>ENA-OQKV01000795-OQKV01000795.1-human-gut-metagenome-genome-assembly--contig:-NODE-795-length-10406-cov-4.199533_pt1 | contig 10406 bp, 17 predicted proteins | sample MGYA00242655_ERZ504811 | MGnify/ENA primary metagenome ERZ504811 (study PRJEB26092, sample SAMD00036406) | human gut metagenome | host: Homo sapiens | study: EMG produced TPA metagenomics assembly of...
ACAAAGCAAAAACAATTATGTGACAATACAAAAAATATAGAAACAATTTTACAAAAAATGTATGATGAAATAATTTAACAAATAAAATAGCTTTTCTCCATTTGGAGAAGAGCTATTTTTTTACACTGCTGCACACTATACTATAAATGACAAAAAATTGTCGTTATATACAGGTCGGTGTTTTTAAGGCTATTTTCATACAAAATAAGACTACTTTTCAGTAGCCCTATCAATTTTACTCAAATGTTCCTTAAGCACCATATTTACATATTGGCTGAATGACCTATCATCATTCTCTGCAAGTTGTTTATTTTTTCAATTATATCCTCATCAAGTGTAAGACTCACTCTGTTCTTTAATGGCTTCATTCTTTACCTCTTTTTGATGATAATATATCACTTTACACGATAAAATATTGATAAGTAATACAAAATATGATAAAGTAGTATTTATAGAGCTATAGTACTGTTTAAAGGAGGAGAATAATATGTCTATGATTAAGTGTCCAGAATGCGGTAAAGAAATATCTGATAATGCTTTAGCATGTCCTAATTGCGGTTATCAGTTACATAAAAAGAAAAAAGGATATTTGCCTTTAGCAATAATAGGTACAATTCTTTTCGGTATTAGAAATATTTGGAATGCCGTTATATTTAGTAGGACTTCTTTTATGTATTATTTCAATTGTGTTGAGTTTGAAAAAAAAGAAACAATATAATTATTTAAATATTACACAACGATAATAATTTAGTATGATTGGTATAGTCTTAGTCTGTTTATACTACGGTTGTTTCAATAATAAATAATGTAAACATATCTAGCAATGTATCAAATAATAAAAATATTATTGTTGACGGTATATTTAAATTAGATCCTGATAATAGCGATATGATAGAAAATCCATTAGATAATAATACTGCTTATATAATAGTTGTCTATGGTTTAAAAAATCCATCTAACACTAACAAGAAATTGGAGTTTATTTCTAATTCAATTCAATTACAAATGGGCGATAATAATTATGAACAAAAGGATAGTTATATATACGAAGAAGAGCTATATTCTGAATTTGTAATGGCTTCAGGATATAAAACTTCTCAGGACTTAGAAGAAGTACCAGGCGGTACATCTAATCCAATACGCATGATGGCAACATTTGCAGTTAACAAAAATGATTTTGAATCTTTTGACGAAGGAAAAATAAGGTGGAATTTATCAAATGATTATAAACTAGATAAAAAATTTAAGGTCAATTCGATAAAAAATATTCAAATGTTTGATGGAATATTTGAAGTTGAAGATAATCCAGATGATTATCAAATTGCACGTTCATTATATTCTAGGGCTAAATCTGTAGAATATTATATTGATAGTGCGATAGCACAAGCTAATAATGGAAATATGGAAGCTTCAAGATTAAATATTTCTTTAGCACAAAAAATGTTTGAGCAAGGAATGTGGATTGAATATAAAGAAGAAGGCGGAATAATAAGCTCTGATGCACCAGAGTATAATAGTTCGGCAATAAAAAAGGAATTGCCTGAATTATATGATTGTGCAAACAATCTTGAACAAAATGTTGATGAAATTGCAGAATTATTTGATTCTCTTTTAAGTAATCCTTCTCAAACAGATGCAGATAAAATAGATCAAGATGTTGTAAATGTTGACAACTTGTGTGATAAAATATATAAATATTTTGAAAGCTAGTTGGTGAATATTTCGCGCCAGCGACACCATCAGCACTCTTTTGAGTTCTATCTATATTAACGATATGGAACTCCTGAGATGAAATAACCAGCTATAGAATAATTAAAAAAGGGGAACTATTATGGCAATTATAAAATGTCCTGAGTGTGGTAAAGAAATAAGCGATAGTGTAAAAAGATGTCCTAATTGTGCATATAAATTGAAAAGAACAAATAAAAGAAAAATAGTTATCATAGTTGCAATTTTGGTTGTAGTATCTATTGTGGCAGGATTGGGATATGTGTATATAAAAAACAATACTTGTATTTTAGGTCATGACTGGAAAAAAGCAACTTGTGAAAAACCTAAACAATGTACTAGATGTAAGGAAAAATCTGGTGAACCTTTAGGACATGATTGGGATGAAGCAACTTGTGAAAAACCAAGTATATGCAAGCGATGTAAACAGCAAAATGGTGTAGCATTAGGACACACAACACGTATAGGGTATTGTGATAGATGTGGTAAATATGTAGATGAATTATATGATGTTTTGGAGTCTTTTAATAACACGATTAAGGAAACATATGATATGGTGCAGAATTCGCTTGATACAATGGCTCTGACTGATTCGTTTTATGATACATCATATATATCCCAAGCAAATCAGATAGATTATGAAATACAAGATAAATTATTTGAAGCATCAAAGCAAGCTTATCAATATCCAGAGTTTTCAAAAGTAGCATATTATTTTGAAGCTGCAGGAGCAAAAATATATTTATATGATGATTTAGATAAGAACACTGGATTCGGTTCATTCGTGTATGAAACAAATATGGCACAATCGCTAACAGCGTGTGTTGATTCTTTAAACGAAGCACAGTCATTATTGAATGATATGAGTAAAAAACAGTAAGCATAAAATATGATATGAAAGGATTGCAAAGTATTATGCAATCCTTTTTTCGTGTATTTCTTTATTCTATGTGCAAATTCTACACAAAAAATGTTCAGACGATAACTTGTTAGGATAGATCGTTTTATGCGAGATTTTATAACTGTGGTGTGATAAAGTGCAATAAATTAGGGTATGTATATAGGACAGTCAGGTACTTAAATTTTATAATGTAAACATACCCCCCGGTAGAGTGGAAGATAAGCTGATAAAATATCGGAGAGGTTATATTTTTTAGTCGGTGTATAGAGCAATCAGATATATAGATCCTGGAAAATCAAAACATAGAAATTAGTTTATAGTACCCCTACTTTACAATTTTTCAAAGTTCATGCGAATAGTGCAGATAGTACAGATTTACAATATCAAAAACACTTTCAGAATGAAAACCCACCCCACCACAAAAAATAAGAGTGTAACAACTGCTACACTCTTATAATATCTATCAATTATGTATTTGTGATATATGGTTTACTGTATCGTTTGTAATAGGTTTATCAATGCTATTACAAGGACTTGGATGCTTTGCTAGTCCTTGCGTGTCTATGCCGTTCTCTAACTTGCTAGGAACTGTTATATTAAGCTCTATATCATCATGCACATATATATAATGATAACTACCAACAACAGCACATGCACTAAGAAAACAAGTGAATATAATAACTATAATAAATGTGGCTGTAATATGGTTCTCAATAACCTTGTGCAACTTGTATAATTTGTAATTGATTGATTTTAACATAATATTATACTTCCTTCCTTTGTGTGGGTGTAGGCTTTATTACCTACACCCTTTTATATTACTGAATACCTAAGATATAATTTACTGCTTTTTCTGCTTTACTGCTTGCCGATACAATAAACTTGTTGTCATTCCTAAGAACCTTTAGCCAACTTTGTATATATGCCGTTGAGTTTCTAAAACTCTTTGTTGTTTCTATTCCAACGATGTTCATAAGTTGAGCACTTCCAACCTCTGCAACAAGTTCTTCTTTGCTATACTCTTCCGAACCAAACGAGACAACTTTTCCTTTTCTGTCCTCTTGTCTGTTGCATCTGCTTGTTTTCATTGTGCTATGCACGGATTCGTGAAAAGCTGTGCTGTAATATTCTTCTTACTGTTTGAACTGTTCAAACAATGGTAACTGTATTTTGTCAAACATAGGACTATAAAAAACCTTATCACCTTTAACATGTTCAATTGTTATGTTTTCTCTGTTCCAATAGTCATTTAATATCTTTTCAGCCTTTTCTATTGGCTCTATGTCGTGTGTTACCTTTTGTTTGAGTGGCTCTACTCCGTCAACTTGTGAAATGTGAAATACATTTATATATTTTAATAATGGTATTGTTTTTATAATTTCTGTTCCATCGTCTTGTTTTTCTTTTATTGGGTACATTTTCCAAAATACAATTATTTCTGATTTTTCAGCCTTGCGAATATGACCGCCTAACTCTTGCCATTGCTTAAATGTTGCATATTCACCATTATATTTTAGTAGCATCTGATTGAGTATTGAATAAGGCTTTTTGCTTACTCTGTTAAATGCGCCATCCAACGTGCCACTCCACGGCTTCTCCCACGGTACGATGTTATTTTCCAACTGCTCAATAATTCGATTTGTTACCAACTCATATACGTTAATACTCATATGAAACCTCCTTAAAAAGTGCTTTGTTTTATTTGTTAACTATATTATATACATTAGTACCAATATATGCAATATACATTAGTACTAATATTGCATACTGTTTTTTGTGCAGATCGGATAATAATGCTAAATGTATTGGTACTAATATATAAAAACGACTATTAGTACCAATATAATTTTAGCTATTATGCGAATTGAAAATATATTAGTACCAATGTATAATACAGTTACAAGGTCAAGGAAATGACCTTAACAAATCAATAACATTTTTTATAAGGAGGTACGCTTTATGTGTATGACAAAGAAAGAACTTGAGAACAAAATCAATGAGTTAAGGAGTCTTAAGGCTCTACAACAAGAAACCGCAGACGAATTAAAAGCGATTGAGGTTGAAATCATAGACTATATGAAAGAAAACAACCTTGATACTGAAATTACAGACACGGCAAAAGTTACTTACAAGCCACAGACAAGAACCACACTCGACAAGAAAAGACTTGAGGAAGATTTAGGAGACTTGACAGACTACGAGAAAGTTACAACATACAACGTTTTACGTGTGAAGTAGTAACCGACAACGGCAAGGGTGGAGCCGTAAATCCACCCACTACAAAGCGGAGGACAGATAGAGCATGAAACATTTTATATACAATGTACTGTTGACAGTATCAATAATTATCATGGTGTGGTTCGTTGCTAGTTACATAAATGTAATTATGCACCATATGACAAGCGGTTATATATATCCAAGTTGGAATTTTTTCAACATATTTTAGAAGGGAGTAAGAGCATGAGCAAATTACAACATCTATTCAAAGTCGGTCAGAATGTCAAGTGCAGAATAGATGGAATTATGCAGAAGGGTATTGTTACAGAGGTACACGATGACTATATTATCGTTGATATTCCAGAGATAAACAATCACTGTTGGTTTGAAGAGGGACTTAATCTCGATTGTGTATATCCAATATACAATTTCTAAACTTGCAGAAGCTTTAAAGTCTAGTCGGTTTAGCCGTAGCATCAAAGCTGACTAGGCTATCGGAAGAAATGCCATAACAACAAATCAATAAAATACAAAGAAAGTAGAGGTAATTACTATGATTAAAAGACCATTATCCGACAGTCCATTAACCGCAGAGGAGAGAGTATTTGCAGAAGCGCACCATAATTTAATGTATCGTTACATGAGAATACATGACCTTGACATAGAGGAATGGTATGACCGCTTGATTATTGCTTATCTCAATAGTGTTAAGAAGTATTTGAGATATGAGAAATTGCAGAGCCTTAAATTTGAGCAGGTGTTTTTCAGGACACTTGACAATGCAAGGAGCAACTATTGGAGAGACTTAAACAGATATAAAAGATGTCCAGAAGGCGGTATATGGAGCATAGAAGGAATGGAAGCCATTAATAATAATGAAGCTGAAGCTGATGACTGCGATTTTTATAATCTTTTGAAGGATGACAGAATATCACTCAATGACATTGTAATAGATAGCCTTTATACAAGTGCTTTAATTGATGAACTTGAAAAAGAGCAGTACAAGAAAATTGTTTTGTTACTTATAGAAGGCTACAGCGGTAAAGAAATTAGCAACATGTTACATATTAGCTATGGTAGGTATTCTCGTTATATCGCAGAAATCAAAGACATCATTTTAATGTGTATCGGTTAATCAATTACATAAGGGGAGCTGAAAAGTTCCCCGATTATCAGAAACAGTGTAGAAGAATAGAGAGGTACGATAAATGGAATTAACAAGACTAACAGATAATGAGCGCAAGTTTGCAGAGGACAACCACAGATTAATATACAGCTTCCTAAGTAGCAAAGGGTACAGTATAGAGGATTATTATAATATTGTTGTGTTCGGCTATCTCAAAGCGGTACAAGTGTATAGCAAGAGAGCAGACCTGCAAGAGAAATATAAGTTCTCTGTAATAGCATGGAAATATATGAAATCAGAAATTGGAAACCATTTTAGAACGGAAACAGCGCAGAAGAGAGCCACCGAAGAATCTTTATTAAGTCTGGATGCAGATAATGACGATACAGAGAATTTATATAATATGGTAGGTGGGAAATCGGCAGAATCAAATATTATGGAAAATGCAGCAGTTCAGGACATATTGAGTAAACTAACGGAAACACAAAAGGAAATTGTTTGCATGAAAGCAGAAGGTTATAACAATACGGAAATCTGCACCTTGATAGAATTGCCACAATCATCGTTTTACAAGGAAATGACAAGAATAAAAAAGACACTGAACAGTAGGAGGTAATAGAACTATGAAAGCACTTTTAATTAACGTAATGGAAAACAATACAGAGGTTGTAGAAGCGAATGAGCTTAAAGACTATTACAGACTTATAGGCTGTACAACAATAGATATAGTAAACAGAAGCATCAAGGGAAAGAGATACGAGATTATTTGTGACGATGAAGGCACATTTAAAGCTGATCCACGAATATCAGCCATAGATGATATGGGAAATGCTATGTTAGTTGGTAATCTGATTGTATGCGGTCAAGCTGATGAAGAGGGAAATCTTACAGACCTAACAGAAGCCGATATTAAGCATATTAAAGAATTCACAAATATCATGGGAACTCGTAAACATCCAGAAGGCTTATTAATGATTTGTCAGATGGAATATTAATATAAATCCTCTGCTTTCTGTATTGGATAGCAGAGGGAAAATGAGGTAAAAAGTATGTACGTTATCACTAATGGAAATACATATATAACAAAATCTAGGTCGGGAAAAGTTGGAAAGACAAGTAATATACTAGAAGCAGAGTGGTTTGATAGTATAGATATAGCCAATATAATATTTCAACACGCACCAAGCAAAACAAAAGGATATTATATCAAAGACTTAGAAACATGTTATGTTTACAAGCGTTATACAAATGGAAAAATTAAATTTCCCAGAGAGGTCAGAGAGCTTATCTATAATAATGCAGAAGGTAAATGTGTACTATGTGGACGAAAAATCACATATGATGATATGACATTAGACCATATAAAACCGCTTGCCAATGGTGGAAAGAATACAGTAACCAATTTACAATGTACTTGTGAAGCGTGTAACAAGTTTAAAGGTTCAATATTACCAGAAGATTTTAGAGAGCGTGTAACAGAGATATTCATGTATCAGACAAGCGAAAATACAAAGCATAAGATCATGTGGAGTATTACCAGAAGATTATTGAGCCTATGTATCAAGTTGTAATTTTTTTATTTTATGATATACTATCTTAGTATAAGAAAGAGAGGACAAGATGTTGGCACTTTCAGACGCACAGAGAAAAGCAAACGACAAATATATAAAGAACAATTACAAACAAGTCAAGTTATCCATGCCAAAAGAGGAAGCTGAAACACTAGACAACTACTGTACAGCTAAAAATTGCTCAAAAGCAGGATTTATACGTCAAGCAATCAAAGAGAAGATGGAGAGAGAACCATAAATGGTTGAATTTGCACTAAAATGTGCAAAAATATGGTTGAAAATGCACTAACTTTTCCAATGAAACCCATGTTTCTTTTATATTCAAAAAGGGTACTTGATTTCTCAAGCACCCTCATGTATAATCTACTTAGAAAGTGAATCGGATATGACTCCGATTTACCCTCAGTTAAGAAAAACTAATAAGAATAGCATCCTAAACTTTGCGAGGGTTGGGGATGCTATTTCTTTTTATTATTATGATTGTCTATGTATGACAGAGCCGCAAATATGACGAGTAGAAGAGTTAATACATTATCTAAACTCATAGGGCATCACCCTCCTTTGTAAACTAGAGGGCATCTAACAATCGGAAAATCACATCCAACCTTCTGTTCAATTACATAAACGATTATATCATATGCAAAACAAATGTTCAATAATAAACACCAATGGAAAAATCCAAAGGTGTTTATTTTAATTTTTGCTATTAAGTTGTACTGCTGCTTTCTCAAGCTCTACACTGCGCCAGTTGTCACGAATAAGCTGGTATTGTAACTCATTCATACGTTTATCAATATAATGTTCAGTCCAATTCATAAGGGAGCTTGGAATCATATCTTCTGGAATGCATAAAAGCAATTTAAACGCAGTATCTTCTATATTATTATGTATCTTATGTAAAAGCTCATTGAAGCGATTACGCTCGTGTATTTCTATATTCATTATTTACCTCATAAAAATTATTTTGAAAAATTGTTGGAAGTGTGGAGAAATTGAAAGTGTTTTTATTACATTGATAGTATAAGATAGTACAACAGAAATGACAATAAAAACTTTAGTACCTAATCTGTTACGGAAATGGAACTTTCCTTTATTGGTGCGGTTTACTGGAAGCTATCAAATAAATCAATGGAAATAAGAACTAAATATTGTCAATAATAGGAACTTTTAAGGCGGTGATATATTGAATAAGAAAACTGTCGCATTGACAGAGGAACAATACAAACTAATCATAACAACAATTCGACAGGGTTTTATCTGTTCAGATGGTCATATTGTAAAGCCAAATAACAGAGTTGCTACAGCCTTATCACTTGAAGCAAATCTTGGACTTAGAATCAGTGACATATTACATTTAAGGCTATCAGACATAATAAGAGATGGTGATAGATACAGACTAAACATCATAGAACAGAAAACGCAAAAGCGGAGAGAGTTTACAGTACCAACAGATATATACATTTACATTCAGTCATATGCACTGGAAAACAATATACATCCAAATGCAAAACTATTTGATATATCTGAAAGAGCTGTTACAAAGCATTTGAAACTTACATGTGATTACTTGGAGCTTAAGGGAATCGGTTCACATTCATTTAGAAAGTATTTTGCGACAAGTATCTATGTAAACAATAATTATGATATTAACTTGGTGCGTGTACTGCTGCAACATTCCTCAACAGTTACAACCCAAAGATATATAGGACTACAATCACATGAGATTGAGGATGCACTACAAAAGCATATCAAGCTAATATAAGAACACATTAATATAGAAGAAACGCATTCAGAAAGGAGCTATTTATGTTATTAGTAGACGAAAAGAAACTTGATACAATGTTAAAAGAAAAAAATGATAAAGGTGTTGCAGACGGAATCAAAACTGGCATCCGACTCATGGAAGAAAGAATATTACTTGCATGTGAGAATGGAAATCCACTTGATATTAAAGGCAAGGCATACTTTATTAAGTCGGATATTCAAAATCTTCGTGATATTATGGATGATATTGAAGCAGAATATAACGCAGAAATGGAAAAGAATGAATAAATCGGCTATCGAACCCTATATCGCAAAATGCGGAAACACTTGATTTTCCTATACTTTTTTGCTTAGGAAGTACGATAACCTACCTATTCACTAAGAATTGAATGACATCGTAAAAACTTTGTAACTACAATGTAATTATAAAAAGCAATTTTTAAATTTAACAAGTAATATTACAACCACAACACACAGGAAAGAGAGGTCAGCACAATGCAAATAAATGTAGAAACAAAATTTGAAGTAGGACAGGAAGTTTTTCTTATTAAAAAGGACAGGAAAGTGATTGAAAATAAGGAAAAATGTAAAATATGCAATGGTGAAGGACACATTATATTTAAAGGATATACAATAAGTTGCCCTGAATGTGAAGGAAGTAAGGAAATTTGTGTAGATTCAAATATTATAGACAATTATTTTACAGATAAGAAACCACACGCAATTACAAGCATCGGAATAAAAATTACTGCAAAGGGAAGTAAATTGACATACATGATTGACGGAAAACTATTTGAGAGGAAAAAGGTTAGTGAAAATGAAATATTCCTCACACAGGAAGAAGCAGAAACCAGATGCAACGAACTTAACAAGGAGGTCACAGCTAATGGCAACAGATAGACAGACACCTTGCTTATATTATGTATGTGCAGGACTTTGTACTAAGGGCAGAAAAGCGGATCACGCTCATTACGTAAGCGCCAAATATTCCTGCGGATTTTCTAATACTCTGATTTCCTCTATAATTGTAGGCGAAAGATATTTAAACTATTTCACTACAATTACGGAGGATAGGTTATGGCAACTACTCGCAAAGCCC
>ENA-OQKV01000798-OQKV01000798.1-human-gut-metagenome-genome-assembly--contig:-NODE-798-length-10370-cov-6.609197_pt1 | contig 10370 bp, 10 predicted proteins | sample MGYA00242655_ERZ504811 | MGnify/ENA primary metagenome ERZ504811 (study PRJEB26092, sample SAMD00036406) | human gut metagenome | host: Homo sapiens | study: EMG produced TPA metagenomics assembly of...
AAATCCGCTAATTTCCTGCGTTTCCGCAGCAAATTGCTACTTTCTCGGTGTAGTGCGGGTCACTAAGGTATACATCGAATTGCATGCAAGCATGCATCGATGATACCTTTTGACCCTTTAATCATAAAATATCCCCCTCATCCATTTAAGGACGAGGGGGATTTCTCGCGTTACCACCTTAATTTGCATCCTGCTCGCACAGGAATGCCTCCGTGAGTTGTCACACATTATTCGACATATATTATATAGTGAAAATAGCCGATTCTGCTAACACTCCGGCACTATAACGTGTGCCAATACGTTGCGGCTTATTAATCGAACCGGCGATATTTAACCATCCGGTATGACGTTCGGTGCAAAGCTCCGGGATGTATTCCAGATCTGTTTCCTTGCGCCTCTCACCTGCCGGCAGCTCTCTGTAAGTATTGCAGAAATGTACTTGTTCCCATCAAAGCCTGTTGAAATGTAATTGTGCTTCAATTGACGATATTATAGCTGTTTAAGAAGGGGTTTGTCAAGGGTGCAAAAAGCGGTGTATGAAAAGTATGAAAAGCTTTTTAATTATTGCACTCTGACCTGTGGTGATGTATACTTTGAATAACAAACAAACTTTGGTTATGAAAGGAAGAAAAAATGAGCATATATTATATTATTATTAGTATGATTGACGGCTTTGAGGCGTTTATCAATCTGGCAGTTATGGTACTGACAATTATTGCATCATGGATTATGTATGCAAAGGCAGGAGAGCCCGGTTGGGCGGCTATTGTACCGTTTTACAGCTCATACGTCAGATTTAAGATTGCAGGGAAAAAGAAGCTGTTCTGGGGATATCTTGTGGCTACTATCGGAATTATAGTGGGATGTATTATATTGATGTATGAGATTATTGCATCAGGACTTTCTGTTATGACATCCAGTTATATGGGGTCGTATTATGATTCTACCTATGGATATGCAGGAAGCCGCATCGGAGCTCACATGGGCATGCTGATATTTGCGGTTATCCTGATTATTGCAGCAATGATTGTGGCATTGGTTATGAGTATCCTCTGCTGTGTCGGACTGTCACATGCGTTTGGCAAGGGAGCCGGATTTGCCTGCGGACTTATATTCCTCAATGTGATTTTTATTTGTATTATTGCCTTCAACAAAAAAATTGTTTATGTGGGAAACGGATATAGTAATAATAACTACTATAATCCATACGGTTCAAACGGATATGGTCAGCAGTATGGTCAGAACATGTACGGAAACGGAACAAATCAGCAGTACGGTCAGAACATGTACGGAAACGGAGCAAACCAGCAGTACGGCCAGAACATGTACGGAAATGGGGCAAATCAGCAGTATGGCCAGAACATGTACGGAAATGGGGCAAATCAGCAGTACGGCCAGGACATGTACGGAAATGGCACAAATCAGCAGTACGGCCAGAACATGTATGGAAACGGCACAGCACAGGGAGGGGATGCTCAAAATTCCTATGGTACATCACAACAGCAGTCATGGAATGATGAGTATAACAACAAAGATTACGAATAAATAATAAGAATAAAGCGCATGAATAAAAGCTATAAATAAATGTTATAGTACAAATTTGTATCATTCTCTTGACATATAGTGTCAGAGGGCTATAATACAAAACAAGATTTAAATAAATATGTTCACCAAAATTCGTTGATGAGAACAAGGTCCGATTTGTATTTATTTTCAGAGAGCCTGTGGGCGGTGCGAACAGGCAATGATCAGATTGGAATATCCTCTCTAAGAAGCGGGCTGAAAGCATTAAGCGTGTCTGTAAACCTCGCCGGTGTCCACCGTTATATGGAAAGCATATGCTGGTATGCAGAGTGTCACAGTAATACACTGTGGAATCAGGGTGGTAACGCGGATTATTTCGTCCCTTTTCAGATTATGTCAATCTGGAAAGGGATTTTTTAATTCTATAAAAGAGTTTTAGTGAGCAGAAAAATGTTAAGGAGGCTTACAATGAAAGCATTACAAAAAGTAAGTAAATTTTTATCAGACTACACATCGATAGTTGTCATAGCAATCGCCGTAGTCACATTTCTGGTTCCGAATCTGATGGCCTGGGTAAATCAGATGCTGTTTGTGGATCCGGTATCCAACAAGTTCACATGTCAGTCAATCATTATCGGAATCATCATGTTTAGTATGGGACTTACACTTACGACACAGGATTTCAAGATACTTGCACAGAGACCATTTGATATATGTGTAGGTGCGATCGCACAGTATCTTATCATGCCGTTTCTTGCATTTGGTATCTCAAAGGCATTGAATCTGCCTGACGGAATCGCACTTGGACTTATCCTTGTAGGCTGCTGTCCTGGTGGTGTTTCTTCAAACATTATGTCATACCTCTGCGGTGGTGATGTGGCATTCTCAGTTGGAATGACAACAGTTTCCACATTGCTCTCACCATTTATGACACCGCTTCTGGTATCATTGCTTGCAAGCGGAACACATGTCTCAATAAAGGCGCTTCCGATGTTTGTGTCAATCATTGAGACTGTAATCTTTCCTGTAGCGGTTGGATTTTTACTCAACTACCTGCTTGGAAAGAAAAAGGCATTTGCTGAGGCTCAGAAGGTCATGCCTGGTATTGCGGTGCTTGGTCTGGCATTCGTTGTAGGTGGTGTTGTATCATCACAGGGCTCAAAGTTCTTTACATCAGGAGTAGTAATTTTTGCGGCAGTTCTGTTACATAACGGACTTGGATATCTGCTCGGATACGGTGCAGGAAGGCTGGTAGGCATGAACACAGCCAAGAAGAGAACCATCTCTATCGAGGTTGGTATGCAGAATGCAGGTCTTGCCACAAACCTTGCCACCACTACAGCACAGTTTGCTTCAACACCTGAATCAGCCATCATCTGTGCAGTGTCATGTACATGGCATTCAATCTCAGGTACACTGCTTGCCGGAGCCTTTGCATTAAAAGACAAAATGGCTGCTAAAAAGGCAGAAGAAGCCGCTGAGACAAAGACAGCATAAAGAGAATGAATACCTATTATAACCGATTGGTAAATTAAACAAAAATAATAAGAAATTAAAAATAAATTATGTATAAAATATTTATTGAAATTTAGTTAAAAAAGAGTAAACATAATATACAAATAAAATTAAGATAAACAAAAGAAAGAGGTAATAATATGAGTGGAATCTTAATGATGGTAATAGCCATTGTTGTGCTCGGTGGAGCATACTTATTATATGGCCGTTATCTGCAAAACAAATGGGGCATTGATCCAAATGCCAAGACTCCTGCCTACGAGATGGAGGACGGAGTAGATTATGTACCGGCCGATACCAATGTAGTATTCGGACATCAGTTTGCATCTATAGCAGGTGCAGGCCCAATCAACGGACCAATTCAGGCAGCTATTTTCGGATGGCTTCCGGTTCTGCTTTGGATATTAATTGGTGGTGTATTCTTTGGAGCTGTTCAGGATTTTGCATCTATGTACGCTTCAGTTAAGAACAAGGGTCGTACAATCGGTTACATCATCGAGGAGTACATCGGTAAATTAGGAAAGAAATTATTCCTGTTATTCTGCTGGCTGTTCTGTATACTTGTTGTTGCAGCCTTCGCAGATGTCGTAGCCGGAACCTTCAATGGCTTTGCTGCTGATAAAGCAGGCGAGGTTACAAAGGTTGTAGCCAACGGAGCCGTTGCAACTACATCAATGCTTTTCATCATAGAAGCAGTTGCACTTGGTTTCTTCCTTAAATACTCTAAGTTCAACAAATGGATTAACACACTTGTTGCAATCGCATTACTTATAGTAGCTATAGCACTGGGACTCAATTTCCCAATGTATTTAAACCTTGGTGTATGGCACATAATTATATTTGTATATATACTTATAGCCAGTGTTACACCTGTATGGGCACTGCTTCAGCCACGTGATTACCTTAACAGCTACCTGTTAATCTTCATGATCGTAGGTGCGATAATCGGTGTATTCGTTGCAAATCCTGCTTGTAACCTTGATGCTTTCACAGCATTTGCAATCCCTGATGCAAACGGAAACCCACAGTATCTGTTCCCAATCTTATTCGTAACAATCGCCTGTGGTGCAGTTTCAGGTTTCCATTCACTTGTATCATCAGGTACTGCTTCTAAGCAGATAAAGAATGAGAAGAACATGCTTCCTGTTTCATTCGGTGCCATGCTTATGGAGAGTATGCTTGCAATCCTTGCACTTATCGCAGTAGCATCATTCAGTAAGGGAGAGGCAGCAGCTCAGGGACTTACAACACAGCCACAGATTTTCGCAGGAGCTATCGCAAACTTCCTGTCAGTAATCGGTTTACCACACTCACTTGTGTTCACACTGATTAACCTTGCTGTATCAGCCTTCGCTCTGACATCACTTGATTCAGTAGCCAGAGTCGGACGTCTGTCATTCCAGGAGTTCTGGCTTGATTCAGACACAGATGATGACAATATGAGTCCATTTGTCAAGCTGATGACAAACAAATACTTTGCAACAATCATCACACTGGTACTTGCATTCCTGCTTACAAAGGTAGGCTATGCAGAGATATGGCCACTGTTTGGTTCAGCTAACCAGCTCTTATCAGTACTTGCACTTGTTGCCTGCGCAGTATTCTTAAAGAAGACAAAGCGTCAGGGCTGCATGCTCTGGATTCCAATGGTATTCATGATGGCAGTTACATTTACTGCACTTGGCATGACAATCTACAAGCTTACAAAGGCATTATTCTCTGTAGGACTTGACCTTGGAAATTCATTACAGCTTATATTCGCAGTATTACTGCTCATCCTTGGTGTGCTTGTCGCAATTCAGGGTGTGAAGAAGCTCTGTGAGAAATCAGAAAGCAAGAAAGCTGCAGCTTAATATTTGAGATAGAAGTTGCAATTATTAATAGAAGTCAAAAGTCTCAGAATCCGCTAAATAAGCGGGTCCTGAGACTTCTTAGTTTATGTGGGTATGATGAATAAAAGAGGTAAAATATAATGGGAGCCTGATATCAGGCTCCCAATTCTCTGTCCTTTCCCATGAAAAATACTGCTAAAGATTCCGGACCAACATGGCTTCCGGTGCAGAAATCATAGGTGGTATTTATCACATCGCGCACCTTTATGCGCTTTTTAATCTGTTCAATCACATAGAGCGAATCCTCATATGCGTCTGCATGTGCGACTCCGATAATCTGATTTTCAGGGTCTGTAATGTTGTCGCATAACAGATTGACAAGCTCATTTAATACGGCTTTTCGGCCACGACATTTTCTGAACTGTACAATATATCCGTCCTTGCTGCCCCTTAGGATAGGCTTGATACTTAGCATGTTGCCAACCAAAGCGGTGGTTCCGCTTAATCTGCCGGTTCTTGCAATATACTTTAAATTGCCAACGGTAAACACACCGTTTAATCTGGCAGGATAGGTCTCTATCGTGTCAGCCACCTCATCAAAGCTCATGCCCTTCTCACGCATTTCGCTGGCGTATATTGCGAGAAGTCCCTGTCCGAGGGAAGCATTTAATGAATCCACCAGGCGTATTTTTCTGCCGTTACTGCAATCATCAAGGACAGCATCGGCTGCGACACGGGCTGAGTTGTAGTTGCCGCTTATGTTTTTACTGAGGGAGAAATACAGGATATCCTTGTCTGCCTCAATGATTTCCCTGAAGGTATCCTCAAAGATTCCGCTGCTGATAAGTCCGGTCTTTACCTCGGCACCTTCTCTTATCGCGTCATAGTATTCCTTACCCTTTGCCCGCTCCTGTTCCGGTGTGAGGTCAGGCTCAAAGCAGGTCATTTCCTTTCCGTTGACAAGGTTTACAAATGATAGCACCTTGATTTTATATTTTTTACATAGCTCTGCAGGAATGTTTGCCGCAGAGTCAACAATTATTTCAAACATATTTACCCTCGTATTTCTATAATAATGATATGATGGTCAAAAGGTATTTTGCCCCTTTAATCATAATAATTGGTTAACTGTAGTTATGCATCACATATCTTGCAATTATATGCCATTAATATATGTGGTTGCAAAGAATAGTATATGTAGTTTTTGATACTATGTCAATGACTTTTGCTATGTTTAGTAAAAATTTAGAATATTTAGATAGAGTTATCAGGGATGTAGTGTTATAGTAGAAATAATAGATATATAGATTCAATGAAACAGAGGAAAAATATGAGTGATATAAAATTAGGCTGTCACGTAGGCATGGCAGGAAAAGATATGTTTCTGGCATCAGCCAGGGAAGCAGCGTCATATGGCGCTAATGTGTTTATGCTATACACCGGGGCACCACAGAACACGAGAAGAAAGGAAATCTTTGAGCTCAACATAGACGCAGGCTGGGAATATGCACATGAGCATGGGATAAATGAGATAGTGGTCCACGCGCCATACATCATAAATCTGGCAAACACCGTAAAGCCTGAGACATACGAGCTGGCAGTGGAGTTTCTGGAAAAGGAGATAGTAAGGACCGCGGCAATGAAGAGCCGCATACTGGTGCTTCATCCGGGAAGTCATGTAAATGCCGGTGAGCAGGCTGGAATCGCACAGATTGTAAAGGGACTTAACACAGTGCTCAATCAGAATGATGACGATGTGTTTATCGCACTTGAGACGATGGCAGGAAAGGGCAGTGAAATAGGCCGTTCCTTTGAGGAGCTTAAGGCAATCTATGATGGAGTGGACAGGAAAGAAAGGCTGCGTGTCTGCTTTGATACGTGCCATGTAAATGATGCAGGATACGATATTGTGAACCATTATGATGAGGTTTTTGCAGAGTTTGACAGGGTGATAGGGCTTGAGCAGATAGCGGTATTTCATGTGAATGACAGCTTAAATCCTCTCGGAGCACACAAGGACAGGCATGCAAATATAGGCAAGGGAACCATCGGCTATGATACACTGCACCGCCTGGTGCATGATGAGACCTTTGCAAATGTACCAAAGATTCTGGAAACACCATGGCTTTGTGAGGAGGGCTCTGCGAAGAAGACTATTCCTCCTTATAAAGAGGAAATTGAATGGCTTCTTAAATAAGAAAGTGGCTAAAAATGTATGGAGAGGTTTGGTATTACAGACAGTAAGATAATGGAGGCATAATAGATGAAGGAAAAAACCTACGAGGGAACTAAAAAAACACAGAATGGTTTAAAGAGAATGTTTTTTTCAGCGCTTGCGATATTATTGCAGGCAGTTTTCATGGTCTATATGCTTACAAGGCTAAATGAATATGCGGCAGCGATAAATACGACCACAAGCGTCCTGGCGATCATACTTGTGCTCGGACTGTACAATCGTGAGCAGACCGCATCCATGACTACACCATGGATTATACTGATACTGGCATTTCCGATAATGGGAGTGTCGCTTTACCTGTTAGTCGGACTAAACGGCGCACCGCGTAAGATGCGTGCACGGTTTGAAGAGGTGGATTCCATGCTTCTTCCATGTCTGCCTGAAAACGCAGACATACTATCCGATATGTATGAAAAGGTGCCACAGGCAGCGGGAATTTCAACATACCTGGCAAAAAATGCACTATATCCGGTATATCAGAACACGGATGTGACATATTATGATCAGGCGTCAAAGGGACTCGAAGCGCAGCTTAGCGATTTATCAAAGGCCAGGAAATTTATTTTCATGGAGTATCACGCCATAGAGGACAAGGAATCGTGGCACCGTATCCAGAAGGTGCTCACGGAGCGCGTGCAGGCAGGAGTCGAGGTAAGGGTGTTTTATGATGATATGGGCTCAATCTTTTTCATAGACAGGGATTTCTCGGAAAAGATGGAGAAGCTTGGCATCAAATGCAGGGTGTTCAACCCGGTTGCACCTGTCTTTAACATGTTTTTAAACAATCGTGACCATAGAAAAATCACGGTAATTGATGGAAAAATCGCATATACCGGCGGCTATAATCTGGCAAATGAGTACTTCAACGTGACACACCCATACGGAATCTGGAAGGATACGGGAATCAGGCTCGAGGGAGATGCTGTCAAGTCGTTTACCATCGCATTTCTCGAGATGTGGAATGCATCAGAGCGCAAGGTGCCGCGCGAGGTGGATGTATCGCAATATCTGCTGCACTATGATTATAAGGCAAAACAGAGTGGATTTATCCAGCCATATGCAGACAGCCCTCTCGATAACGAGCAGGTGGGGGAGGATGTCTATATCAGCATGGCAAACAAGGCACAGCGTTATTGCTGGTTTATCACTCCTTACCTTATCATTACCGATGAGATGAGCCATGCGCTGACACTTGCCGCCAAGCGTGGAGTTGACGTGCGCATCATCACGCCGGGCATACCTGATAAGAAACCAATATACAGCGTGACACGCTCCTTCTACAACCAGCTTGTGAAGCATGGTGTGAGGATTTTTGAGTGGACACCGGGCTTTTGCCATGCAAAGATGAGTGTGGCAGACGATATAATGGCAACCTGCGGTACCATAAATCTTGACTACAGAAGCCTTTATCATCATTTTGAAAATGGCTGTTTTATGGCGGATTGTGAAGTGGTGCATGAAATCAGGGATGATTTTATCAGGCTTTTCGCTGAGTCAGCGGAGGTGACGGAGAAGTACAGGACCGGAAGAAGTGCAAGACGAAGGCTGGGGCAGTCAATTATGCGGCTGTTTGCAGGGCTATTGTAGACTGAAAATAATGTGTATCAGGGAAGTGAGAGCATATGAGTGATTACGACAGCAAAATCATCAGAAAGCAGATAAGAGTGTACGGCTCTGTGCAGGGAGTAGGTTTCCGTTACAGAACAGAGCACGCGGCAGAAAGCGTTGGCGCAACAGGCTGGGTGAGAAATGACCCTGACGGCTCGGTATTTATGGAAATACAGGGCACAGAGGAGCAGATAGACAGGGTATTTGCAATGGTGAGTCAGGGTACTTATGTAAATATAGAGAAAATGGATGCCAAATCAATACCGGTGGTTGAGGATGAGAGGGGATTTCATACGAGAGAATCGCTTGGAGACTTCTGGGGACTATGGCACAGATAAACGGAGGCATCATATATGTTTTTTATGATGGGAATAACGGACGGCAGGAAGGACTTTGACTTCAATCAGGTCATTACCTGCGATAAATGTGGCAGGTATGGCAGGTATCAGGTGTATATGACATACATGGTGCTGTCACTGTTTTTCATTCCGTGTTTTAAATGGAACAGGCACTACTATGTGCAGACCACATGCTGTAATGCGCTTTACGAGCTTGATCCGGAAATAGGACGCAGGATAGCAAGAGGCGAGGACGTGGAGATATTGCCACAGCATTTGCAGCGTGTAAATCCGCAGTATGGTTATGGCTTTGAAAATGGAAGTGGAAGCACAATAAAAAGATGCAGCAATTGTGGATATACAACTACAGAGGACTTTGAATTCTGCCCTAAATGCGGCAGGAAATTATAATGCAATGGCTTTATAATAGAAAATGATAATTAAAGAATACATGACCTTAAAATAAAGCGATAAACTTATATGGAAATTTAGGAGGAAAACACATGGAAACATGGTATTACGAGGTAGTGTCCATAGACGGAGACTATGCAAATCTAAAGAGATGCGATATTGAATCAGACGATCTGAAGCTTGTGGCAAGGGCACTGCTCCCACCAGAAATCATGGAGGGAAGCAGACTCAAATACGAGCTGATGCAGTATGAGATAATTCAGTAACTATTCAGAACCGCTGAGAACAAAAAAGCTGATGCGTCATGCTTGCATGTAAGCAGCAGTTTTTTCTTGCATATAACCTTGAAGTAGGAGATATTAAGAATGCAGCAGAAATCTACGCAAAAAATACTGTTATTTAGTGTAGCAGCACAAAAAGTGGAAAAAATAAAAGCCCTGTGCAAAACCCTCGGAATATCGGTGCAACAGGTGGAAAAATCAGATTACGGACAGAAGCTCGGTGCCATAGCCGGAATAACCGGATTCAAAAAGGATGGTTCAAGGTATAGCGGAGCCGATTTCCCGGCGGAGCTTCTGGTCTTTTCCGGTATTAATTCATCACAAATGGATTTTTTTCTGGCGGAATATAAGAAGGCGGGAATCGAACCAATCGGATGTAAGGCCGTCGTGACACCGGATAATGTATTTTGGAGTGCCGATAAGCTGTTTCGGGAGATATTTAAAGAGCACTTGTTTATGAGCAGGTAAATTGTAAATGTTATTATAAAATGAAAGAAAAACCTCTATCGTGCGATTTCTAATAATTTTTTCTTTATATTTGTAAGATAACTTCTACTTACAGGAATGGTAACGTTATTTGGCAAAAAAAGTTCATTAATTCTTAGAGATAAAACTTTATTGATAT
>ENA-OQKV01000800-OQKV01000800.1-human-gut-metagenome-genome-assembly--contig:-NODE-800-length-10336-cov-2.947008_pt1 | contig 10336 bp, 11 predicted proteins | sample MGYA00242655_ERZ504811 | MGnify/ENA primary metagenome ERZ504811 (study PRJEB26092, sample SAMD00036406) | human gut metagenome | host: Homo sapiens | study: EMG produced TPA metagenomics assembly of...
GGCGAGCTGCTCATGGTCGCCATCTCGGATGTGGAGGGTGCCGACGGCATTTACTTTGTCCAGTAAATTCGTTTCATCGTGTCTTTCGGATGCGATGCAGATAAGCCTTGTCCTGGAACTCTGGCTCTGACAGCTGCTTTTGCGGAAAGCAGCTGTCCTGCGGGAGCCGGAACGCCCATTCCCAGGTGAGGCTGGAGGAATCAGAAACGGCCCGGCAGAGTTTTCTGCCGGGTTTGTTCGTTCTCTGGGGCGGAGAGAGGGACTTTCCAGAAAAAAGTGCAAAAAAGTCAAAATATCCTCTTGCAATTTTTCCGGAGAGTGATATAATATTAAGGCAATCGTTTCCAAGGCCGCTCGAGGGGGTAGCCGATATTGAAGGTTGTGATGGGCACATACATTAAATATGGACCCCAATAAGTCAGAACCAGAAATGAGGTGAAAAGAATGAAACAGGGTATCCATCCGAACTACGTTGACTGCACCATCACCTGCGCATGCGGCAACGTCATTAAGACTCGTTCCACCAAGCCTGAGATCCACGTCGAAGTTTGCTCCAAGTGCCATCCTTTCTACACTGGCAAGCAGAAGCTGGTTGACTCCGGCGGACGTGTTGAGCGCTTCAACAAGCGTTTCGGCCGTAAGTAATTATGGTTTTCTGAGCACCGTTTCCTTTGGGAGACGGTGCTTTTTTGCTGCCTTTTTGGCATATGAAAGGGCGGCCTTAATCATTCTTAAGAATTCTTTTTGCATCCCGCCACAGGATTGTCTTAATTTTTACACATTTTCGGTCTAAAATATACCAGCATTGAACTAGATGAAAAAGGAGCGTTTGCTGTGATCGAAGTATCGCATCTGAGCAAAAAGTATGGCACGCACCCTGCCATTGAAGATTTGTCCTTTACGGTGGGCGACGGCCAGATCTTCGGCCTGCTCGGCCCCAACGGTGCGGGCAAGTCCACGATCATGAATATCCTCACCGGCTACCTTGCCCCCACCTCCGGTGAAGTGAAGGTGGCGGGCTTCAGCCTGCCGGAGCAGGCCCAGCAGGCCAAGGCCTGTGTGGGCTATCTGCCCGAGCAGCCGCCGCTCTACCCGGAAATGACGGTGCAGGAATATCTGGATTTTGCTGCAGAGCTGAAAGGCATCAAAAAGAAGGCCGACCGCAAAGAACAGGTGTGCAAAGCTGCCCGCCGCACCGGGCTGGAAGAGGTGCTGCCCAGGCTCATCCGCAGTTTGTCCAAGGGCTACCGCCAGCGCGTGGGCATTGCGCAGGCACTGCTGGGCGCGCCGCAGCTCATCATTCTGGACGAGCCTACCGTGGGCCTTGACCCTGCACAGGTCATCGAGATCCGCAGACTGATCCGGGAGCTGGGGAAAAGCCACACGGTCATCCTGTCCAGCCACATCCTCAGCGAGGTGCAGGCAGTGTGCAGTCAGGTGCTGATCCTTTCCAAGGGGCATCTGGTGGCGGTGGGTGCGCCGGAACAGCTGGCCGAAAAGCTGAACCCCGGCAGCCGTCTGCGCGCTACCGCTCTGGGCGGGGGAAGACTGTGCTGAAAACAGTCGGCTCCATTCCGGGCATCCGCAAGGTGGAGATCGAATCCGAGGCCGACGGACAGGTGACCTTTACCGCAGAAAGTGCCGATGCTTCTGACCGCCGCGCCGAGGTGTCCCGCGCCCTTTCGCAGGCCGGATGCACGGTGCTGGCGCTGGCAGCGGAAAACAGGACGCTGGAGGAAGTGTTCCTTGCACTGACCGAGGGCGAGTCCGATCAAAACGATGAAGAAGAGGAGGGAAAGGCTGAATGACCGCCATTTTAAAACGCGAAATCCGCAGCAGCTTTCATGGCATGATCGGCTACGTGCTCACCGCCTTTATGCTGGCGGCAACGGCCATCTATTTTGTTGCCCTGAATCTGGGCTACGGCCTGACGGATTTTGGCTATTACACGCTTTACCGCACCACGTTTGTGCTGCTTTTGTATATCCCGGTGCTCACCATGCGCTCCTTTGCAGAGGAACGCCGCACCCGCACCGATCAGCTGCTGCTTACCAGCCCGGTGTCTGTGTGGGAGATCGTGCTGGGCAAATTCTTTGCCCTGTGCGTCATCTTTGCACTGCCGTGCCTTGCCGATGCGGTCATGATCCTTGTACTGGCCGCACTGGGTGCCACCGGCACGGCCACGCTGGCAAACTTGGCCGCTCTGCTGTGCTATTATCTCATGGGCTGCGCCGCCATTGCCATTGGCGTGTTTCTTTCCAGCCTGACCGAGAATCAGATCATTGCTGCGGTGGCAGGTGTTGCCGCACTGCTGCTGGCCTACATGATGCCCAGCCTGCGCAGCATGTTCACCGCAGGCAGCGCAGTGGCGCTGGCCCTGTTCACCGCCATTGCGGCAGTGCTCAGTGTGGTGGCAGGCCTGCGTACCCGCAGCTTTACGCTGGGCTGCCTGACCTTTGCGGGCTGCTGTGTGGTGCTGACGGCACTGTTCCTGCTGCAGAGCAGCTGGCTGACCGAAGCGTTCAGCGCGGTGCTCAGCGGGCTGTGCCTGTTCACGCCGTTTGAAGAGTTTGTCAACAACAGCTTTTCCATCCCGACGCTGGTGTACTACCTGACCGTGACCATGCTGTTTTTGTTCTTCACGGCGCAGGGGCTGGAAAAGCGCCGCTGGAACTGAGGGGAGGGGAACAACATGAAAAATTTCAAATTTTCTTCCTCCGCAAACGGCAAGGTGTTCCGCAATGGACTGTACTCCACGGCCATTCTGGCAGCAGCCATCGTGTTGGCCGTGCTGATCAATCTGCTGGTGGGAGCCATCCCGAAAAAAATACACCGAGTTCGACCTCTCTGCCGCCAAAATGTACACGCTGGGCGACAGCTCCAGGCAGCTGATGCAGAGCCTGGATCAGGACGTGACCGTTTATTATCTCTGCGAGACCGGCAGCGAGGATGCCATTATCACCAAGCTGCTGGATCACTACGCTGCCGAGAGCGGTCACTTCCACTGGGAGCAGAAGGACCCGGCGCTTTACCCGACTTTTTGCAGCGCAGTACGGCGCAGAGAATGCATCCACCGGCAGTCTGATCGTGGTCAGCGGTGAGAACAGCGAAGTGCTGAACGCCGCCGAACTTTACGAGTACGATTACTCCGATTACTACACCACCGGCGCTGCCAACGTGACCTTTGGCGGCGAAAAGCAGATCAGCTCTGCCATCTACAAGCTGACTGCCGCAGCAGAAAGTCATGCCTACTACACCACCAACCACGGCGAGCAGGCGCTTACCTCCTCGCTGACCGAGGCGCTCAAGGCGCAGAATATCGATGCCCAGCCGCTGGATCTGCTCACCGGCACCATCCCGGAGGACTGTGATCTGCTCATCATCAGCGACCCCGCTTCGGATTTTGCAGCGGACGGCCTTGTGGATGAGATCGCGCAGCTGCAGACCTATCTGGAAAACGGCGGCAAGGTGCTGCTGACCACCAGCGGCTATACCGAAACGCCCAATCTGGATGCAGTGATGGCACAGTTCGGCCTTGCACGTGAGCCGGGCCTTGTGGTGGAGGGCGATGCGGGCCACGCGCTGTACGGCTACCCGTACTCGCTGTTCCCGGACTACGCGGCCGCCGACGAAAGCACCGCGCTGGACGGCGTGAATCAGAGCACCCATGTGATGCTCTCGGTGGCACAGGGCATCACCATTACCGAGACAGACGATGTGACGGCGGAACCGCTGCTGTATACCACCGAGGATGCCTACAGCAAGCAGGACTTTGATGCCAGCTCTTCTTCCGCAAAGGAAGCCGGCGATACCGACGGCCCGTTCTCGCTGGCCGTATGGGCGCGCAATGAATCCACCGGTGCCGAGGTGATCTGGATCGGCTGCCCCAACATGGACAACGAGCAGGTGTACCAGTCCATCCCGGGCAACCTGACCTTCCTGCAGGGCTGTGCCGCTTCGCTGGTAGGGCAGAGCTTGCTCATCGACACCAAAGCACTGGAAGCTGCACCCATCACGGTCCCGGCTTCCGCATCCATGACGCTGGGCATGGTGTTCGTATTCGTGCTGCCCGCAGCAGTGCTCATTGCAGGTGCTGTGGAGGTGCTGCTGCGCCGCCGCAGGTAAGGGGGCACTGCCATGAAAACAAAACAGCGCACCCTTGCGGTGCTTCTGGTGCTGGTGCTTGTGCTGGGCGGGCTGCTGTGGTTTGTCAGCCGCAGCAATGCCGCAGAAGAAGCTGCTTCCAGCGCCGCCGCAGAGGGCAGCATCCTGCTTTCTTCTTTTGCGGCAGGCGATGTGACCAGCATCCGGTATGCCTATGGCGGCGAAACGCTTACCCTAAATTACGATTCCGGCAGCTGGACGCTGGCGGATGACCCGGACTATCATCTGGATGCATCTGCCTGCAATACCATGGTCACGGCGCTGGCATCCCTGAACGCCAAACGTCAGCTCACGGCTCAGCCCGGCGAGGACTACGGCCTTGCCGATCCGGCTGTTACGGTCACGGTGACGGCGGCAGGCGAGATGAACACCTTTGCCTTTGGCACCGAGAACCCGGTCACAGGAGATCTGTATGTGCAGAAGGCAGGGGACGATGCCGTGTACACCGTTTCTGGCAACAAGGCGGCCTGCTTTGAGCTGACCAAAGCGGACCTTTTTGGCGCGTTCAACCCGGCGGGACTGACAGCCTCCGCGCTGGAAAGTGTTTCCATTACGACGGGCAGCGGCACCCTTGCACTGAATGCAGTCTCTGAGCCTGCGGAAGCGGAGAGCGATTCTTCGGAAAGTGCGGCCGATTCCACCACCTATCAGACCGTGTGGCGGCTGGCCGATGAACCCTCTGCCGATCTGGACGACAGCAAGGTGCAGAGCATCCTCTCTGCTCTGGCAGGCTATGTGACCGCACAAATCGCGGATGCCGACCCTTCGGCCTATGGCTTTGATGCACCGCTTGCAACGGTGCGGGCTGCCTCTGCCGATGGGACCGTGACCCTCCTCTACGCCGAAAATGCAGACGGCTGCTGGATGATGGTGGAGGGGGACAGTTCCGTCTATGCGGTTGACCTTGACACTGTGCAGGCCCTTCTGATAACGGCCGCTGACCTTAAAAGCTGAATAAAAACCTTTGTGCGCCGTATGCGGAAAGCCCGCTGCGGCGCATGTTTTTTTATTGCGGCGTGTAAAGCTTCGGCAAACATTGGCAGAGTGATTGACATTTCAGCAAAGATTGATTAAGATAGACGAGACAGGGCAGAATAACTGCGCAATATAAGAGCCTGCTTTTGCAGGTTCTCCGGTCGTCATGGATGTTGTGCGGGGCTGGGTCGCCCTGGTACGAGGGATGGGGCATGGCCCTGTCTTTTTTCGTATCTGAGTTACAAGGAGGATAAAGTAAAAAATGGACAACTCGGTGATCGTTTCACTGCGGGATATCGTAGTGGAATTTGACGGTCAGCGCATTCTGGATGGGCTGAACCTCGACATCCATGACAAAGAGTTCGTAACGCTGCTGGGCCCTTCCGGCTGCGGCAAAACCACCACCCTGCGTCTGATCGCAGGTTTTCTGGAACCCAATTCCGGCAAAGTGCTGCTGAAAGGTGAGGACATTACCGGCGTGCCGCCCTATAAGCGCCCGGTGAACACCGTTTTTCAGAAATACGCACTGTTCCCGCACCTGAACGTGTTCGAGAACGTGGCCTTCGGTCTGCGGCTCAAAAAGATGGACGAAGAGACCATCCGCCGCAAGGTGCGCAACATGCTGGAAGTTGTTGGCCTGAAAGGCTTCGAGCGCCGCAGCATCAGCCAGATGTCCGGCGGCCAGCAGCAGCGCGTGGCCATCGCACGCAGTCTGGTGAACGAGCCGGAGATCCTTCTGCTGGACGAACCCCTTGGCGCACTGGACCTCAAGCTGCGCAAGGAGATGCAGCTGGAGCTGAAGCGCCTGCAGCGCGAAATGAACATTACCTTTATTTATGTTACCCACGATCAGGAGGAAGCCCTGACCATGTCCGATACCGTCGTGGTCATGAACGGCGGCAAGGTGCAGCAGATCGGAACGCCGGAGGATATTTACAATGAGCCGAAGAATGCCTTTGTTGCAGACTTCATTGGCGATTCCAACATCGTGGACGGCGTGATGCACCGGGATTTTCTGGTGTCCTTCTCCGGCGTGGACTTCCCCTGTGTGGACCGCGGCTTTGCCCGCGAGCAGAGCGTGCAGGTAGTGGTGCGTCCCGAGGATATCGAGGTGGTCTCTCCTGTGGAAGGCCAGCTTGTCGGCGTCGTGAACGATGTCATCTTCAAGGGTGTCCACTTTGAGATGCATGTGGAGTGCGAGGGCCGCGAATGGCTGATCCATTCCACCCGCGCCTGCACCCCCGGTGAGACCATTGGTATGCGCATCGGCCCCAACGAGATCCACATTATGGCGCGTTCAGAGGGGTGAGCCGCAATGATGAAGATTTACGATAAAAAGCTGGCCTATCCGTACTTTGTATGGATGACGCTGTTCACAGTGGTGCCTTTGATCATCGTGGTGTACTATGCATTTACGGATGCAAACGGAGCTTTCACGCTGGATAACCTCACCTCCATCAGCGGCTACGGCTCGGTGTTTGCCCGCAGCCTGCTGCTGGCCCTCATTGCCACGGTCATTTGTCTGGTCATTGCGTTCCCGGTGGGCTATTTTCTTTCCCGCCTGCGGGTGAACAAGCAGCACATCATGCTCATGCTGGTCATGCTGCCCATGTGGATGAACTTTCTGCTGCGCACCTATGCATGGATGGGCCTGCTCAGCATCAACGGCCCGGTGAACGCCGTTCTGGGCGTGTTCGGCCTTGGCCCCTTCAATATGCTCAACACCTCCGGTGCGGTGGTGCTGGGCATGGTGTATAACTATGTGCCCTATATGATCCTGCCGCTGTACACCAGCATGACCAAGATCGACCAGAGCCTGGTGGAAGCTGCGCAGGATCTGGGCGCTTCCACCACCAAGACCCTTCTCCGGGTGCTCATTCCCATGAGCGTGCCCGGCATCAGCACCGGCATCACGATGGTGTTCGTCCCGGCGGTGTCCACCTTTGTTATCAGCCGTATGCTGGGCGGCGGCTCCAACCTGCTCATTGGCGATCTGATCGAGATGCAGTTCCTTGGCAACAGCTACAACCTGAACGTGGGTTCTGCCATGAGCCTTGTGCTGATGATCATTGTGCTGCTGTGCATGAGCTTCACCTCCAGCTTTGATGAAGATGAAATGGAGGGCGTGTCCTGATGAAAACGAAACATCTGCGCCTGATGCAGCGCGTCTATATCGTGCTGTTTTTCTGCTTCATGTACCTGCCCATTGCATACATGATCGTATTCAGCTTCAACCAGTCCAAGGGCTATTCGCTCTTCACCGGCTTTACCCTCAAGTGGTACTCCAGCCTGCTGCACAACTCCTCCATCCTGCATGCGCTGCTGGTCTCGCTGGAAGTGGCTCTGATCTCTGCGGTCATTGCCACTGTGCTGGGTACAGCGGCAAGTCTGGGCATTGCGTCCATGGGCCGCGGGAGCCGCCTTGTCGTCACCAACATCACCTATATCCCGGTGGTCAACCCGGAGATCATCACCGGCATCTCGCTCATGCTGCTGTTCGTGGCCTACCAGCGCTTTGCCGGGGGTGTCTCCTGGCTGCCGGATACCATCATGGGCTTCCCGACGCTGCTCATTGCGCATATCGCGTTCAATGTGCCGTATGTCATCTTCAACGTCACGCCCAAGCTCAAGCAATTGGATATCAAGCTGTATGAGGCAGCGCTCGACCTTGGCTGCGACCCCAAGCAGGCCTTCTTCAAGGTCATCCTGCCGGAGATCAGCCCGGCCATCCTGTCGGCGTTCCTCATCTGCCTGACCTATTCCATCGACGACTTCATGATCTCCTATTTCAACTGCGGCACGGTGGAAACGCTGCCCATCGCCATCTACTCCATGACCCGCAAGAAGGTCAGCCCGGAGATCTACGCGCTGTCCACCATCATGTTCGTGGTCATTCTGTGCATCATTCTGATCTCCAACGCAATGGAGAGCCGCAGCTACCGCCGCGACCAGAAGGCGCTGAGAGGGGAGGGCGTGTGATGAAACGTTTTGCTGTGTTGCTGCTGGCGCTGGCAATGACGGTCTGCTGTGCAATGCCCGCCTTTGCCGCCGGCACCATTGAGGTGACCGAGGATGTCTCGGTGTCGGACGATTACGACTGGACCCGCTTCAAGGGCCAGAACGTGGCCATCAATGTCTATAACTGGGGCGAGTACATCTCCAACGGCTCGGACGACAGCGTGGACGTGGTGGCGGCCTTTGAAAAGCTTACCGGCATCAAGGTGAACTACACCACCTTCGACTCCAACGAGTCCATGTACGCAAAGCTCAAGTCCGGCGCAGCCAACTACGATGTGGTCATTCCGTCGGATTACATGGTGGCAAAAATGATCGCCGAGGGGATGCTCAAGCCTCTGAACTACGACAATATCCCGAACTTCAAAAAGATCAATCAGGAATACGTGAATCCGGATTACGATCCGCAGAATGCCTACACCGTGCCCTACATGCTCTGCACCACCGGCATCATTTATAACACCACCATGGTGGACAAAGCGCCCACCAGCTGGGCCGACCTGTGGGACGAGCAGTACGCAGGCAATATCCTGATGTTCAACAACAGCCGCGATGCCTACGCCATTGCTGCTTTTAAGAGCGGCCACGATATCAACCCGCAGTCCACTGAAGAGGTGGATGAGGTGGTGGAAGAGCTGAAGGCTCAGAAACCGCTGGTGCAGGCATACGTCATGGATGAGATCTTTGATAAGATGATCGGCGGCGAGGCAGCCGTCGGTGTGTACTACTCCGGCGATGCCATCACCATGATCGACGATAATCCAGACCTTGCATGGGTGTTCCCGGAGGAAGGCAGCGTGCTTTCCGTGGACTGCATGACCATTCCTGCTGCCAGTGAACATCAGGAAGCTGCGGAAATGTTTATCAACTTCATGTGTGAGACGGACATCGGCAAGGCAAACGCCGAGTACATCGGCTACACCACCCCCATGCAGGATGTGTGGGAGGTGCTGGACGAGGATCTGAAGGAGAGCGAGATCGCTTATCCGTCCGAAGAGAAAGTCGCCAAGGAAAAGGTGTTCACTGCCCTGAGCGACGATGTGAACAGCGAGCTGGACGTGAAGTGGAGCGAAATGAAGAGCTACGACGAGGGTGGCAGCAGTCTGCTGTTCCTTGCGCTGCTGGCAGCCATGGTAGCGCTGGCCTGCTTCAACATCTGGCGCAAGGTCCGCAGGCGCAACCGCAATCAGTATTAAACGCAAAGGAGGCTGCTGCACAGAACAACGTGCAGTGGTCTCTTTTTATAGAAAGGAAAACCATGGAACAGTTCTTTTACACCGAGACCATGACAGTCATGAACGCAGATGCCGACTTCCGCAGCCTGCTCAAGCCCAGCGCCCTGCTGCGCTATGTGGAGCAGATTTCGACAGACCACGCCCGCGCCTTTGGTATGGATGACCAGTTCTTCAAAGATCGCGGTGTGACCTTTCTGGTGGGCAAGCAGGCCCTGAAATTTGACCGTGTGCCCCAGCGTGCCGAAACGCTGACCCTTACCTCCCGGGCGCAGGTCAGCAAACATGGTTCGGTCAAACGCATCACCACCCTGACCGATGCCGAGGGCAAAGAGGTGGCTATGGTGGACTGCCGCTGGATCGTGGCAAGCCTTGCCGAGGGCCGTATCCTGCGGGAGCCGGGCTGGACGGTGGAGAATTTCTGGAACGATACGGTGGAGGGCGAGCTGCCTTTGCAGCTGCACAAGTGCAAGGATGGTCTGACCAGCGCAGGGGAGTGGACGGCGCGTTATTCCCAGTGCGATCTGAACGGCCATTTGAACAACGCATTCTATCTGGACCTTGTCTGCGATGCGCTGCCGCTGGAAGTGATGCGCAAAGGCCCCGTGACTTTTGCTTCTATCAACTACCACCGCGAGATCCCGATGGGAGAAACGGCAGAGGTGTTTTATGCTCCTTCGGCGGATGGCTGGTATGTGGTCGGAAAGCACAACGGCCAGACCAGCTTTGAGTGCTATCTGGAGGTGGGAAAGACAAACGTGTAAATCGTTGATTTCTCAAGAGAACCGCTGCGCCGCTTTTAGCTGAAAATAAGCGAGCAATGCAAAAAAGCGTCACCCGTGCAGAAAAAACCGGCGCATTTTGAGAATTGCATCCTCTGAGGAACAGGGAGTACTCTTTTATTAGAAGAATCTTCTGATTGTCCAAAGGAGGATAAAACAAATGAAAAA
>ENA-OQKV01000803-OQKV01000803.1-human-gut-metagenome-genome-assembly--contig:-NODE-803-length-10326-cov-5.194137_pt1 | contig 10326 bp, 7 predicted proteins | sample MGYA00242655_ERZ504811 | MGnify/ENA primary metagenome ERZ504811 (study PRJEB26092, sample SAMD00036406) | human gut metagenome | host: Homo sapiens | study: EMG produced TPA metagenomics assembly of...
TGAATGAGGAATGATGTATAGTATTTGCGAGAGACTACCTTCTTTCGTAAATGTTGCAAATGTTTGTTTTGGCACTTTCATTATACAACACATGGAATCGAGGTGTCTTTCTTTTATGCAAAATCACGAACTTGCTCATTTATAGTAATTATAGAAAAAGAAGTTTTACGTTTGTTTTTTCTTCCGATATTGCAGTGGAGAAAATTCCGTAAAAAGCGGAAAATACCCGATAAAAATGATCTTCGCTATTGTAACCGATACGGATAGAAATTTCTTCCATAGAAAGTTTTGTCTTTTCCAGATAACGAACAGCATCTCTCATTTTTAAATCCCGAACGAGTGTAACAAAATTTTTGTCAGTTGTATCCTTAATGATTTTTGACAAATAAGGAATCGAGTAATGAAAAATCTTGGATAATTCCGTTAGGGTGATTGTTGTATAGTGATTTTGGATATAGCGCAGGATTGGGGCATAGTCAGGTCCGGTTTTGTAACTGGAAAATTGACTGTATGTCTGGTAATCTCGTAAAATGCTGGAAAAAAGTAAGTAGAGCCAGTGTATGAGATTTTGTGAAGCATATTTATCCTGACGGAAATTCTCCAAAAAAAAGTCGTTTCATTAAATCTCTGATTTCTAAGGATCCGCTTGTTTGAAATAATAAGTAGTTTGGTTCGCTTTTATCAGAAAGAATCCGGCGGAAGAAGTCGGAAAGTAGATTATCTTCCGGAAGCAGTGGAAAAAATATTTCACTGAAAGTTTTTTCTTTGAGTAAAACAGGGAAAATTTGGGAGTCTTCGGTTAAAAGTGTTACGTTATGATTGGTATAAGGAGAAATAATACAGAAATCTCCTTCTTTCAGAATACGTTTTTCGTCCAGAAAGGTAAGTTCACACTCCCCTTTAAAAACATAGTTGATCTCAAAGCAGTCATGTAGATGGATAAAACTATATGACCGCCAAAATTGATGGAAAACAGCTATGTGTGAAGTAGGCGGAACAACGTCAAATGAATCGAGATCGGAAAGAATCGTATACGGGAAACGGAAGTAAAGTTTCCGAATTTCTGATAAGAAAGAATCATCATCAAGTCGTGCAAGCGCGCCAATGTCCGGCAGAACAGGTTCATAGTCAAGATATTTTTTATTTCATATAGAATATGCAGAATTTCAGGAAATTTTGATGATGTATGATGATCGTTCCAATAAGTATGGATCGTGTCTTTAATATCGCCGATCGTTACATAAAAATCCATGTTATATCCTCCGTTTTTATTTGATTTTTAATGAAATTTAATGAGGTTATTATAGTGGATTGATAAGAGAAATGTAAAGGCAAAAAATAAAAACATACAAAAGTGTTAATGATGAAGTATACATAAAGGGAAAATGGATAAATAAATCATAAAAAATGTAGGAAAATAGATGCATTAGCATATTTTTTTACAGGGTAAAATGCACCGGTACATGTTAGAATGAAGACACTTCGAAGACAGAGGAATGTTTTAAAGTAAGGTTTAAGAAAAGAGGAGTTAGTCAAATGAATGGAAAAAATGTACAGGGAAGCAGATTAAGCTGGAAAGAGACATTATCATTTTCCAGCGGAGAAATGGGGACAAACTTATTGTTTGCGGTGACGAGTGCATATTTACTGGTTTATTATACAAACTATGCGCAAATCAATCCGGCAATCGTCGGAACGATCATGTTGAGCTCAAAAATATTTGATGCAGTTTCAGACGTGGCGATGGGGTATATAGAAGAACGGTTTGCAAAACCACATGCAAAAGCGCGTCCGTGGATCAAACGAATGGTAGTTCCATATGCGGCATCAGCATTACTTTTATTTGCGGTCCCGGAATTTAATAGTACAGCGTTGCAGGCATTATATGTATTTCTTACCTATAATTTGTTCTGCACGATTTATACGATGATCGTGATCCCGTACAATTCTTTACAGGCATTGATCACACAAAATGAAAAAGACAGAGAAATGACCGGAGTTCTGCGTTCTGTATTTTCGACGATCGCATCAACAATCGTGAACTCATTTACAATGACATTTGTGGAAGCGGCAGGAAATACAAAACAAAGCTGGCTGATTGTGATCGGAGCATATGCGGTAATTGCTCTTGCAGTATATGTATTGTGTTATAAAAATACAACAGAAAGGGTTGTAGAGACAAAATCAGCAGAGGGTAAGGAAGAAAAACTTGGATTGAAACAAAGTTTGCAGTATGTATTGGAAAATAAGTATTGGTGGATTTTAACAATCAATGGAATTGTTTCCAGCGCGGTTATTGCATTGAATATGGGATCGATGTTTTATTATCTGGCATATGTTTGTCAGAAGCCGCAATCGGTTGCTGTTGTCGGAATGATCTTGTCAATGCCGATGTTGTTTTTGATTCCGTTGTCGAAACCGATCGTTGCAAAAATCGGAATGAAAAACGGACTTGTTGCCGGTGTATTGATCATGGCATTGGGACGTGTTGTAGTAGGGATTGGCGGTAGTGCATCGTTAAGTGCAATTTATCTTGGATCCATTTTATTTGTAGTGGGATGCAGTACACAGTGGTGCTCTTATCCGCTTCTTTGTAATACTGTTGAGTATGGGGAGTGGAAAAACGGTCACCGTCAAGAAGGAATGATCATGTCTGCCAACAGTTTTGGATCGAAATGCGGTACTGCTGTCGGTACTGCTTTATGTGGTTGGATTTTACAATTTTCAGGGTATGATGGAGCAGCGCAGGTTCAGTCTGCATCTGCGTTGACCGGAATTACGGTTGTGTATGTTGTTTTGCCGATCGTGCTGAATTTATTTAGCGCAGTGATCTTGAGTTTCTATAAATTAGAAAAAGAATACCCAACAATCATTAAGGAATTGCAGGAAAGAAAACAAGGAGAATGATCAGATGAAAAATGAAAAAAGACAGGCATTTTATCCGGGAAAAGTGTGGCTTGATACAGAAGGAAAGCGGATTCAGGCACATGGCGGATCGGTTATGTATATAGACGGCGTTTATTATTGGTATGGCGAAAATAAAGAAAAGACGGATGGTGTAAACGGAATCTGGCATTGGGGTGTACGGTGTTATAAATCTACGAATCTGTATAATTGGGAAGATTGCGGAATCATCATACCGCCGGAGCCGGAAAATCCGAAGTCTTCGCTGCATCCGACAAAATGTATGGATCGACCGCATATTATTTATAATGAAAGAACAAAAAAATATGTATGCTGGCTGAAAGTGATGGATACATTTGATATTCAGAGCCAGACGATTTTAACGGCAGATCATATTTTAGGTCCTTATACAAAAGTCAGAGAAGGACTTCGTCCACTTGAAATGAATGGCGGAGATTTCGATCTGGCAGTTGCGCCGGATGGAAAGGCATATTATTATTTTGAACGAGTACATACGGAAACAATCTGTGCAGATCTGACGGACGATTATACCGATGTAACCGGATATTACACGACACATTTTCCTCGCGTGCAGCCTCCATATGTGAGAGAAGCAACCGCACATTTTTACCGGAAAGGGAAGCATTATCTGTTGACGTCGGGAACGACAGGATATTTACCGAATCCGTCGGAAGTTGCAGTTGCGGATACATGGCACGGACCATATCGTGTATTGGGAAATCCACATATTGATGATGAAAGTCAGACATCTTTTCATAGTCAGATTTCCAGTGTATTTAAGGTGGCAGGGAAGAAAGATCTCTATATTGCCTGTGCGGATCGTTGGCTTCCGAAGAATATGGATAAAGAATATCCGATTTACAAAGAAATGTTTGAATGTCTTTATGGGGAAGAAAAGAAGGAATTTGATTTCAGCAGGATGGGAGAAGAGGTCGTTCAAAATACGTCCATTGCTGATTATGTATGGCTTCCATTGAGATTTGACGGCGAGATGGTATATATCGACTGGAAAGATTCATGGAGTCTGGATGAATATGAAGATATTGTGAGATAATTAAGAAGAAAAGCATCTGTGATACTTGATTTTGTGCGTATCACAGATGCTTTTCTTTATGTTAATGAAAGATAAAATATACTTTTTACAACTGATTCATCTCATCGATCATGTTCTGTAATTCCTCTTTTGTACAAAGTCCGAAAGAAAGTACGCCTCGCATTGGCATGGAAAATGCAATGGCATCTCCCATAGCATCGCCAACCGCTTCGTCGGTTGTTTCTTCTGCGCCTTTCGAATTTTCATCGGATTCTGCGCCGCCGCCAAAGAAAGCATCCATTTTTTTCTTGAGTTTCAGACCATATTTTGCAGTTCGTTCATCGGATAAAAGTTCGCCTAAAGTCGTGTTCAGATGAGTTTGGATCGGTAATAATTTTTTCGTTATCAAATGAACGATTTCTGAAAGGCGAATATCTCGTGAGGATGCGCCGATCTGGATTTCATACTCTCCGCTTGCTGCATACCAGTCGTGAAGCGCTGTGTGATACCATGCGAAACTTCTGTAATCAAGCGTAAAGGAAACTGTTTTTGTTTCGCCCGGTTTTAAGGAGACTTTTTCATATCCTTTCAGTTCACGCAGCGGACGGCGTGCTGCGCCGGTTAAGTCGCTGACATAGAGCTGTACGATTTCTTTTCCTTTTACAGAGCCTGTATTTGTAACGTCAACCGTTACGGTTACGGTATCTTCATCGGCTACATTATTGCGGTCCAGAGTGAGATTACTGTAAGCAAATGTTGTATAGGACAATCCATATCCGAATGGGAATGCAACCGGCATTTCTTTTGCATCATAATAGCGATAACCGACAAAAACCCCTTCATTGTATGTCACATGGTCTCCATCGCCAAATGACAGATAAGACGGATTGTCAGATAATTTATACGGAATCGTCTCTGCAAGTTTTCCGGATGGATTGACATTGCCGAACAAAATATCTGCGACTGCTTCTCCGACTGCCTGACCGCCGAGATATGCTTCCAGAAGTCCTTTAACATCAGAAAGCCATGGCATTTCAACCGGAGAACCATTGTGAAGTACAACAATCGTTTCCGGCTGTACAGCAGTAATTTCATGGATCAAACGATTCTGACATTCCGGTAAATGCATATGGCTTCGGTCATAGCCTTCGGATTCGAAGCTGTCCGGAAGTCCGGCGCAGATCACGACTTTGTCTGCGGATTTTGCTGCGTTGAGCGCTTCCTGTGCGAGAGTTTCTTCATAACAATCTTCATCAGCAGAAAATCCCTTGATGTAAGTGACATTCTCATATTCCTTTAAGGCGTCCATCAGGCTGCTGATCTTGAAACTGTTGATATGAGAACTTCCGCCGCCCTGGAAACGTGGTTTCACGGCAAATTCACCGATCACTGCAATTTTCTCATTTTTATTCAGAGGAAGTACGTTGTCATTTTTCAAAAGAACCATAGATTCTTCTGCAATCTTTTTCGCAAGAGCGTGATCGGCTTCTAATGCAAATTCCTGCTCTTCGCGGTTATCCCAATATAAGAAGACGATACGGAGGATCCGTTCTACGGCTCTGTCCAATACCGCTTCATCTAAAGATCCGTCTTTGACTGCGGCAATGATCTCCCGGTCATTGATGCCGTTGGAAGTCGGCATTTCCAGTTCCAGTCCGGCTTTTAATCCTTCTACACGTTCATTGACAGCGCCCCAGTCCGACATCACATAGCCTTCGAATCCCCATTCATCTCGAAGGACATCTGTCAGAAGCCATGGATTTTCGGATGCAAATGTGCCGTTGATCTTGTTGTAAGAACACATAACGGTGTAAGGCTGTGCTTTTTTTACAGCAGTTTCAAATGCAGGAAGGTAGATTTCGCGGAGCGTGCGTTCATCTACATCGGAAGAACAGCTCATGCGGTTAAATTCCTGATTGTTTGCGGCAAAATGCTTGATGGACGTTCCAACATGGTGTGTCTGTACACCATCGATAAATGCAGCGGCAGTTTCGCCGGCAAGGTATGGATCTTCGGAATAGTATTCAAAATTCCGTCCGCAAAGCGGAGAACGCTTGATGTTGACTGCTGGTCCGAGAACAACCGAAAGATTCTGTGCCTGTGCTTCTTTTCCAATCGCGTCACCGAAGGTATGCATCAGTTCTCTGTCGAAAGAGCAGGCGCTTAAAACTGCCGGAGGGAAGCAGACAGCTTTGATGTTGTCGTTGATCCCGAGATGATCTCCCGACTCATCCTGCTTTCTGAGACCGTGCGGTCCGTCACTTACCATAACGCTCGGAATACCAAGACGTTCTACTCCTTTGAGATGCCAGAAATCAAGACCGGAGCACATGCCGGCTTTCTCTTCCAAAGTCATCTGAGCAACCAATTCTTTTAAATTTCGTTCCATTCTAACGAGACTCCCTTCTATTACTTTTTCTGATCCCGGCACATGCCGGATATGTATGATTTCAGTATATAGGAAATGTTTTAAAAAGAAAATGGGAATGAGAAAAGGTGAATAAAAAATGTCGGGTTTGTACGAAAAAAATCCGTGTTTCTTTTTCAGATTCTTTTTTACAATAGTATTAGCAAGAGCAGTGAGAAGAGAAAAACGGCAATGGAGGGAAAAATGAAATTAAAAAATTTACGGGTAAACAATATCGAACATCCGCTTGGATTTCAGATTATGCCACTTAGTTTTTCATGGACAGTGGAAGAAGCCGGAGAAGCAAAAGAACAGCAGTCAGCCAGAATCCGGATTTATGAAAATGTGGAAACAGAAGCGGATATGGAAGGAAAAAAGGCAGTATATGACAGCGGTGAAGTGACGGACGCAGACAGTTTGGATTACTCGGTAAATGTAGAATTGAAACCGAGAACACGGTATCAATGGTCGGTAGAAGTGACCGCGGATACAAAGGAGCAGGTATCTGCCGAAAGTTGGTTTGAGACAGGAAAAGCAGACGAAGCATGGGAAGGACAGTGGATCGCGCCGGAACAACAAACTTCCTCCGCGATTTTGAGAAAAGCATTTGTTTATGACGGTTCAGCCAAATCGGCAAGGCTGTATATGTGTGGGCTCGGCGTTTATGAATGCTATATCAACGGGGAAAAAGCAGGAGATGAATATCTTGCGCCGGGGTATCATTCCTACGATTTTCATTTACAGGCACAGACCTATGATGTGTCTGCTCTTTTGAAAGAAGGGGAGAATGAGATTGAAATCTGGCTTGGAGAAGGCTGGTTTAAAGGAAGGCTTGGTTTTGACGGCGGATTTACCGATATTTATGGAGACAAATTATATGCGATCGCAGAACTTTATGCAGGCGAGGAGTGCCTTGTAAAGACCGATACGACATGGGAAGTTTTAGAATCTCCAATCCGTTTTAATAATATTTATGACGGCGAAGTGTATGATGCCAGACAACAAAAATGTCGGATTGCCGGAGCAAAGCTTTTACAGGAAAGTCCGAAAGAATGCGGAGAAATTTTCGATCGATATAGCCTTCCGATCAAGGCGAAAGAAATCTTTTCCATAAAAGAGGTTCTTCATACGCCGTCGGGAGATACGGTTTTGGATTTCGGACAGAATCTGACCGGATGGGTGGAATTTGACTGCCGGATTTCGGCGGGAAAAGGGATACGCCTGACTGCATCGGAAATTATGCAGGATCAAGAGTTTTACCATGAAAATCTGCGGACTGCCAAAACGGAATTTCTGTATCTTTCGGATGGAAAAGAAGCCCATGTCAGACCACATTTTACCTTTTACGGATTTCGTTATATGAAGGCGGAAGTGGTTCAGGAAGTTCGCAATGGAGAAGACGTAACATTGCGTTGTGAAGAGTCGCTTTCCGATGAAGAGTGGAAGACGCAGTTTCAGGCAGTGCATCTTCGCAGTGATTTTGATCAGATCGGATGGATCGAAACGGGTGATCAGAAAGTCAATCAATTATTCTCCAATGCATTGTGGGGACAGAAAGGGAACTTCTTAGACGTTCCGACAGATTGTCCGCAGAGAGATGAGCGGCTTGGATGGACCGGAGATGCACAAGTATTTTCCGAGACAGCATGTTTCAATATGTACATGCCGGCATTCTATCGGAAATATATGTGGGATATGCGTGCCGAACAGAGTATTCTGGACGGTGCAGTGCCAAATGTAGTTCCGCGGTTAAAGCGTGGCATGGTAGCCGAGTATGGGGCGTGTCCATGGGCAGATGCGGGCGTGATCATTCCTTGGAACGTTTATTGTCATTATGGAAGTAAAACATTATTGGCAGAAATGTATCCGGGAATGAAGGCGTGGGTTGATTATCAGCGCAGACAGGAAGAAGCAGAGGGCGGTCTTCATTTGATCAAAGGCGGATTCCATTTTGCAGATTGGCTGGCGCTGGATAATGAGCAGCCGGGACCGTTTGGTGCGACGGATCCGCTTTATATTGCAAGCGCCTATTATTTCCGGTGTACGAAAATCATTGCGGACGCAGCAGAAATACTCGGATATGAAGAAGCGCCGGAATACAAAAAACTTGCAGAAGAAATTAAAAAAGCAATCCGTGCGGCGTATTTTGATGAAAGCGGAGCATGTTGTTCTAAGACACAGACCGGGGCGGCAATCGCGATCGTGTTCGGCTTGATCGAAGATACGGCACAGGAGGAAGGCGATCGGCTGCATCAGCGAGTGGCAGAAAATAACGGACATTTGAATACCGGATTTGTGGGAACGCCGCTTCTTTGTCCGGCATTGACGAAAACCGGACATTATAAAATCGCGGTGGATCTGTTATTGAACGAAGATTATCCAAGTTGGCTTTATAGTGTAAACCTCGGAGCGACAACCATATGGGAGCGTTGGAATTCCGTGCTTCCGGATGGCAAGATGAATCCGGAAGGAATGAACAGTCTGAATCATTATTCCTATGGAAGTATCGAGGCATGGATGTACGGAGATGTGGCAGGAATCCGGGAAGCCGAACCGGGATTTCGAAAAGCAGTGATCAAACCGAATCCGGATGCAAGACTGAAATACGTGGATTGTAAAATGGAGACTGCGGCAGGAATTTACGAAAGCCACTGGAAGTATGAAGAAGACGGTTCGGTAACATATCGTTTCCATGTTCCGTTTGGTGCGAAGGCATTGATCTGCCTGCCGGACGGAAGAACAGAAACGGTCGCAGTCGGAGATTATACATATTGAAGTTGATGAAAGGGGGAATAGATGTTGAACAGAGAAAAGGTAAATATCAGAGATCCGTACATTTTACTTCATGAAGGAATCTATTATCTGTATGGAACAAGAAGTGCGACTTGTTGGGGAGAGGCAGATGGATTTGACTGTTATAAAAGTGAAGATCTGGAAAATTGGGAAGGACCGATTGAAATTTTTCACAGACCGGAAGGCTTTTTCGCGGATCGGAATTATTGGGCGCCGGAGTGCTATTTTGTAAACGGATATTTTTATCTCGTGACCACGTTTGGAAGCGCGGAAGGAAAGAAAGGGATTTATATTCTTCGTTCGGAACAACCGGAAGGTCCTTTTGAATTATACAGTGAACGGCTTACGCCGGAAATGTGGTCATGTATTGACGGAACATTGTACTGGGAAAATGAAACACCGTATTTGATTTTTTCTCATTCATTTGAAGATTCACCAAGCGGAGATATGTGTTTGATCCCGCTAGATCCTACATTGCAAAAGACGGCAGGAGAACCGAAATTATTGTTCGAGGCGGCAGAAGCCAAATGGGCGCATCCGGTTCCGTTTGCAAAGATAGAGTTCGGAATGGATGGAGATGTGTATTTTACAAACGGACCGTGTGTATTTCGGGCAGAAAATGAACTGTATATGTTCTGGTCGAGTTGGGGAACCAATGGATATGCTGTTGGCGTGGCAAAGTCAGAAACCGGAAACGTGAACGGACCGTGGATTCAACAGGAAACGCCGGTATTCCCGGAAAACGGCGGTCATGGAATGGTATTTCGCGATAAAGAAGAAAATTTGCAGTTTGTACTGCATTATCCAAATGATAAATATAAGGAACATCCGGAGTTTCGGAAGATAATCCTAAATTATTCACGGAACAGTATCTGAAGCGATAACTGTGCCATGAATCTAAAAATTGATCCATGCAGCCATAACATCACTCAATTAACCCGTCAAAAGGGTATAAAATCCCTGTGGCAGAGTTCAGAGTGCAATTGTTAAGCTATCAAGGTTCGTTAATAGTTGCTATTCCAGCTGTACATTCAGCTTACCGATATTTGAAAGTGTCTCATAGAATTCATTCTTATAAGGGCAGCTACTGCACAGCTTGAATGTGATATATCTTGCTGAACGAATTATTTTTGCAGCAATCTTCAGCAGTTTTAAACGGACGGTATCT
>ENA-OQKV01000808-OQKV01000808.1-human-gut-metagenome-genome-assembly--contig:-NODE-808-length-10291-cov-2.185754_pt1 | contig 10291 bp, 12 predicted proteins | sample MGYA00242655_ERZ504811 | MGnify/ENA primary metagenome ERZ504811 (study PRJEB26092, sample SAMD00036406) | human gut metagenome | host: Homo sapiens | study: EMG produced TPA metagenomics assembly of...
ACGAGCAGATCGGCGCGCTGCACCGCACCGGTGGCGGCGATGGTGCCATGCATGCCCAGCATGCCGAGGTTCTTCGGGTCGGTGTCCGGGATGATGCCGCGCGCGGGCAGGGTGGTGACCACGGGGGCGCCGGTCAGATCGGCCAGAGCCTTGACCTGAGCGCCGGCGTTGGCACGGGCCGCGCCGCCGCCCACGTACAGCACCGGGCGGTAGGACTGGGAGAACAGCTTGGCGGCATCGGATACGTATATCCCCTGTGTGCCTTGGTGGTGGGATTGTAGCCGGGCAGAATCATGCGCTGCGGCCATGAATAATACATATCACCGGTTTGTGCGGTCTTGGTCAGATCCACTACCACCGGGCCGGGGCGGCCGGTGCTGGCGATGTGGTACGCCTCGGAGAGCACGCGAGGAATATCCTGCGCGCGGGTCACTAGGAAGGAATGCTTGGACACTGGGTAGGTGATGCCCACGATGTCCGCCTCCTGGAAGGCGTCGGTACCAATGGCCTGAACGCCCACCTGACCGGTGATAACCACCATCGGCACGGAATCCATGTTCGCGTCGGCGATGGCGGTGACCACGTTCGTGGCACCCGGGCCGGAGGTCACCAGGCACACGCCCACCTTGCCAGTGGCCAGCGCATAGCCCTCGGCGGCATGGCCGGCGGCCTGCTCGTGGCGCATGAGCACGAAACGGAACTTCGTGCTGTCGTTGATCTGATGGTAGACGGGCAGGATCGCGTCCGCCGGGGATACCGAAGACGTCCTCGACGCCGACGATCCTCCAGCGAACGCACCAGCGCCTGGGCGCCGGTCATCTTCTCTCCATCGACGTATAGTCTGCTTGTACGGTGGCCGCAGGGGTCTTCGGCACGCCGCTGAATGCCTGCAAAGGCGTGGGTAAAGCCATGATTCCTCTCACCTCGTAAATCAACTGCGAGCGTCGGTTGGCCGTAGGGTGGAAGCCAGACGCTCACGTATGTTCCAGCCGCGTGTGCCGGTGCTTGTGGCTCCGACGCGGCTCGTCGCTCGTGTTGGTATCAGTCTATTCGTAAATCCGACAGCCGGCTTACTTAGTCCGCGTCTTGAGAGCGTCCAGTGCTTTCCATCCGGCTTCGGCCGCGGCAAGCTGTGCTTTGCGCTTGCTGGAGCCCTTGCCGGTGCCGATGATTTCGGGATTATCGCCCAAAGTGACTTTGGCAGTGAAAATCTGTGCGTATTCGGGGCCGGACACTTCCATGTGGTACACCGGCTCGGCCTTGCCCACGATCGATGTGCCTTGACGGTCAGCGAGGTTTTCCAGTCGAGCGCCGGGCCTTCAGTGGCCACTTCCGCCAAGGTGTCGTCAATGAGCCGATGGATGACCTTGCGGGCCTCGTCGATACCGTGTTCCAGGAAGGTGGCACCGATAAGCGATTCGACGATGTCGCACAGAATCGAGTTCTTTTCGGCACCGCCCTGCTCGGCCTCACCGTGGCCCAGCAGAATGTAGGGGCCCACTTTGAGCTTGGTTTTGGCGATGGCGCTCAGCGCGTCCTCCGAGACGGCTTTGGCGCGCATCTTGGCCAGCTGCCCCTCGTTCATGTCCGGGTGAATGGTGAACAGCGTTTCGGTGGTGACCAGCTCCAGCACGGCATCTCCCAGGAACTCGAGACGTTCGTAGTTGGACACGCCGGGGTGCTCATGCGAGAAGGAGCGATGGGTCAACGCTTGCACCAGCAGGTCAGGGCTGATGGTGGTGCCCAGCGCTTCCAACAGTTCATTGGCCGGAGCTTGGCGGTCAGCCGTTTCTTGCTGTGTGGTCTTCTCGCTCATATGTTCTTCATCCTTCGCACGATGTGCTGTGTGTATTGAGATTTATGTGTAGGTACTGCAAGCGCTGGTATGCGGTGGCCTGTGCTCGCGGCCCGGGCAATCGAGTGTGATATGCGAAGGCCCCGCCACCCGTCGATGGCAGGGCCTTCATATCAAGCCGTTATCGCAGGACTCACTTGGTGTGAGCCGGCTGGATGGCGGAGCGGTAGGTGCGGCCGCGGAAGGAACCGCAGCTCGGGCAGGCCATGTGCGGCAGAGCCGGAGCGCCACAGTTCGGGCAGCTCACGGTTGCGGTAGCGGTGGCCTTCCAGTTCGCGCGACGCGAGTGCGTGTTAGCGCGCGAGGTCTTGTACTTAGGCAGTGCCATTTGAGTATCCTCTATTTCGTTCGAACGATTGAGCTTAAGCGTCCGTTATCTTAACGCATGGCTCGTACAAAACTCAAGTTTCGTGTGCCTTACTCGCCCTGCTCGGCCTCAAGCTGGGCCTTGAGACCAGCCAAACCGGCGAAACGAATATCTTCCATTTCGTGGTGATGATCGGGGTTCTCGTTCAGATCGATGCCGCACTGCGAGCACAGGCCTTTGCAATCCGGCTTGCACAGTGGCTGCAGCGGCAGGGATTCGACCAACGTGTCTCGAATCATCGCCTCGATATCCGCAAAAGCGCCGTTTTCCAGCAGCGGATACGTATCCTCTGATTCGTCTTCGCCGGCGATGATGTCGACTTCCTCATCTTTGCCGTTTTTGCTGCCGCTCTTGCCGCAGCCTTTGTCCGCTGCGGATTCGTACGGGAAGAATACGGTGACATTCACCGGCCAGTCCTCGTCAATGGGCTTTAAACAGCGGGTGCATTCGCTGACGAATGGTGCGACCAGTCGGCCGGTAAAAATCAGTCCATCCACGATGGAGTCGAATGAGCCGGTAACGTGAACCGGGTCACCCTCCTTGATGCCGACGATGTCGTCGCCGATACCGCTCGGGGCGGGGAAGTCGGCGTCGATCTCCTTGGATTTTCCGGCTCGTGAAGCGATTTGAGCCACTGGGATCGCCCACAGAGAATCCTCGACTCGTGCCATAGTTCTGCCTTTCGTTTTTTGCTGCGGCACAGCCGTGTGAGGCGTATCGGGTGTTGTCTTCGTCCCGTGCGCCGCTATGCCGCATTCGTGAATGCTGCAGTGAGTGTGCTGCTGGTTACTGAGCTTCGGGGTAGTCGTTCAGCGTCAGCTTGGGCAACTGCTCTCCGGCCGAGCGCTGACGCTCTTCCAGCACGTTCAAACCTGCTTGTACATCTTGGGTGAGCTTGCCAAGCTGCTGGGACAGACCCTCCATAACCGTGGTGCAATACTGGTCAGCGCCTTGGGTCAGGTGGTCGGACTTGGCCTGGGCTTGCTCAAGAATCGTGCGGGCCTTCTGACGGGCCAACTCAGTGACGTTTTCCTGTCCTGCCAGGAATTGAGCCTGTTCGTTGGCTTCCCTGACCATATCCGCGGCGCGGCTCTGGGCGGATGCGACGACGGCGTTGGCCTGTGTCTGTGCGGATTCCAGGCGGCGCTCGGCTTCGCGCATCAGTGCGGAGGCGCGTTCCAGCTGCACCGGCAACAGCTTTTTCAATTCAGCAAGCTGGCTGGTGAACTCGTCGCGATCCACTTTGACCGTGCCGGGCGAGAACATGCTGGTTTTGGCCTCATCGAGCATGGATTCAAGCCGATCGATGACGTCATACACCGTGGTGAATTCTGCGCGGCTCTTGTTTTCCGCCGAGTCGGCTTGCAGGGTTTCACGCAGATCGGGCAGTGTGCCCATATTGAATGCGGCTGCCTTGGTCGGGGCCGGTGCGGGAGCCGGCGCCTCTGGGGTCGGTACCGCATCGGTTGCCTCGGTAGGCGGCAAATCGACCGGTGCCTCTTCAGTGGGGGCGGTCGGGACCGGATCCGGGGTGGTCAAGTCGACGTAACCAGTGGGATGTTCATCACTCATAGTTATCAGTCCTTTGCTTCTCGTTCCTGTGCCAAAGCATCGCTGAGCATGGGGACGACGCAATCGGGCACCATGCCGGTCACGTCGCCTCCGTGGCGAGCCACGTCTTTGACAATGGAGCTGGAAATATGTTCAAGAATCGGATCGGCGGGCAGAAACAGGGTCTCAATGCCGGCGAGCTTGCGATTGACCAACGCCATGCCCAGTTCGGCCTCGTAATCGCCGTTCTGACGCAGTCCTTTGACGATGACGGTGGCGCCGACCTTCTGGCAGTAGTCGGTGATCAGGCCATCGGTGGAGGAGACGACGACGTTGGTGCAGCCGGCTTTCTCCAGCGCGCGGCGAATTACCTCGACTCGCGTGCTTTCGGAAAACATCGGTGTTTTCGCGGCATTGACGGCCACCACCACGTGTACCTCGTCAAAGAATCGTGCCGAGCGCTCGATTACATCCAAGTGTCCGGCGGTGACGGGGTCATACGAGCCGGGGCATACTGCGATAGTCATGCCTTCTAGCCTACCGCTATCGGTGCGTTTTACACGGCTCGTGACACAAGGAATTATGATGGATTGCAGACGAAACGTTCCATAACCGGAGAAAGAAGTGCGTGATGAGCTTTGTTGATGATGCTGAACCGTTGAGGAATCCTGATCAGGGGGCGGGCACGTCGGTGCTGGAGCGCCCGAAGACCGAGGAGGCGCCGGTTCGTGATGATGGCGGCGATGCCGACCGTTTTGCGCACTATGTGTCCAAGGACCGTATTGCCGAGTCGCGAGCGACCGGTCGTCCTGTGGTTGCGCTGTGCGGCAAGGTCTGGGTGCCCAAGCATGACCCGTCCAAGTATCCGGTGTGCCCGGACTGCAAGCGCATCTACGAAGAAATGATGGGCTGATTTTTCGTTCCCGCTGGCGGGAGCTGTCAGCAAAGCTGACTGAGGGTGGTTGTCTCGGCAAGACTACTTGGTTTCTCTCTCTGAGGGGGAGCTGGCTCGCGCAGCGAGACTGAGGGGAGCAACGAGCTCGCACCCGTTACTCCCCTCAGTCGTCTACGATGACAGCTCCCCTCAACGAGGGGAGCCAGGACGTTTCTAACGTGCCGAAATCTCGTCGATGAGCTTGAGCTCATCATCGCTGAAGTGGGTGTTCTTCAGCGCGCCGATGTTGTCCAGAATCTGTTGCGGCTTGGAGGCGCCGGCCAGCACGGAAGTCACCTTGCCGTCGTGCAGCAGCCATGCCAGGCTCATCTCGGCCAGCGTCTGGCCGCGCTCGGAGGCCAGGTTGTTGAGGTCCGCGACTTGGCTGTGCAGCTTCTCGGTCAGTGCGGAATCGTTGAGGAATCGCGGATCGTGAGCCATGCGGCTGTCGGCCGGAATGCCGTTGAGATAGCGGTTGGTCAGCAGGCCCTGTGCCAGCGGGCAGAAGGTGATGAGGCCCTTGCCCAGCTTGAAGGCGGTCTCTTTCAGGCCGTTCTTTTCAACGGTGCGGTCGAGGATGTTGTACTTGTTCTGGTTGATGATGAACGGCACGTGCAGTTCTGCCAGAATTGCGGCGGCCTTTTCCATGGTCGAGCCGTCGTAGTTGGACAGGCCAGCGTACAGCGCTTTGCCGGAATTCACGGCCTGGGCCAGTGCTCCCATGGTCTCCTCGAGTGGCGTCTCCGGGTCCGGGTGGTGGTGGTAGAAGATGTCCACGTAATCAAGGCCAAGGCGTTCCAGCGACTGGTCGAGTGAAGCGAGCAGGTACTTGCGGCTGCCGAGATCGCCGTAGGGGCCGGCCCACATCTCGTAGCCGGCCTTGGTGGAGATGATGAGCTCGTCGCGGTGGTGCTTGAAGTACTTGGTGAGAAGCAGGCCGCAGTTCTTCTCGGCCTGGCCGGGTTCGGGGCCGTAGTTGTTGGCCAGGTCGAAGTGGGTGATGCCGTTGTCGAAGGCGGTGAAGACCAGGGACTTCATCTGGTCAAACGGCGTGATGTCGCCGAAATTGTGCCAGAAGCCGAGCGATACCGCCGGCAGCTTGAGGCCGGAGGTGCCGGCGCGGTTATAGGTCATCGTGTCATAACGATGCGGGTTGGGGGAGTAGACGGCGGTTGGCTCGAACATTGAGTCTCCTTGATGTGCTTGAGGCCTGAAATCTCTATTGTGCTGCGCAGCCGTGTGCCGGATCCGTGTGCAGCGCGGATACGTTGGCAGTTGGTTGCGCCGTAAGGTATCATGGTTCCAGTTAAAGTGAACTTTAATGCAAGTGGCTGTGTTGCTTCAGCGTGTCGCGGCTGAGGGCGGGGCGGTTGCATCGTGCAACGGGACGGTCGGAGAGCTGTGAAAGATCGTATGCTCCGCGGGCGTCAAGGAGAAAAACTAATGACCTATACCATTCGTCAGGTGGCTACCCAATTCCACCTGCAACCTTCCACGTTGCGCTACTACGAAGAGCAGGGATTGCTGACCAACGTGGACCGCACCGAAACCGGCCAGCGCGTGTATGAGGATTGCCATCTCAACCGTCTGCGTGCGATCTGCTGCTTCAAGAACGCTGGCATGACCATTGATGATTTGAAGAAGTTCTTCGTCTATGAGTCCAATGAGCCCGAGCATATCGACGAAATTCTGGATTTGCTTGAATCCCGTCGCGAGTCGCTGGACGAGCAGCGGCGCGCGCTTGACGAAGCCGCCATGCACGTGCAGCGCAAACTGCACTATTACACCGACATCAAGCATGCGATTGATTCCGGTGGTGAGATGCCTGACTGGGCCAACTACAAGACCCGCGCGTATTCCATCGACTGCTAGTTATCCGCTAAGCCACCAGTGCCTTGTTCGGCAGCGCGCGGTCGAGCACCCAGACAATCAGCGATATCACCAGGAAGGCCAGCGCCAGCCTGCCGCAACTGATGCCGAATCCCTGCCAACCGAGCTTGTCCAAGTTGATGAAGTCGTAAGGGTACGGACTACCGCCAGCCGCGGGGCCCGAACCCGGCCAGATCGCCGCGCGAATCAGCACAAACGCCAGGTACGCGGGGAAATACATCAACCACGAGAACATGTAATGCCAACGGAACCGGCGATGCGGGTCGAACAGAAGGAAGTCGATCAGTGCCATGATCGGGGCGATTTTGTGCAGCATCGTATTGGTCATGATGCCAATACCTGCGGTACATAATCCGGGTTATCCGGCGGCATCAGGAAGAACGCCACCAATGCGGTGACAATGGCGTACAAGGTCAGGCAGCCCTTGAGCCAGGCTGGCGGTTGGATGCCCTTGAGCAGGGTGGCAGCGCCCGCCCACAGCATCACGATGCCCAACACAAAGCCGGTCTGAAACGTGAAATACACCCAATACTGCGGTTTCGACCATGCTTCGTACGTGCCCACAAAGCACAGTCCGGCAATCGCTAGACGCCATAATGCCACAATGAATCTCATGCTTTCTGAGTGTAGCCAGTCTTTCGGGTGGTGACAGCACTCCCCATGAGAGGCAATTCGGACTACACTGATGGTCAGCACAATCGAACGTAGGAAAGGCCCTGTCAATGGTGGATTATTCGCCGGCTTTGATGACCGACATGTACGAATACACGATGCTTGACGCCGCGCTGAAAGACGGCACCGCCAACCGTAAGTGTGTGTTCGAGGTATTCACTCGCCATCTGCCCGAAGGCCGCCGTTATGGCGTGGTGGCCGGCACCGGTCGTATTCTTGACGCGCTTGAGCACTTCCATCTCGATGACGAAGACCTGAAATTCCTGTCTGACCGCCATGTGGTTAGCCCGGAGACCATCAAGTGGCTGGAAAACTTCCACTTCGCCGGTTCGATTAAGGGCTACCGTGAAGGCGAGATGTTCTTCCCGAACTCCCCGATTCTGCAGGTTGAAGGCACGTTCGGCGAATGCACGCTGCTGGAGACGCTGATTCTATCTGTTCTGAACTACGATTCCGCCGTGGCTTCGGCAGCCTCCCGCATGGTGTCTGCCGCCAAGGATCGTCCGTGCATGGATATGGGTGGCCGCCGCACCAACGAGTGGGCTGCCGTAGCCGCTGCCCGCGCTGCTGTGGTGGGCGGATTCAAGGGCACCGCCAACCTGCTTGCTGCTCAGTTGTATGGATTGAAGGCGATTGGCACCGCGGCGCACTGCTTTACTTTGGTGCATGATTCCGAGCGCGATGCCTTTGAATCGCAGATTGAAGCATTGGGCAAGAACACCACGCTGCTGGTCGATACCTACAACATCGAGGAGGCCGTGAAGACCGCCGTCGAGGTTGCCGGCCCTGAACTGGGCGGTGTGCGCATCGATTCCGGTGACCTGGCTGCAATGACCCAGCGCGTGCGCAATCAACTGGATGCTTTGGGCGCCACGAACACCACTATTACCGTTACCAATGATTTGGATGAGTATGCGCTGGCAGCTTTGCAAACCGCGCCGGTTGATTCCTATGGCGTGGGCACCATGCTGGTCACCGGCTCCGGCGCTCCCACCTGCGCGATGGTGTACAAGCTCACCGAGCGTGAAGGCGCGGATGGCACGATGGTGCCGGTGATGAAGAAGTCGAAGGACAAGGCCACTGTGCCCGGACGCAAACTTGCGTTCCGCTCTTACGAGTATTCGCTGGCCGAAACCGAACATGTGATCTCCGGTTCCGAGGAGAAGCTGGCTGGCTATGTGGCAGACCCGGCATGGAAGAACCTGTTGGTCGACTTTGTGAATCACGGTCAGATTGACGGCCAATGGCAAGGTCACGATGCCATCGTGGCGGCTCATGAGTACCACGCCACGGCTTTGGCCGAATTGCCCATCGCCGCGCAAAGCCTTATGAAGGGCGAACCGGTGATTCCCACGGAGACTACGGTTCTCTGACGAGAACCTTCATCTTCTCGGAATCCGTCGCAGCACAGCTGCTCCCCTCACCTACAGGCAGTCCACTGGGCTGTCTGCTTAACGGTTCGGCCGCGGAGACTACGGTTCTCTGACGAGAACCCGCCGTTGAGTTCGTGGGACGAAATCTGAAATTCGCCATTTTTGGCGTATTGTCCCACATCAGCGTGGGACAATACGTACGTCAAACGTTTGATATGCGAGTTGTCCCAACATCACATCATTAAAAACGTTGGAATAATGCCATTCTCGTTTCAGTATGAATAACACGATGCTGAGTGGGCGTGGGACGATACGTCAAAAATCCCTAATTTTGCATGTCGTCCCACGCCATCATGAATCTCAGCAGTCGATGGGACGCAACGACTCCACCATTTCACGGGCCGTGATGGTGTAACGCGGATGGTGGCGCCACGTCGCCTGGCCTCGGCTGGCCTGCGGCCTGCGATGGTGTGATGGTAGTGAATTACCCGTTGTTAAGACAACATCGTTGCACTCGCAGCATAGGGCGGGTGGCGTATGCTGGGGCGCATGGTTGAAATCAAAGATATGCTAGGCGATTGCCAGATTATTCGTGCCGACGGCCGCAAGGTTGATGAACTGCGTCCTGTGCGCATTACCCGTCACTTTACCGATGCCCCTGAGGGGTCGGTGCTTATTGAATGCGGCAACACCCGCGTGATGTGTACCGCCACTTTTACGCCGGGAGTGCCCCGCTGGCGCAAGGATTCCGGCCTTGGCTGGGTCACTGCTGAATACGCGATGCTGCCGCGTGCCACTTCCGAGCGCACTGATCGTGAATCTGTGCGTGGCAAGATTGGCGGTCGCACTCATGAGATCAGCCGTCTGATTGGTCGCTGCCTGCGTGGTGTCATCGATATGAAGGCACTGGGCGAGAACCAGATTCAGCTTGATTGCGATGTGCTGCAGGCCGATGGCGGCACCCGTACCGCCTCTGTGACCGGTGCATATGTGGCGCTGGTCGATGCGGTCAACTGGGCGGAGAAGCACCACCATATCAAATCTGCAGACAAGGTGTTGAAGGACTATGTCTCCGCCGTGTCTGTAGGCGTGATTAACGGCACGCCGATGCTGGATTTGCCGTATATCGAAGATAGCCAGGCCATGACCGATATGAACGTGGCCATGACCGGTTCCGGCACGTTCATTGAGATTCAGGGCACTGCCGAACATCGCCCGTTCAACCGTGCCGAACTTGGCACTCTGCTTGATTTGGCCGAAAAAGGCAACAAGGAACTGCAAGCAGCCCAGCGTGCCGCATTGGCACTGGACTGAGTCGTTAGCCATTCGTCGTAGACTTCCCTCAGTCAGCGCGCATACCATGGCTCCCCTCTTTAAGAGGAGCTGTCGCTGAAGGCGACTGAGGGGGAGTTCGACGCACATAGCAAGGAATCCATCATGCAAATCGTTGTCGCCACTCATAACGAAGGTAAGCTCGTTGAAATCCGCCGCATCCTTGAGGAGGATCTCGGCCCGGCCGCCGCCGACATCGAACTGGTGTCTGCCGGCAGTCTCCACCTTCCCGACCCGGTGGAAACCGGCGTGACCTTCCAAGAAAACGCCCTGCTCAAGGCCCGCGACGTGGCCAGCCGTACCGGTTTGCCCGCCAT
>ENA-OQKV01000812-OQKV01000812.1-human-gut-metagenome-genome-assembly--contig:-NODE-812-length-10249-cov-2.389844_pt1 | contig 10249 bp, 8 predicted proteins | sample MGYA00242655_ERZ504811 | MGnify/ENA primary metagenome ERZ504811 (study PRJEB26092, sample SAMD00036406) | human gut metagenome | host: Homo sapiens | study: EMG produced TPA metagenomics assembly of...
GGGAATGGCAGTGTTTTCAGAAAAGATTGAGACGGAAGAAGCAGGTTTTTTCAGAAAAAATGAAAAAAGGTTGGCGAGGGAGCAACGAAAGTTGTCAAGATGCGTACGAGGAAGTCATAATTACGAATTGCAGAAAAAGAAAGTTGCCAGATGTCATGAAAAGATACGAAATCAGAGAAGAGATTATCTGCACAAACTTAGTCGAAAGATTGTAGATAGTTATGATGCAGTTGCAGTGGAAGATATCGATATGAAAGCAATGGGTCAGTGCCTGCATTTCGGAAAAAGCGTACAGGATAATGGATATGGAATGTTCAGGGAAATGTTAGACTATAAACTGGCATGGAGGAAAGAAATTGGTACGTGTAGACCGTTTTTCCCTTCCAGTAAAAAATGCTGTAAATGTGGAAGGATAAAGAAAGAACTGAAATTATCCGAAAGAGTCTATCGCTGTGCGTGTGGAAATGAGATGGATAGAGATCGTAATGCAGCAATCAACATCCGTGAAGAGGCAAGAAGGATGTTGACAGCATAAACTGTCCGTATCCGGACAATAGAAAAACAGAAAATATGCCCGTGTCCGGGCAAAAGAATCGCGGGGCACGCGAGGATAGCTTGTAGATACTTGGCTCAGTAGAGCCATTGAACAAGAAGCCCCCACTTCAAAATCAGAGATTTAAGTGGTGGGAGCATGTCACAACAATAGAAATTGTATCGCAACAGCGATATAATAAATAAAAGATCATATGCCTGACATGGGAAATATAAGAATCAAGGATGAAAATATGAATAAAACAACAATCATAACCAACGTACAAACCCATCTTTTTGAGCTGCAAGACTTAAAATACCGCGATTTCCATGCAAAACTAATGCCGACAGTCAACAAAGAAAAGATCATCGGTGTCCGGACGCCGGCACTTCGTGTATTTGCGAAGAAGTATGGAAAAACGGATGAAGCAAAAGAATATCTGCAGATACTGCCACATCAGTACTACGAAGAAAATAATTTGCACGGACTTTTGATCGAACAGATTAAAGACTATGACACATGTCTGGAAGAACTGGAACGTTTTCTTCCGTATATTGATAACTGGGCGACCTGCGATATGCTTGCGGTCAAGGTAATGAAGAAACATCTGGATACATTTATAGATGAAGTATACCGATGGATGGAATCCGACCATGCATATACCATCCGGTTCGGTATCAGTATGCTGATGCGCTATTATCTGGAAGATACATTTCAGATGGAGTACCCGGATAAAGTGGCACAGATCCGTTCGGAAGAATATTATGTAAATATGATGCGTGCATGGTATTTTGCGACGGCGCTTGCAAAGCAGTATGATAAGATTCTTCCATTTATCGAAAAGCAAAAATTAGATGTCTGGACGCATAATAAGACGATCCAGAAAGCTATCGAAAGTTACCGGATCACGCCAGAGCAGAAAGAATATCTGAGAGGGTTAAAGATTAAAAAATGAAATCCATATCCATTTATACGATCACAAGAAATCAGAATATCGAACAGCTGCAAAAACTGGAACGTCAGTTATCCGGAAGAGACTATTTTCTGAAAATGCGGGAATGGGAACTTGAAAGTATGAAAGCACTGACAGCCGAATTGGAAACCTGCATGGAGGATGTATATGCACTCCGTTTCTTTTATTCGTTTCAGATTCCGAGACTTGGAAAAGAATTTGACCTTTTGCAGATCAAGGAAGATCAGATTATTAATATTGAATTAAAAAGCGGTGTGGTATCGGATGAGGCCATTCGCAGACAGCTTTTGCAGAACCGTTATTATCTGTCGGTGCTTGGAAGAACGATTCATTCGTATACTTATATCAGCAGCCAGAACCGCCTGGTAAGACTGACGAATCATGATCATATCGCAGAGGCAGACTGGGACGAATTATGCAGAGCTTTGAAAAGAGAAAGTCCGGATTATGACGGGAATATCGAAGAACTGTTCCGCGCAGAACTCTATCTGATCTCACCGCTCAGAGAGCCGGAACGCTTTTTACAGAAAGAATATTTTCTGACGGCACAGCAAAGAGATATCGAACGACAGATCCTGAAAGGAATCCGTGCAAAACATTCCGACTATTACTGGTTCAGCGGACTTCCGGGGACGGGAAAGACGTTGCTTCTGTATGATCTGGCAATGAAATTGTCAGTGCGTCAGCGGGTCTGCATGATTCATTGCGGGGAATCAGGAAATGACTGGAGACTTTTGCATAAACGTCTGCGCCGGATAAAGTTTCTGTCTGCCGGTCAGTTATCGTTTCAGACAGTAAAGCAGCCGATAACCCAAAACGTGTGTACGGAAGAACCCTCTGATATATTTTTAGAATCATACAGTGCTATTCTGGTGGATGAAGCACATCTGCTTTCCATGGAACAATTAAAGATATTAGAAGAGCGTAAAAAACAAATCCCGGTAATCTTTTCCAGCGATACGGAAGATATGATCTCGCCTGAAGAACTGGATCGTAAAATACCGCAGCGGCTTGCCGGTCTGCCGGATGTGCAGAGCTTTCATCTGACGAATCGTATCCGTACAAATGCAGAGCTATCTTCCTTTATCCAGAATATGATGGATTTGTCACGTAGAAAAGGGAAGAATGGATATCCCAATATTGAAGTAGTGTATGCGAATGATGATACAGAAGCAGCATATTTGTTACAAGGCTATATGAGACAGGGCTATCTTATGAATTCAGATGTGAGGGATGTGAACCGTCTGGCGGTCGTGATAGATGAACGGTATTATTATGATGAGGACAGTTATCTCCGTACGAGAAAGATTTGTGAAGATGCATATGAGACAACTTGTACAACAATGTGTAGAGACAGGAAATCAGATGTAAGGATTCTTTTTCACCAGTTGAATCAGGCAAAAGAGAAACTGGCAATTGTGATCAAGGATAATCCGGAAGTGTATGATACGATTTTGAATCTATTATAGAAAGAAAAATTGCCTGGTTTCGAAATGCATGGTATAATATCTCTCAGGTAAAATATTGAATCAGAGAGGTTTTTACAATGGGAGAAAAAAATTACAGTAAAGTACCTGTATTTGAAAATGGACTGGCACAGCCTGTTTTCAAATTCACAGACGGAAAGACAGGAGAAAACTATGATCCTGCCACATCAAGTATCGTAAGATACTGCGTATATGTGGAATCTGACTACGACATGGACGGTGATGGAAAAAGAGATCTCGTCAAAGCATTTATTCAGGTTCCGAGAAGTGCTGTAGAAGGCAGTTATAAGGCGGCAACATTATATGAAGCACGTCCGTATTGTGCAGGAGTGCAGGCAGACGGATATGATCATATGAAAGAAGTAGAAAGCAAAGAATACCGCAAATTTGACTTTGCAGATCTTGACAAAGAAGTGCCTGCACGTATTCCGGAAGGGACGATCAGTGCCATGGATCTTGCATTAAAGGCAGATCCGGCAGACTGGTATTATCCGGATAAAGGAAACAATAACAGCATGGTATATGAGAATCTGGATAATTTTAATTATTATCTGGTACGTGGCTTTGCAGTGGTCGTAAGTGCCGGATTCGGAGCACTTGGTTCAGACGGATTTAACTATGTCGGTTCCGAATATGAACGGGATGCGTTTAAGTCTGTTGTGGAATGGTTACATGGTGACAGAGTGGCTTATGAAGATCGTGAAGGAAAGATTCAGACGAAGGCAGACTGGTCCAATGGAAATGTTGCCATGACCGGAAGATCTTATGCCGGAACCATGCCATTTGCAGTTGCAACGACAGGTGTGGAAGGGACTAGAAAACAATCGTTCCGGTTGCAGGTATCGCAGACTGGTATACACAGCAGAATATGCAGGGTGCACAGCGTTACTGGCCAAAAGAGATGCTGAACAGTTTCCTGGCATATTTCTGTTCCAGCCGTTATAATGATGAGACATTGTCAGAAAAGCAGTTGGATGATATTGCAGCATTCCATCATGAGTTAAGTCTCCAACAGTTAAAATGTGGATTCGATTATGATCCGGAATTTTGGGGAGCCGGAAACTACCGTCTGCATGCAGACCAGATCAAGTGCAGTGCGCTGATCGTACATGGATTCAATGATGAAAATGTATCTACAAAACAGTTCGAAATGATGCATACCGCATTCGAACAGGCAGGACAGACTGTGAAACTGATCCTTCATCAGGGTCCACATATCACACCGACCATGGCGAATAAGAATTACGGAATCCTGATCGATGGAAAATTCTATGATGATATCGTAAATGAATGGATATCCCATTATCTGTACGGAGTAGAAAATGGTGCCGAAAAGATGCCGGAAGTACTTGCTCAGACGAACTATGATCAGAAAAAATGGGAAACAGAAAGTGCATGGGAAACAGAGTATACCATGAAGCTTACTTCAAAAGAAGAGAGTAAGACAGTGATTGATACAGACTGGGAAAAAGCCGGTGTCAGTGCAGAAAACTTTGATGATGTGATGGCACTGAAGTCTACAAATATGGCTCAGCGTTATGTGACAGATCCATTTGAAAAAGCCGTGACTGTACAGGGAACGGTATGCCTGAACTTAAAGGCAGCATTAAAAGACGGAAATATCGAAACAGATTTCGATCCGGAAAACAGAAACGATGTGGATACACTGACCATGCAGCTTGGTAATTCCAAAGTATCCGGCAAAAATGGATGATGTAGAGATTGCAGTGCTTCTCTGTGATGTATGTGACGAAGAATTCGACAGTATCCAGACTGTAGATCCGGAAAGAAATATTGTTCCGGTCACGACAGTAAAAGAAGGCGGAATCATGAATGGCGGAGATCTTCCGGCATTTGATGAGGCAGAATTCAATACTGTACATAAAAAATACCGTGTGATCACACGTGCATTTGCAGATCTGTGTAATCCGGAAGCAGGTTACGCACCGGAAACGGCACAGAACAGCATCGAGCTTAAAAAAGGTGAATATCATGATTATACCGTATATCTCAATGCGACAAGATATACTGTAGAGCCGGGACACAGACTTGCAGTAGTTGTTGCAACAGAAGATCCGGTAAACTGCCTGATCCATAAGACATATTCGGTAGAGATTGATGACAACTCTGTGATGGTGGAAGTTCCTGTGACAAAAGCGAGTGAGGACATGGGACTGAATAAAGCGGAATAGATAGAATATCTATCGGAAATGAGAAAAGTACGAGCTGCTGGTTGAAATATTAGAAGTAAATGATTGAAAAAATAAGAACTGCTGTTTTAGGAGTAAAGTCTTAAAATAGCAGTTCTTTTGTGTTGCCATGTGTTCGTAAGGAGCTGCTTGGCTGCCAAAACATCTGTAAGGAGCTTTGCCAATGGTAAGTTTTTTGTATCAGCAGACGTTTTTTCAAGAATTCATGGCCACAAATCCCGGAATTCATGGCCAGTTATAACAATATTTGTAACTATCGTGGTACAATGAATGCAATAATTATGTGAATAAATACGGAGAAAATATAAATGTTTCAGATAGCAATGATAGAAGATGAAGAACATACAAGACAGGAAGTGGAAAGACTTATTAGCCGGGAGTTCGAGAAACTTAAGGTGCAGGATATAACTACCGAAATATATAAAACAGCCGAAGAATTTCTGGAAGTTAAGAAGCACTACGATGTAGTTATCTCAGATATTGATCTTCCGGGGAAAAGCGGGATCGATCTGGGAAGAATTTTAAAGGCAGAACAAAAAGATATCTGCCTGGTATTCCTGACATCGTACGCCGAATTTGCAGTGGATAGTTATGTCCTCGAGGCATATCAGTATATTTTGAAAAGAGATATGAAGGAACGTTTGCCGGCAGTATTACAGAAAATTTATCAGGAAAAGCAAAAAGAGAGCCAGAATTTCTTCTGGATCGGTGGGGTGACGGACCAGAGAAAATTATATCATAAAGACATTATCTGTATCCGCAAGGTCAAAGGGCAGAAGTATGTTGAATTTGTAATGGTAAATGGCGCATACAAAGAACGTCTGGCACTGCATCAGATTTTTGAAGATTTGAAAAGCCCGGCTTTTATATTTGCCGGAAGAAGTTATATTATCAATATCGATCATGTGGATCGGATCACGACGGCTGCCATCTATCTGGAAGACGGGATTAAGATTCAGGCAGGGGCAGAGACTATTCAGGATGTGAAGACACGGATCATGGAATACTGGAGAAATGTAGAATGAAAGAATGGACGAGAAAGCGAAAAGCAGATGTTTGTATGGGGATTCTGCTACAAATATATTTCTTCTTTCCATGGATCCGTATAGACGGAGGGTATCACACGATTCACGTGTATCTGATCGAGATATTCCGGAAAGAAAGCTGCATCAAGGCATATAATTATATTTTCTTATCTGGGCATCCAATCTTATGGAAATATTCCGGTTTTGCGGCAGTGACATTTACCATGATCATAGCATTTATGATTGTGATGCAGATGATCGAACTATGGCAATTGTACAGACATATGAAAGGGATCAAAACGTTTGATATACACAGGTATGTCTGGGTTCTTGCCATCGTTCTTTTTTTCGTATATCTTGATGCTTCATACATCTATCTGGATGACAGTGCGCTGTTCAAGCTTAGAATCTATATGTATATGGTGATATTCATAGGTATTATTGGAATCTGGATGTTTCTGGATATCGAGGCGGCTGCATGGGATACGGAGACAGCAAAGCATAAGACAGAACTGAAAGAGCGGGACGAACAGTTGCTGCAGGTAAAAAGTGAAAGCGCTGGAAGAAAAATAATCAGGAAATGTTAAAGAGCCGAAGGTTGTACATGATATGAAAAATCACCTGCTTGCATTGAAAAAATACGATCAGGAGAGAGACTGGGAAGGACTGCACCAGTATCTGAATGAATTAAGTGATGATATGCTGGATGACAGCTATCAGATCTGGACGGGTAACCGCATGCTGGATATGATCCTCAATCAAAAGACGAAAGATGCAAAAGAGAAAGAGACGGATATGCAGATTGAGACAGAAGTATTTGCAACCCTTCCGTTTTCAGACAGGGAGATTATTTCACTTTTTGGAAACGTTCTAGATAATGCGCTGGAAGCCTGTGAACGGATCCAAGATAAAAAGCGCTGGATAAAAATTAAGATAAAAAAGAAGAATCATTTATTATATATTGAGACCTCAAATGCAATTAAAGAAATGCCGGTGCAGAATCAGAAGGAATTTGTATCAGTAAAAGAAGATGAGATACTTCATGGATATGGAATGAAGAACATACAGGATATTGTCAGAAAATATGACGGCATATTCCGATATAAAATTTACGGGGAGTATCTGGTCTGTATCATCTCGATATATGATATAAGAGGGGCGGAAGAGGAATGAGAATGGAAGAGAAAAAGAGACGGATGAATATTATTCTGGGGATCATACTTCAGATATATTTTCTGTTTCCGTGGATGAATATAACGGGAGAACGGAAGAATTTTATTATGTATGTAATTGCTGTGTTGAGAAATCACAGTTGTGCAGATACATATAACACGACGTTTTTAGACGGAGCAGCAGATGCATTACCACTGGATATTCATACACTGGCAAAAACATTCACGGTATGTGTTATGCTGTATGTCGTTCTTGAAGTAATCGAAACAATACGGCTTATCTGTAACATCAAGGGATGGGAAATAAAATTTTTATCTATCATAGAACTTATCGGATTATTTGCAATGCTGTCGGTAGTGGCCGAGATTGGACTTAACAGTTCATGGAGCAGTGCGGGTACGATACAGGTGTTCCCGATGTATCTACTTGGGTATCTGGCAGTATTTCCGATATGGACGGGGATACGGTTACTGATGCATAAATCCATGGAAGAATGGGAAGAATCCGGTGAACAGATCCTGAAAACGCAGGAAAATGATAAGCATTATAAACAGGAACGGAAAAGAAGATTATATTTTCCAGGGAAATATTCGAAGCTTTATTACCATGTGCTGTGGGAGAATTTTAAATATCACTGGAGAGATTTTTCTTTTTTATTTGTATCGGTTCTGTTATCGGCAGCATTTCTGTTCATTGGATTTGGAATGAGAGAGGCATTTTCCGGAAGCTATGGATATGATAATGAATTACTAGGGCTTGGGCTGACTGAGATTATGAAGGACTGCCTGATCGTGATCGTACTGATATCATTGTTTTTGATTACGGTTGTCATGGTATTCTACCGGAAAAAACGGATGGCGGATGATGGGATTTTCCGGACACTTGGCATGCGGAGCAATGCCGTGTTCTGGTCCTGGATCGGAGAATTACTTGCCGGATTTGCGGTGGCACTGGTGACGGCATTTGTGATTGGAAGAGCCATTTTGTTTGGCATATATGCCGCTGTTATACAGCATTTTCCTAAAATCGATATGAAATCAGAGGTATCGTGGAAGGTGTATCTGATCACGGCAATCGTGATAGCTGTTATCTGTTTGTTTGCTTTTGGTATCTCTGGGGATATCCATGCAGGAGAACGTTCCGCCGATGCCAGAAATGCAGCGGTGAAAAGTGAGAAGATTCCGGGAATATACAGAAAAGCAGGGGCGTTGATCAGCGGGCTGCTGGGAGTAATCGTCCTGTATCTGTATACACAGAGAAGATTTTCAGAGAGTATCTTTCTTTTGTGTGGGTTCTTCCTGTGTTTGTATGTTTTTCTGTATAATATAGGTGCCATGATCCTGCGTAAAAAAGAAACGTCTATGGATCAATACCTGCGAACCCTTCCGGAAGAACATATGATACGACACAGATACCAGACAACTGTAAAGTATCTGACACTTATGATCGTGATACATGTATGTGTGATGTCCTTTTTCTCGGTAAAAGTTGTATCTAACAGAATCGCAGATAAGACGGATACGCTGTACCCATACGACTATGTATGGCTTGCGAATAGTAATGATACAGGGATTATCGAAAAGCTTAAGCAAGAATGCAAAGCAGAAGTGACCAGTATTCCGATGGTCCGGGCAACAACGATAGATAATACAGAACGTCTGGAAGGACCATTTGATCTTGTCTGGCAGCAAGGCCAGAATATCGGTATATCAGAGAGCAGTTATCGAAAGTTAAAGAAGGCAGTCGGAGAAAAACCGAAAAAGCATCTGAATCTTGACAAGAACGGAAAGAAAATTTATGTCGTGTATCAGCAAGATCAGGGAACAAAGGCGAAACCAATTGATCACTATCAGTTGATGATACATCCGAATCTACATATCGGACAGCCATTGTTTGGCTTTGATACAATGGAGCACCAGACTTATTATCCGGTACGGACGATTACGGGCTCCGAGACTTCGAGTCTGATCGGCGCATTCAAACAGGGAAAATACGAGAATCTTATTGTATTCGCTGATGCATATTTTGACAAAATAAAAGACTATTGGAAAACGACAGACATGAGTACGGGAGAAAAAATAAAAACGTCGGATGCGGTATTGGAAGAAAATATCCATGAATGGCCGACGAAACTTGTCCTTGCAAATGTACCGGAAAAATACCAGAAAAAAGCAGATCAGTTGACAATAGATTTTGCAAAGCAACATGCATATGATGAGTCATTTGATTCGCTTGTAAAAAGTACATATACGAAGACAGAAGCAGCGAAAAAGCGGCAGATGGAGCGAATCCTTGAATGTGTGATGAATGGATTTGTGCTTATTATTTTATCTGTGATCAGTATGCTCCTACTTCATATGAAGGTTCAGATGGAACTGCCGGATATGCGGAAACGGTATCAGTTCATGAACCGTCTGGGAATGAATCGCAGGGAACGGATCTGCATCGAGAAAAAGGAAATCAGCCGGTTTGTGACGATCCCATCTGTTATTGCCGTTATAGTTACGGTACTGTATTCTGGAATTGTATTTGGACTCAGGGATTATCATCTGAATGATGTGAAGAATTATGTGATAAATGCAGGTGTACTCTGGATTATATATTTCATATTACAGTGGCTGAATCTGAAGTGGCTGGAAGATACGATTGTGAAAAAGATTGAAAAGGGAGCAGATTTGTAATGAATGAAAAATTAGAAAAGAATGAAAATAAAAAAACGGCAGACGTATTAAGAGACAGAGAATCTGGTCCGTGATTATGTGCAGTATGGAGAAGATGGTGAAAAGAAGAAAGAGATCCACGTCCTGAAGGGATTAAATTTTCTATCCAGAGACAGGAGTTTGTCGGAA
>ENA-OQKV01000813-OQKV01000813.1-human-gut-metagenome-genome-assembly--contig:-NODE-813-length-10244-cov-3.005832_pt1 | contig 10244 bp, 8 predicted proteins | sample MGYA00242655_ERZ504811 | MGnify/ENA primary metagenome ERZ504811 (study PRJEB26092, sample SAMD00036406) | human gut metagenome | host: Homo sapiens | study: EMG produced TPA metagenomics assembly of...
CCCCCATCCGGTATCTGCCGGATGGGGGCCTTTGGCGTGTAAGATACCGTTAAAAAGGCTCTCCCTAAGGGAGAGCCTTGGCAGAGCCATAAAAACCTGTATAAAACACAAAAACCCGACCTGGCAGCGGGCTTTTGTGTATAGAGGGGTGGGAAAGTATATAAAGTGGTGAATCGCGTGATCAGTCGGCAGCATATCGTACCCGAACACCGGGATCCCCGGCGGTACATCAGAACTTCAGTGACGCTACCTTGCAGTATGTATTATACCCGAATTTGTTTTCTTGTCAAATGCAAAAATTTGGTTTCGCTTTAATTTAGCACTTTACTTTTTGACAAAAACTTTATATAATTAAAGACGGCAAAACGAAAACTGATTTTTGCACAGTTTGTACTATTGCTACAACAATAAAACTTTACTTTCAAAAAATTTTATGTAATGTAACATATTTCAAAAGGAGTACTTTTCCTATGGACGATTTGGACCGCAAGATTCTCGCCCTCCTCGCAAAGAACGCCCGTATGCCGGTGAAGGAGATCGCCGAAAAGGTGGCGCTGACCAGTCCCGCTGTCTCCAGCCGCATCCACAAGCTGGAGACGGACGGCATCATCAGCGGCTATACCGTGATGCTCAACCGCCCGTCCGACCGGGTCTATGTGGATGCTCTCATCAGCCTCTCGGTGGCCCCGTCCCAGCGGGACGAGCTGGTGGAGCTGATGAAGAACAGCAAAAGAGGTGCTGCAGTGCTACCACGTCACGGGCGACTTACACCTTACCTCATCAAGGTGAGCTGCGGCAGTATGCCCCAGCTGGAGCATCTCATCTTACAGTTCCAGAAGCTGGGCACCACCAGCACCCAGATCATCCTCTCGACGCCCGTCAATCACGGTGACCTTGAGGCCATGATGCTGTAAGCGTTCATAGAACTGTTACACTTGTGGGTGCAATTTTCGCCCGCCGTGGGTCGTTTACCGAATAGCAGGGATAAAACATCAAATACTATCACTGCACACCGAAAATCTCACCCTGCGAACGAAAGGATAAATTGAATATGAAACGTATCATTGCTTGTCTGATGGCCGGCGTCATGCTGCTGGCTCTGGTGGGCTGCGGCGCGTCGGGCAGCTCCGGGAGCGCGTCTTCTGCCGCGAAGAAAGATTACACCCAGATCCTCCACGACGCCCGCAGCGACGAGGACAACGAGTATGAGATGATATTCACCAAAGGCGAGGACGGCAAGTTCACCGCCCAGTACGGCTACAGCGCCGAGTATGAGGCCGACCAGCTCTCCGACGAGGTGGCCAACATGATGATGCCTCTGCTGGGCCTCGAGGACGATATGTACGAAGACTTCGCCGCCTCGGTGTCCGGCATGATGGTCAGAGTCTACGGCGTGGCCATCGTCAAGCCCGCCGAGGGCAAGACGCAGGACGTGGTGGATGCGATGGATGCCTATGTCCAGAGCCAGCAGAAGTCCATGGAGCATTACCTCGAAGACCAGTACCAGATCGCTTCTGCCGCCCGCGTGGCGACTGTCCCCACCGGCGAGGTGGTCATGGTCTGCTGTGAGGACAGCGACACCGTCTTTGAAAACATCAAAAAGGCTCTGGCTGCATAACGTATTGCAGGAAAAAGCCCCCGCTTCCAGCTGGAAACGGGGGCTTTGCTGTATTTGTTGATCACGGATTCTCGATGGCGTTCACGAGCTTGTTGGCGATGTACTGGTGGCCCTTGATGGTGGGATGCACGTCGATGGTGGTCTCCGTGTTGGGGATGGCCACATAAGTCAAGTTATAAGTCTTGGCGATCTGCTTCTCAAACTTGTTCAGCTTGTTGAAGTAGCTGCGCCAGCAGGGGATGAGCGGCACAGGGTTGGTGTAGCCCACGAGGATGATCTGGGCATCCGGGTTGAGATTGCGGATCTCCTGCACGATGGAGATGAGGGCTGCGGTGGTCTTGGGGTAAGTCTCGTCGCAGATCTTGCTCATGCCGGAGAAGAGCAGATTCCAGGTGGCATCCTTCTCGGCTTTGGTCAGATCCATCGCCTTGATGCTGCGGTAGATGGTGGACATGGTGGAGCCGGAACCTTCATTGCGCAGGTCGCCGGCCAGAATGGTAGCGGCCAGCTTCTCGCTCTTCCAGTTGGTGGCGTTGCCCAGAGCCACGATGCAGGGGACGAAGGCGTCGTTGGAGCCGATCTGGACGGAGACGACGTCGGCCTTGCGGATGTAGTCCTGGAACTCAGGGTAGTTGTACTCGCAGCCGGACGCCATGTTCATCTGGGGCATCTTGCCGTACCGGATCATGTCCGCGAGGTCGGGAGCCGTCAGGGCCGGCAGGCCGAGGTTGATGGCGTGGTCACGGTCGAGGCCGAGAGCTGCAGCCACCTTGCCGACATAGCAGTCGGGAGAGTAGCCATGGAAGTTGGGAGCCATATCGACGCTGTAGCCGGAGCGCGCACTGTACTGGACATCGGCCAGGCCGACGCCGGACACGATGCTGTCGCCCAGTGCGACGTAGGTGAGCTGCGCGTCCTTATCTTCCTCTTTGGTGTCATCGGCCTTGACCTCGGCCTCAGCAGCGGCCGCTGCCTCCTCTGCGTCGTCCGCAGAAGGGACCGGGTCAGCCTGAGCCGTCTCGGTGGCAGAAGCCGCGGCTTCCGCCGGAGTCTCGGGCTGCAGGGCAGCCTCCGGGTTCAGGGTGACGATGACATGATCATCGCCGGCGGCGTCCGCAGCGGCCTCGGTCCCCTCGGCCAGCGCGGGGACGCTGAGCAGGGAGACGAGCAGCAGGGCAGAGACCGCCAGACTTGCAAAACGCTTGTTCATGGCAGAAGAGTCCTTTCATGAAAAATCAATAGTCGCGGGGGGAGATGTCAGCTTCGAGCTGACGGTAATCGACCTTGCCCACAGGGGTCATGGGCATACTGGAAATAAACTTGTAGGCCACGGGCTGGACGTATTCGGGCAGCTCCTCGGCGCACATCCGCTCCAGCTCCCGGATCACCTGCTTTTTCTTGGCGGTGGTGTCGGACTTGAGCACGATGTAGACGAAGGGCAGACGGCCCTGGGTGTGGTCTTTGTCTGCACAGCCCACCACAGAGCACTGGTGTACAGCGGGGTGGCGGCTGACGACGTTCTCGATCATGGAGGGGAACACCTTGAAGCCGTCGTGGCGGATGATCATCCGCTTGATGCGGGAGTCGAGGTAAACGAAGCCGTCCTCGTCCAGATAGCCCATGTCGCCGGTGTGGGCCCACACCCGACCGTCGGGGTGGCGGCGCAGCAGGATGGCGGTCTCCTCGGGTTTGTTGTAGTAGCCCTTCATCAGGCAGGGCCGGAGATGCACAGCTCGCCCCGCTGGCCGATGGGCAGCTCCTGATCGGTACCGGCTCAAAGGCCGCCACCACGGTGTTCACCATGGGGATGCCCACACTGCCGGGCTTGTTGTCCAGCCCGGCGGCCACCGTGGCTGCCGAGGACACTTCAGTCATGCCGTAGCCCTTGGCAATGGGTACCGGGCCCCGTGGGCAGCCAGAAAATCGTTGACGGTCTGCTCGGCCCCCCGGGAGAGGGAGTCGCCGCCGGCGGCGTAGTTGATGATGAAAGAAAGGTCCTTGTCCCGCAGCTTGGGGTCAGAGGCAAGCTGCTGGTAGTGGGTGGGCACGCCGAACATATGCTCGGGCTTGTGCTTCAGCACCAGACTGCCCAGCTTGGCCGGGTCCAGATTGGGGATGATGATGACCGTGAAGCCCAGCACCAGGGGCAGATGGATGCCGCAGGCAAAGCCGTAGGCGATAAAGGGAGGCATCACGTTCATCAGCTTCTGCCCCCGGTGGAACAGCTTGGGGTAAGCCTGGAACTGCAGGGCGATGCCGTTGAAGCAGTCGTCCGTCAGCATGACCCCCTTGGGGGAGCCGGTGGTGCCGCCGGTGTGTACCACCACGCAGGCATGGTCTGGGTCATAGGGCTCCGCAGCGGTGCTCTGGCCCTCGCCGCCCTTGATGAACTGCTTCCAGCGGATGACGTTGGAGGCATATTTGTTCTTGTCGGGGGTGGTCAGCTTGTAGCCTACGGCCATCACCGGGGGCAGAGAGTCGGCCGGAGAGAGGACGATGACCTTTTCCACGTTGGTGCGCTTTGCGGCCTGACGGCAGCGCTCGTACACCACGTTCAGGCAGACCAGAAGGTGGGAATCCACCTCTTCGATATACTCACGGATGCCCTCGACGCTGTAGCGGGGGTCCACCAGATTCAGGGTGGCTCCCATCATGTCGGCGGCGTAGAACAGGGCGATGATCTCCGGGGTCATGATGCTGACAACCGTGATGATGTCGCCTTTTTTACCCCGGCGCTCCGCAGGGCGGCGGCGGTCTTTTTTACGTTGACGATCAGATCGGCGTAGGTGAACTTGCGGCCGTAGTATTCCAGAGCCGTGTCGTTCAGGTGGTTCTTGCTCCGCTGGCAGACATACTCAAAGGCCGAGAGGGCAGGCAGGGTCTGATCGATGAATTTCTGGTCGTAATACTTGAGCCAGGGCTTGGCCTGGGATGCGTAAACAGGATTCTGCGTCGTCATCAATTTCTCATTCCTTTATGTTTGTAGACCCGCGCGGGGGCCAATGTTTTGTTTCGTTTTGTTACAAAGCCACTCCTGTTATTGTAGTAGAGCAGAGAACAAAAGTCAATAAACAGAGAGGCAACAATGAGAAAAACGCAAGAAAAAGTTTACGATTCCCGGCACCAGTCTTCGGCCTCGGAGGCACTGCAGAGCACCCAGTGACGGGGCCGCAGCTCCCGCCACTGGGGAGCCTCTGTGGAGTAGTCGTGCATGGAGGGGTCATAGACCAGCAGCTTTTTCTGCCGCTCGCGGCGGGGGCTGGGCATGGGGATGGCCGACAGCAGGCTGCGGGTATAGGGGTGGATGGCGTGGGTCACTAGCTCTTCGGCGTCGGCCAGCTCCACGATGTCGCCCTTGTGGATGACGGCGATGCGGTCGGAGATGTAGCGCATGACGGAGAGGTCATGGGCGATGAAGAGGTAGGTGATGCCGCGCTCTTTCTGCATATGGCGCAGAAGGTTCAGGACCTGGGCGCGGATGGACATATCCAGTGCCGAGATGGGCTCGTCGGCGATGATGAATTCCGGCTCCACGATGAGGGCCCGGGCGATGCCGATGCGCTGGCGCTGGCCGCCCGAGAACTCGTGGGGGAAGCGGGACGCAAACTCGGGCAGCAGGCCCACATCCAGCAGCGCCTGACGGACTTTTTCGTCCCGCTCGGCGGCGGAGAGGTCGGGCCGGACGTTCATCAGGCCCTCGCCTACGATGTAGCCCACCTTGGCGCGCTCGTTCAAGGAGGACTGGGGGTCCTGGAATATCATCTGAATTTCCTTGATGACCTGCTTGTCCAGCGCGTGGGAGATCTTGCCGTTTATCTTCTGGCCCTTATAGAACACCTCGCCGCCCGAGGTGGGCAGGATGCGCATGATCGCCCGGCCAATGGTGGTCTTGCCCGAGCCGGACTCGCCCACCAGACCGAAGGTCTCGCCCTTATAGATGGTGAAGTTTGCGTTCTTGACGGCCTTGTAAGCCTTGCGGCCGGAGCCGTAGGTCACTTCGAGGTTTTTTACCTCGAGCAGAACTTCGCGTTCGTCTGCCATGTTATTTGCCCTCCTCTTGCAGCATCCGCACAGCGGCGGGCGGTTCTATCTTGGGTGCGCGGGGGTCGAGAAGCCAGGTCTTGGCCCGGTGGGTCGTGCTGACATCAAAATAAGGGGGACGCTTGACGAAGTCGATCTTCAGCGCCAGCGGGTTGCGGGGCGCGAAAGCGTCGCCGTGAATTTCCGTGAAGAGGTTCGGGGGCGTACCCTGAATGTTGAACAGGTCTTCGCCCTTCACGCCCATCTGCGGCATACTGGAAAGCAGCGCCCATGTGTAGGGGTGGCGGGGGTCGTAGTAGATCTCATCCGAGGTGCCGATCTCCACGATGTCGCCGGCATACATGACGGCCACACGGTCGGCGATGTTGGCCACGACGCCGAGGTCATGGGTGATGAGGATGATGGTGAGGTTATATTTGACCCGCATCTCCTTCAGCAGCTCGAGGATCTGGGCCTGAATGGTCACGTCCAGAGCCGTCGTGGGCTCGTCGCAGATCAGGATCTGCGGGTTGCAGGCCACAGCGATGGCGATGACGACGCGCTGGCGCATACCGCCCGAGAACTCGTGGGGATACTGCTTGAAGCGCACTTCCGGGTCGGCGATGCCGACATCCCGCAGGTACTCAAGGGTCTTCTCCCTGGCGGCAGCGCCCTTGAGGCCCTGATGGAGCTCCACGGCCTCCATGATCTGGTCGCCGATGGTCTTCAGAGGGTTCAGGCTGGTCATGGGGTCCTGCATGATCATGGCGATCTCGTGGCCGCGCACTTTCAGCCAGTCCTTCTCCTTTTTCAACTCGGAGAGCCGGATGGGCTGGTGGTCGTCGGCACCGAAGTAGTCGATGGTGCCGGAAGTGATGGAGCCGTTGGAGTCCAGCAGGCCCATGAAGGACTTGGTGAACACGCTCTTGCCCGAGCCGGACTCGCCCACGATGGCGAGGACTTCGCCGTGGTAGACGTCGAGGTCGATGCCCCGGATGGCGTGGAGGATCTTTCCACGCAGATTGAATTTGATGTTGAGATCCCGCACAGAGAGGATCAGTTCATTCTTTTTCATGCCTGTTCCTCCTTACTGCAGATGGTTCTTGGGGTCGGCTGCGTCAGAGAAGGCGTTGCCGATGAGGTAGAACGCGATGGTGACGAAGCTGAGGATGATGGTGGGGTAGAGCAGCTGATAGCGCAGGCCGGCCTGCATCATGACCTTGCGGCCGTCGTTGATGAGGTTGCCCAGAGAAGGCACCTCGACAGAGAGGCCGAGGCCGATGTAGGTGATGAAGACCTCGCTGCCGATGGCGGCGGGGATGGTCAGGGCCATGCGGAGCATGATGACCGACACGAGGTAGGGCAGCAGGTTGCGCACCACGATGCGGGAGGTGGGGGTGCCGATGCAGCGGGATGCCACGTTGTAGTCACGGTCACGGATGATGAGGATCTGGTTGCGGATAAAACGCGCCATGGCGATCCAGCCCGTGATGGACATGCCCAGGATCAGCGTCTGGACGCTGGGGCTGGCGACATAGGAAATAAGGATCAGGATGATGGTGGAAGGCACGTTGTCGCAGATGTTGTACAGCTCGGTGAAGAAGAAGTCCAGCTGACGGACATAGCCCCAGAGCACGCCCACCGTGATGCCCACCACGGCCTCGATGAGGGCCACGAAGAAAGCGATGGTCAGGCTGGTGCGGGCGCCGGCCCAGATGCGGGCCCAGAGGTCCTGGCCGATGGCGTTGGAACCCCAGATGAAGCCCTTTTCACCGGGGGCGATGTTGCGGTACTGGATGCCGGTGGCGGGGTCCACGGCGCAGAGGTTTGGGTCTGCCTGACCGGGCAGGCAGGGCTGCAAAAATGCAAAGGCCACCACGGCGATGAGGGCGACGAGCAGCAGCACGGCCACGCGGTTCTTGAAGAAGGCGCGGAAGGTGCTGCCCCAGTAGCTGTAGTTGGAGTAGGACGTGGCCTCGGCCCGCTCTTCGCTGAACCCGGCGGGGGTGAACAGCTCTTCTTCGGGCAGCTTTGCCCATGCGGCGGGGCCGTCCGCCTGTAACTTATCCAGCTCTGCCTCGAGCTGGTGTGCTTTTTCATCTTTCATACGGAAAAGCATTATCGGCCACCTTCTTTCTTGCCAAAGCTGATGCGGGGGTCAATGAGCACCATGAGCAGGTCGCCCAGGATCAGGCCGATGATGCCCACGCAGGCGTAGAGCAGAACGATGCCCTGCACCATCGTGTTGTCGTGGCGCTGGACACAGGTGACCAGCAGGCCGCCCATGCCCGGGATGCTGTAGAGGCTCTCGATATAGATAGAGCCGACCACAGTGTTCAGGAAGGCGGAGGGAATATACTGCACCAGCGGCACCATTGCGTTGCGGAAGATGTGGCGCAGGGCGATGTTGTTTTCACTCACGCCCTTGGCACGGGCAAGGCGGACATAGTCCTTGTTGCTCTCGTCCACCATGTACCGGCGCAGCCACATGGCGTAGAACGCCACATTGCCCAGACTCATGGAGCAGACGGGCAGCACCCAGTATTTCCAGTTGGAGGCGTCGAAGAGCAGGCCCACGTTCAGCGCGGTGGTGCCGTACATCTGGATGTACAGATAATACACTGCCGCAGGCACAGCCTGGATGAGGACGATGATGGCCGTGCCGATCTTATCGGGCCAGCGGCTCTTGAAGCGGCCCATGAACAGGCCCATCGGGATGCCGATGACAAGACTCAGCAGCATGGCGTACACGCCCATCTGGATGGAGATGGGCAGCTTCTTGGCGAGGATGCCGGTGACGGAGGCGTTGACCTTATAGATGTGGCTCACGCCGAGGTCGCCGTGGAGCATATTGACCCAGAAGCGGCCGATCTGCACCGGCAGCGGGTCCAGAAGGCCCATGGACTGTAAGCCGGCCTGTATCTGGGCCTCGGTCTATTTTTTCGTAGTTAGCAAAATAGCCTTCCACCGGCATCAGCCGCAAAAGGCAGAAAACGAGCGTGACGATAATAAACAGGGTCAGTATCGAGCGCCCGATGCGTTTCGCCAGATATTTGAGCATATCTGTGCGCACCCCTCTCTTTTATAAAATAAATGTCGGATAGGAATAGAATACAACAAAAAACCACTTTTGGAAAGTGATTTAGCAAAGTTCGTTACAAAAATTCATGTAAGAGGCTTCAGAAACGAAAAGCTCTCCGCTTTCCCGTGGGAAAACGGAGAGCTTTGGAGCGGGCAGACTCAAAAAGTCTTAGCGGGCGTCGCGGTTGGCCTCGTACTCGCTCATGGAGATGTAGTGGTCGAGGACGTGGATGCCCTTCAGACGCTTGTTGGAGAAGCCGGTGGAAGCGTACTGGCCCTCCCAGTAGTTCAGACGGGTGGCGATGTAGGCCGGGATGCTCATGCCCATGGGGACGACGAGGGCATTGTTGATGAGGGAAGCCTCGGCGTTGGCGAAGGCATCGTAGCGGGCGTTGATGTCGTCGGTGATCTTGACAGCCTCTTCGATGGCCTTCATGTAGTTCATGACGGCGTCTGCGGTGTCGCCGGTGATGAAGCCGTCCTCGACGCCGGTGCGCAGGAAGGCGTAGCGGCTGCCGCGTGCGCCCTCGGCCTGATAGAAGGGATCGGTCTCGGTCTGGGGGTCAGAGTAGTCAGCGCCCCAGTTGCACTGCAGGAAAGCGAACTTGCCGTTGCGGCGGACGCTGGACAGGAAGCTGTCGGAGGGGCCGGCAGTGATGATGATGTCGATGAAATCGAAACCGTCGTTCAGCACACCCTCGAGCTGCTGCTTGAACACCTGGCACTGCTTGTCCCAGTCGGTGGAAGAGGGATTATAGGGCATCTGCACCTTGATGGGGAAGGTCACACCGGCAGCGGTCAGCTCCGGGATGGCAGCGTCGCGGTACTCCTTGGCCTTCGCCTCGTCGAAGAACTCGGTGATGTTGGCCAGGTCGCCGCACTTGAGGTAGTCCACGCCGTCAGCGTTGGCACAGAAGCTGGGGGGCGTGATGGTGTTCAGCTTGTAGTTGTCGTAGCCCTCGGGTGCCTTGACGGCCAGCGTGACCGAGTTGTTGATGCCGTAGAGGAAGGATTTGCGGAAGTTGGTGTTGTTGATGGCCTTGGCCCAGTTCTCCGGCTCATACTCGGCGTCCATGCCCTCCACGCTCCAGTTGGAGAACTCGTGGGAGAAGGGCATGAAGTTGAACATATAGAAGTAGGTGTAGTTGGTGTTGGGACGGTCCATGGACACCATGTCCTTGGTGGTGTCGTCGGACAGCCAGCTGTCGAGGATGTCGGAGCCGATGGTGGCCTCGTCGATCTCGCCGCGCTTGATCATCTCGGGGCCGTTGACGCTGGCCTCGGCGTTGTAGATGCGGCTGATGGTGTCGATGAAGACGTTGTCAGCGTCGTAGTTCTCGGGGTTCTTCTTCATGACCCAGGTCTCCAGAGACTCATAGGCGGCCAGATAGAAGGCACCGCAGCTGTAGGTGGTCTCTGCGCTGGTAGCGAACTGGTCGCCGGTCTCTTCCAGCAGCGGGCCGTAAGCGGGCTCGTAGGGCAGATAGCACAGCAGGCTCAGGAAGCCCGGGAAGTCGTAGGTCAG
>ENA-OQKV01000815-OQKV01000815.1-human-gut-metagenome-genome-assembly--contig:-NODE-815-length-10236-cov-3.190721_pt1 | contig 10236 bp, 10 predicted proteins | sample MGYA00242655_ERZ504811 | MGnify/ENA primary metagenome ERZ504811 (study PRJEB26092, sample SAMD00036406) | human gut metagenome | host: Homo sapiens | study: EMG produced TPA metagenomics assembly of...
ATGATCGCCACCGAGGTACCCACCGACATCCCAAAGAATGTAAGCACCATGGCATTGCCGGAAGCGGAAAGCAACATCACGATGCCTGCCACCACCGCGTTCAGCGCCAGCACCACCGGCGAATAGATGGCATCGTAAAAATTGGTGCGCTCCATAGCGGCGTAGCTCTCGCCGATGCAGCGGTCATAGCGGCGTTCCCTATAGCTTTCCAGCCCCAGCGCCCGGATGGTGCGGATGTTGTGCAGCGTCTCCGGCACCTGACCGGAGACAGCCGCAACGGCACGGCGGTTATCCAGTTGTGCGGCCAGCATCCGCTTTTGCACATGGCGGGTGAACACCGCAAACAGCGGCAGCACCAGCAGCAGCACCAGCGCAATGCCGGTGTTTTTTACCGCGATGACCGCCATGATGGAAATGATGCGGCAGGCATCTGCCGCCATGCTGATGATGCCGGAGGTGAACAGCGCTTCCACCGTGTCCACATCGCCGGAAAAGCGTGCCGCCACCTCGCCGGGGTTCTGGCCTGCCAGCGTGCTGGCGGGCAGCCGGGTAAGCTTCCGGGACATTTCCGACCGCAGCGCGTGGGTCATTTTCTGGCCAAAGAGCACCAGCAGGCTTTCCTGCGCGGAGGAAAGCCCCCCTTCCAGCGCCAGACTGCCAAAGTAAAGCAGCACTGCTGCCATGGTGAGCGGGATGCCTGCGGTGAGCCGGTCAATGATACCGGCCAGCAGCAGCGGCGGCAGCAGTGATGCCACCACCGATGCCGCCACGCACAGGATGGTGCCCGCCGTGAGCAGATGATGCGACATGGCGGCCATGCGGATGGCTTCAAATACGCCGTTATCCTTTTTACTCTTCATCCAGATCGCCTTCTTTCTGCACCGTCTGGCTCTCGTACAGCTGGCGGTACAGCGGAACCGTTTCCATCAGCTGGGCATGGGTACCAACGGTGGTTTTACCGCCGTCCATAAAGATCACCTTCTGCATCTGCGGGAAGTGGTACAGCCGGTGCGAGATGAGGAAGACCACCTTATCCTTTGCATCGCTCTGCAAATCGGCAAACACGGTATCCTCGGTATGGCGGTCCAGCGCAGAGAACGGGTCGTCCAGGATCAGCACCGGGCGCGGGTGGGCCAGCGTTCTTGCCAGTGCCAAGCGCTGGGCCTGACCGCCGGAAAGGCGGGTGCCGCTGGGGCCGATGACGGTATCCACACCGTTTTCCATGGCCAGCACTTCGCCGTCCAACGCGGCGGCAGCAAGCCACGGCATGGCATCCTGTTCACTGCCGCAGAGAACATTGTTCTGCACTGTATCGGCGCTCAGCTCCGGATCATGGCCCAAGTAACCAACGGTGGCGGAGATCTGCCGCGGGGTCAGGGCAGCAAATTCCGTTTTGCCAAATTTTGCCGAGCCGCCGTAGGGTGCTTCGCACAGGAACACCCTGCCAAAGGTGGATTTGCCGCAGGCCACCGGGCCGGTGATGCCAATGATATCGCCGGGGTGCGCCGTCAGGCTCAGGCCGGAAAAGATGGGTCCTTCGCCATAGGCAAAGGAGAGGTTTTCCAGCGTCACGTCCTGCGCCGCCGGGATATGCAGGGCTTCCAGCTGTTCCGGCTGCTTCATCAGTGGCTTGATGCGCTTCCACGAGACCTCGGCTTTCTGCACCGAGTTGAACAGACTTTGCCACCTTGGAGGATTTGACCACCAGTTTCGTGAAGCAGGAAGAAAGGTGGTGAACGCCGCAATGTCCCATGTGCTCCAGCCGGAGCCGAGCACATTTTTAGCGCCGAACCACAAAATGAACAGCACGCCTGCCTCAGACGCTGCCAGATACAGCGGCGGCAGAGCGGACTGCCACACATTGTTGCGCACGGCTGTTTTTTCGTAGGTGTTCAGGGCTTCCTCGTACTTTTCTACGCGAGCATCCTCACAGCCGTAAATGCGGTAGGTCACAGCATTCCGGGCGCGGTCGAGGGTGGCAGCGCTCAGCGCACTTGCCGCCTTTTTATACGCCGCACCGGCGCGCTGCACCGGCTTTTTCATCCATGCCGCGCACATGTAGGAAAACGGCGTGAACAGCAGGCTGAGCAGCGCCAGCCGCCAGTCGTACACCAGCAGCATCACAGCATAGCCCACCAGCGCCACGCCGGTATCAAAAATCTCGGTGGTGAACTTGCGCATCCCCTCTACGCAGTCGTCCACATCCGAGATAGCCTTGGTCATCAGTTCACCGGCGCCTTCTTTTTCCAGCGCCGCCCGGCTCTGCCGCACCAGATTGGCATACAGGATGCCCTTCATCCGGCGGTTGATGTTGTTGGCAAAGCGGCGGACATAAAAGCGCTTGATAAAGCGCGCCGCCTGCACCGCCAGCGTGACCACGATATAGGCCAGCACCAGCATGGCCATTTTTGCCGCCGTCTCGCTGCCGCCCAGAATGTCGGCAAGGCACTGGGCCAGCCGGCCCTCGAACCAAGGCGTTGCCAGCAGGCCGATGTTATACACAAGGCCCGACAGCGTGACAAAGGCCAGCGGAAGCCACTCTGCTTTGAAATAGAAGAGCACCCTGTCCGGGCGGAACGTTTTATCCTTTTTCATGAGCAGCCTCACCTCCTGCAGCTTTCCGGAAATGCGGGAAGCCCGCGCGGCTCTCGGTCTTGGATGCTGTGTACAGCTTGTTCAGCGCAGCGGCAAAGGCAGCGGCTTCCTCGGCGGTGAGCACATTGGTCAGGTATTCGTAAAAGGCCGCTTCGATCTCTGCCTTGGAGGATCTCAGGCTTTCCGTCCTTTTTGGTGGGGTACAGCAGCTGGCTGCGCCGGTCGCTGGGGGCATCTCTGCGGATCAGAAGACCCTTTGCTTCCAGATTTTTTGTCCGCCGCGCAATGGCAGCCTTATCTGCGTGCAGCAGTTCCGCCAGCTGCGCCTGCGTGCAGCCGGGGTGATGCCGCACTGCATGGATCAGGTCGATCTCTGCTGTGCCGACCCCTTCCTCCCGCATCGTGAGCAGGACCAGTTTTTCCGCTTCGCGCGCGATCTTTGTGATTTTTCGTTCCGTAATATCCATAGGCTCCTCCGGGCTTCATTGCAGGAAGTTGTATCTACATCGTTGTATGTACAATCAACAGTATAGCATCTCGTTTCCAAAATGCAAACAGTTCTTTTTGTGCCCGTATTTTTGCAATGCTGGCAGGCTCCACACCCAGTGCATGGGCCGCGCCTGTACAGACCAGCCATGTGCTGCGGCATTGCCCGCTTTTGGCGTTTGCCGCAGTTCTTTCCCACGTCGGGGCCGATATAAGCCCATTTCCACATCATGTCAACAGGTTTATAGCATCAAAACAGCCCTGACCGTGTCCGCTGTAAAAGCAGGCAGACGATCAGGACTGTTTTTCCGTATTTCTTTATTTCAGCCGGTCAGCAGGCATCCACATTCTTGGTGACCATCACGTCACTGTCCAGCCCGCAGACGTTGTGCAGCACGATGGTGCCTGCCTTGACGGGGGCGGTCAGCACCACCTTGCGGATCTCGTCCATCACCGGAAAGATCATATCCTTGGGGACGGCCTTGGTCAGGCGCACGCTGGTAACGGGCAGCTCGCCGCCCTTAACCAGCACTGAGCTGGCGATGGTGCGGCGGGGCGCAGTCAGCTCCTGACGGACATACTGTTCGCCGCGGGGGCAGGTGTGACCGGTGACCGAGATCACCTGACCATTTTCAACTTCGGCTTCGATCTCGCAGCCGTTGGGGCAGACGATACAGGTAAATTGCTTTTTCATTCCACCGACACCTCCAGTGCGCCCGTTTCCTGCAGCTTGGCAGCAGAGACCTTGAACTGGATCATCTCCGCAGGAATGGCTTTCTTCATCTTCTTGGCAGCAACTTCCACACCGTTCTGGCGCACCACGATGCGGCAGTCACGGTAGTGGTTCCGCACGCGCAGCGACAGGCTGAAGTCGTTCTTGCCGCTGACCTTCTGCGGAATGGTGTGGCCCACGCCCTCGCCGCACTTCACGTCCAGCGTGCAGGGGTCGATGCCCTTGCCCTCAACGTAGGCGGCAGCGTGGCGTGCCAGTGCCTCGGACTCCATAGAAACAAAGTCCACCAGATCATGCACATGCAGCACATTGCCGGCAGAGAACACGCCGGGCACGTTGGTCTGCAGGTTCTCGTCCACCACAGCGCCGTTGGTGTGGGGGTCAATGGCGATGCCGGCATCCTCCAGCAGCTTGTTCTCCGGGATCAGGCCCACGGAGAGGATCAGCGTATCACACTTGTACTCCTTCTCGGTGCCGGGGATGGGCCGACGGTTCGCGTCCACCTCGGAGATGGTCACGCCGGTCAGGCGGTCACGGCCATGGATCTCGGTGACGGTGTGGCTGAGATAGAGCGGGATATTGTAGTCATCCAGACACTGCACGATATTGCGCGGCAGGCCGGAGGGGTAAGGCATCAGCTCGAACACTGCCTGCACATGAGCGCCTTCCAGCGTCATGCGGCGTGCCATGATCATGCCGATATCGCCGGAGCCGAGGATGACGACCTCCTTGCCGGGCATCCGGTTGTAGAGGTTCATGTAAGCCTGCGCGGTGCCTGCGGTGAACACGCCTGCCGGACGCTCGCCGGGAATGCCCAGTGCGCCGCGGCTGCGCTCCTTGCAGCCCATGGCAAGCACCACAGCCTTTGCCTGATACTGGCGCAGGCCGCTGCGGGTGGAGGCGGTGACGACACGATCCTCCGTCAGGCTCAGCACCGTGGCGCTGGTCTCGTAAGGGATCTCACGCTTGTTCACTTCATCAATGAACGCCTGTGCATATTCCGGGCCGGACAGGCTCTCGCCGAAGCGGCCCAGACCGAAACCGTCATGGATGCACTGGCGCAGGATGCCGCCCAGCATCGTCTCGCGCTCCAGAATGATCATGTTGCGGATGCCCCGCTTGTGCAGCTCCACCGCTGCGGCAAGACCTGCAGGGCCGCCGCCGATAATCACAACGTCTTTCTGTTCCATCGCTCAGTTCTCCTCCTTCCGCATATTGCCGGTGAGTATCCATGACCCCTGACGGCTGTAACGCACATTCTCCGGCTCGGTGCCCAGCTCCTGCTCAATGAAGTGTTCGATCTTCATCTGGCAGAAGCCGCCCTGACAGCCGCCCATCATGGCGCGGGTGCGGTACTTGATGCCGGTCATGGTGGAAACGCCCAGCGGGTTATGGATGGCCTGCAGGATCTCGGCCTTGGTCACTTCCTCACAGCTGCAGATCATCTCGCCGTAATCGGGGTCCTGCGCGATGAGCTCTGCCTGCTGTTCCGGCGTGCACTCGGCAAACTTGACGATGCCCTTGTGGTGCGGGTCAAAGTCTGGGTTTTCCTCAAACTTTTCGCGCTCCTGCATCAGGCCGATGACGTAGCGGGCCAGCGGAACGCTGCCGGTCAGGCCCGGGGATTCAATGCCCACGAGGTTGACGGCATTGGGTGCCACGTCGTCCCGGATCTCCACCTTCCAGTCCTGAATGGCACCGTTTTCATCCACCCACTTGGGCTGGATGCCGGCGAAGGTGCGGATCTGATCCTTTTTGAAGATGTGGGGCCACAGCTTTGCGCCCTCCACGGCCAGACTGTCCATGTTGGCCTGCGGCACGCTGTAGTCGTCCAGCACATCGGTGTTCTCCGCGTCCGGGCCAACAGTCACGTTGCCGTCCACAGTGGGGGTGATGTGGATGCCCATATAGGTGTTGCTGGGCACCGGGTACACCGGCATGGGCAGCAGCTTGCCCATGCGCTTGTGCAGGATGATGTAGTTGCTGCGGGAGCCGATGACACGGTAGCCGGTCAGGCCCAGCAGGTCGGAGATCTGCTTTGCGCCCAGACCAGCGGCGTTGACCACCCAGCGGGTGCAGAAATCGCCATGGGCAGTATGCAGGTAGTACAGCTCATTTTCCCGGGTGATAGCCTCTACCTTGTGGTCAAAGAAGAAGTCTGCGCCGTTGGCGTGTGCGTTCTCGGCCAGAGCCACCGTGTACAGGAACGGGTCCATGATGCCGCTGTTTTTGGACCACATGGCAAACTTGCCCACCACGGCTGGCACCAGCTCGTGCAGCTTTGCTTCATCGATCATCTCAAGGCCGGTGCATCCGTTGACAGCGCCCTGCTTCATGGTGCGCTCCAGCTGCTCCATGTCCTCGGGGGTGTTGCCCACCAGCACCTTGCCGCAGCGCTTGAACGGGAAGTTCAGCTCTTCGGCCAGCTGATCCATGATGCGGTTGCCTTCCACGCAGCATTTTGCTTTCAGGCTGCCAATGGGGTTGGCAAAGCCGCCGTGCACCACCGCAGAGTTGCGGCCGCTGGTCTCGTTGCAGACATCCAGATTTTTTTCCAGCACTGCAATGCTCAATTTGTAGCGCGAAAGTTCGCGTGCAATGGCGCTGCCCACGACACCCGCACCGATGATGACCACATCGTATTGTTTTTTCATGGTATCCACCTTTCTTCCTGATTTGGAGATCCGGCTTTTATGTTATATATTTCATTGACTAAAATATATAACATTTCATAATCTCTGTCAAGCCGTTTCCGGCAAAAAACTGCACAAAAAAATAGCCGCATCTTTTGGCATAGATACGGCATTTCTGAACGTGATACGGTTGTTTCAGGTCTTTGAAATAGTGTGGGAATGCTTCCCGGATCGCAGAAAGGTTCTCCGTGTAGCGCTGCATATGCTGCCCGGCAATGCGGTGTGCTGCCGCCTCATCCTTCTGTTCAATGGCTTTCAGCAGGCTGACGTGATCTTCGTAGATCGTTTTTGCGGGCCTGCAGCGGAAGCTGAGGATGGTGGTGCGGTCAAAATGCGGAGCCAGATTTTCCACCAGATCGTACCAGTACGGGCAGCCGCACTGCACATAAAGCAGCCGGTGGAACCCCTTGTCCAGCTCAAAGATCTTTTCTTCCTGTGCACGCTCAATGTACATGCGCCAGAGCGCCACGTTCTCCCACAGCTGGTCGATATCCGCCGGGGTCAGCTTTTCGCACGCCATGCGGGCGATCTCTGCTTCCAGTACAGCACGCAGATGGCGCACTTCTTCCACCAGCTCCGCATCGATGAGAGAAACATAGGTGCCGATCTTGGGCCGGATCTCAATGAGCCGCCGCTGCGCCAGCTCCAGCTCTGCTTCCCGGAAGGGGGTGCGGCTCACCCCCAGCTGTTCGCACAATTCCGGCTCGTTCAGTTTTTCACCCGGCTCTAGACGGGTATTGATAATATTATCGATCAATACCCGCAGAACAAAACTTTTTGCAGATTCATGCTCTCTGCGCTCTGAAATCGTAATCATCGGAAGGCTCCTTTCCCTCACAGGGAAACACTGTTCTCAGACTGCTGGGTCAAGTATACCACACTGCACACCGGCGTAAAAGAGGACAATATATAAAAGGAAGAAAACTGTGTCAGAATTGTAAAAGATAAAATATTTTAACTATTATTCTTGACTTATCCAACGATTCGGCTATAATGGTCGTGTTCGCAAGAAACTTCAAAAAATTTAGATATTCAAAACAAATCAAAGGAGACTACTACCATGACGTTTGAAGAAATGAAGAAGATCGTTGTCGATACCCTGAACTGCGACGAGGACAAGGTGACCATGGAGGCCAGCCTGACCGAGGATCTGGAGGCCGACAGTCTGGATGCCGTGGAGCTGAACATGGCTCTGGAAGATGCCTGCGGCGTGTCCATCCCGGACGAAGAGCTGGCAAAGCTCAAGACCGTGGGCGATATCTACAACTACATCACTGCACATATCTGAGGCAAAAAGCAATGAACGATATCCGAGATCTTTTCCCCGGCCGAATGCGGGAGCGCACCTTCCAGCTGAAGGCCAAGCGGGATGCCGGTGCCGTCTGGCACGAGCAGCAGTTTGTGGAGTGCAAGCAGTGCGGCCGCCGCGCCGCACGCACCCTGTGGGCAAGAAGCCTTTACGTCTGCCCCAACTGCGGCTACCACATGCCCATTGGCGGGTACTACCGGCTCAGTCTGGTGCTGGACCACGGCAGCTTCCGGGAACTGGATGCCGACCTTGCTCCGCAGGATGTGCTGCATTTTCCGGGCTACCGTGAAAAGCTTGCCGCCGCCCAGAACAAGACCGGCCTGCGCGAAGCCGCTGTAACGGCCACCGGCCGCATCGGCGGGGTGGCCTGCGTGGCTGCCGTGCTGGACAGCCGCTTTTCATGGGCAGCATGAGCACTGCCGTGGGCGACAAGATCACCCGCGCCATCGAGTACGCCGCCGCAAAGCACCTGCCGCTGGTTATTTTTTCGGCCAGCGGCGGCGCCCGGATGCAGGAGGGCATTTTCAGCCTGATGCAGATGGCAAAGACCAGTGCCGCCATCCAGCGCTTTTCGGCAAAGGGCGGGTTGTACATCAGTGTGCTCACCCACCCCACCACCGGCGGTGTGACGGCCAGCTTTGCAAGCCTTGGCGACATCATGCTGGCAGAGCCTGGCGCGCTGATCGGCTTTGCAGGTCCGCGGGTCATTGAGCAGACCATTGGCGAAAAGCTGCCTGCCGGATTCCAGCGCAGCGAGTTCCAGATGGAGCACGGCTTTGTGGATCAGGTGGTGCCCCGCAGCCAGCTGCGGGATACCCTGATCCAGGTCTTGCAGCTCCATGCAGGAGGAAAACACGAATGATCAAGGAAATTTTAGAGCAGCTGGCTCCGCTGGATGCCCAGATCGCCGCGCTGAAAGGCAGCGGCAACGAGATGGATGCCATCACGGCCCATGCCTCCGAGCTGGCAGAGCTGGCTGTGGAAGAGGACGAGATCCTGCGCACCTGCGGCCCGCTGACCGCCGAGGATCGGGTGTTCCTGGCCCGGCACCCGGAGCGCCCCCACATTGATGAGACTGTTTCTGCCCTGTTCACCGACTTCTTTGAGCAGCGCGGCGACCGTCAGTGCAAGGAAGACCCTGCCATTCTAGGCGGCATCGCCCGTTTTCACGGATTGCCGGTGACGGTCATCGGCCACCGCAAGGGCAGCACACTGGAAGAAAATCTGGCCTGTAACTTTGGTATGCCGGGACCGGAGGGCTACCGCAAGGCCCTGCGCCTGATGAAGCAGGCCGAAAAGTTTGGCCGGCCCATCATCACCTTCATTGACACACCGGGCGCTTACCCCGGCAAGGATGCCGAGGAGCGCGGTCAGGGCGAAGCCATTGCACGCAACCTGATGGAAATGAGCGGCCTGACCGTGCCGGTCATTGCCGTTGTCACCGGCGAAGGCTCTTCCGGCGGTGCGCTGGCACTGGGTGTGGCAAACCACATCCTCATGCTGGAAAATGCCGTTTACTCGGTGCTCAGCCCCGAGGGCTTTGCCAGCATTCTGTGGAAGGATGCTTCCCGCAGCGGCGAAGCCTGCGAGATGATGAAGCTGACCGCGCAGGATCTGTACAGCGATGGCATCGTGGAGCAGGTGATCCCGGAACCGTTGGGCGGCGCACAGCGCAGCCACGCAGCCTTGTTTGAACAGTTGGATGTTGCTTTGCGGGTGCACCTGAAAGAGCTGTGCCGCATGAGCGGCCGCCAGCTGGCCGACCAGCGCTATAAAAAATACCGCCAGATCGGAGAAACGAGGAACGCATGAGTGGTTTACAGCTGATCGCCACCGGCGGGGCCATCCCCGGCCGAACGGTCACCAACGAAGATCTGAGCCGCATGGTGGATACCAGCGACGAGTGGATCACCAGCCGCACCGGCATCCGCACCCGGCACTGGTGCACGGAGGATGAATCTGCCGCCACGCTGGCCATTTCCGCCGCAAAGCAGGCTTTGGCCCGCAGCGGCCTTGCCCCTGCGCAGATCGGGTGCTGCATCTGTGCCACCCTGTCCGCCCCAGACGCGACCCCCAGTGTAGCCTGTCAGGTGCAGGCGGCGCTGGGCCTTCCCGAGGACCGGCCTGCGCTGGATGTCAACGCGGCCTGTTCCGGCTTCCTCTACGGCATAGCCGTGGCGCGGGGACTGCTGACAACTTTGGGTGGACAGTATGCCCTCGTCATTGGGTGCGAAGCCCTTTCCCGCCTGATGGACCCCGCCGACCGCTCCACCTGTGTACTGTTTGGGGATGGAGCCGGTGCTGCCATTTTTCAGCTGTCGGACACTCCCTTTGCTCTGACGCTGGGCGCGCGCGGCAGCGATGTTCTCCATGCGGGCGGGCCGAACCGCACAGGTTCTGCGCCCATCACCATGGACGGC
>ENA-OQKV01000818-OQKV01000818.1-human-gut-metagenome-genome-assembly--contig:-NODE-818-length-10218-cov-2.364880_pt1 | contig 10218 bp, 13 predicted proteins | sample MGYA00242655_ERZ504811 | MGnify/ENA primary metagenome ERZ504811 (study PRJEB26092, sample SAMD00036406) | human gut metagenome | host: Homo sapiens | study: EMG produced TPA metagenomics assembly of...
ATTATACCTTACCTTGCGAAGCAAGTCCAGTCCGAAGGACTATGCATTCACGAATGCCCTGCGGGTATACCTTATCGAGCGGAGCGAGTCCAGTCCGACCCCAAAATATCTCTTGCTATTTTTTTGAATATGTTGTAATATAATATAGCCTATGCACCAGTAACTCAGTGGATAGAGTGGCAGCCTCCGAAGCTGTTGGTCACGGGTTCAACTCCCGTCTGGTGCATTGCTTTATCTAGATAAAATCAACGAATACAATTTAATATCGTCTTATAAGAGACTATAGATTTTACTGTTTCTGATTATTAAACAGCAAGGTCTATCGTCTCTTTTTTGTTATTAAGGAGGAATCATTTTATGGATCAGATGTATATGAAAGAAAAACCAATTTTACCATTATTACTATCAATGGCTCTGCCAATGGTAATCTCAATGTTTGTAAACTCATTGTATAACATCATTGACAGTATTTTCGTTGCCAAGATCAGCGAAGATGCAATGACCGCATTATCCCTTGTATATCCAGTACAAAATCTGATCAACTCAATTGCAGTTGGATTCGGTGTTGGAATTAATGCAGTCATTGCAATGTTTCTTGGTGCAGGAAAAGCAAAGGAAGCCAATAAAGCTGCAACTCAGGGATTGTTTTTAAATGTCATTCATGGAATTCTGCTTACGATCGTTGGATTAATGATCATGCCATCATTTCTTGCAATGTTTACGAATGATCAAACTGTTATTGGGATGGGATTACAGTATTCGACAATTGCATTAATGTTTTCAACGATCATTATGGCAAGTATTTCCTTTGAAAAGATTTTTCAAGCAGTTGGAAATATGGTGATCACTATGATTGCTTTAATGACTGGCTGCATTGTAAATATTGTGTTAGATCCACTTTTAATCTTTGGAATTGGATTCTTTCCGAAACTTGGAATTCAGGGTGCAGCACTTGCAACAGGTATCGGACAAAGCAGTACATTGATCCTTTATCTGATTGCATATGTATTACGCCCAATTCATAGTAAAAATCAGAAAAGATTACTTAAAACTAGAAGCTGTTTGTGTTAAGCGTTTATATGCGATCGGAATTCCAGCAACTTTAAATATGGCACTGCCATCTTTCTTAGTATCTGCTTTAAATGCGATCTTAGCATCATTTTCGCAAACATATGTTGTTGTGCTTGGTGTTTATTACAAATTACAAACATTCTTATATCTAACAGCAAATGGAATGATCCAGGGAATGCGTCCGATCATGAGTTATAATTATGGAGCAAAGGAATCAGCTCGTGTTCGTAAGATTTATCTTATGACGTTTGAGATTGTTGTTGGAATCATGGCTGTTGGAACGGTTATTTGTTTTGTGATGCCACAGACACTGATGAGTATGTTTACAAGTAATCCTGAAACATTGACAGAAGGTGCGATCGCACTCCATATTATCTGTGCAGGATTTATAGCTTCTTCCGTTTCTGTTGTTTCTGCAGGTGCGTTTGAAGCGTTAGGAAAAGGTATCCAGTCTTTTTTGATTTCATTTTTACGTTATGTTGTAGTGATCATTCCTGCTGCATTTGTATTAAGCAAAACAGTTGGAGTGCATGGTGTATGGCATGCTTTCTGGATTGCTGAAATCATTACAGCTGTAATAGCTTTTATTCTTTATTACCAGTTGATCGGAAAATCAGGAAAAAATTACTAAATTTTGACAGATTGTAAAGAAACGCTTACAATAAACAAAAAGAAAAAAGGAGAGTAAAGTTTATGGGACATATATCAACCGTTGAAGTTCGTTATGCAGAAACAGATCAGATGGGAATTGCTCATCACAGCAACTATGCCGTCTGGTTTGAAGTTGCCAGAACTGATTTTATCAAGGCTGCTGGCATTTCTTATACAGATGTAGAAAAAGAAGGAATCATCACTCCATTAACGAGTCTTGAATGTAAATACAAAAAAGCAGCTTTCTATGAAGACCAGTTACAGATTCATGCAAGTCTTACAAAGCTGTCTCCGGTTCGTCTGGAATTCTCTTATAAGGTTACAAGAGGTGGGGACCTGATCGCTACTGGAAAAACAACACATGGTATGGTGACAAAAGATTTAAAACCGATCAACGTAAAAAAGAACATCCGGAAATTTACCGAATGTTCGAAAATGCTTTGGATTAAAGATAACTTAACTGCTCAATTAGAATTAACCGCATTAGTTGATGTGGAAATGTCATTCTACTGAAACTTAATTTTAATTTTCCTTTGGATACAACCTTTGGTGATAATCCGAGGGAACCACCAATAATAAATGTGATATTGTTTATGGACTCCTTGTTCCACTGATCCCATTTCTTCTGGAATTGTTCGGTGGAGTAAGGAGTTCCTTCTATACAGAGAGGAATTACGAAAGATCCTTCTGGAATCTTATCAAGAATTCTTTGACCTTCAATTTCTTTAATCTTTGATTCCTCTTTGTCACTGGCATTATCTGGTGTTTTCTCATCAGGGAGTTCTATGATCTCAAAATTATATTTTTTACGGATGATCTTTGTGTAATGATCGATCAGTTCTCTTAAATATGTTTCTTTGATTTTTCCGACACAGATCATTTGGATTTTCATGTGTTTCGATACCTTTCTTTATAACTTAATCAGCAATTCCCAATAGCCTTTGTGACTGCTGCCAATTCGTCTAATTGCCTCTTGTTTTTTCATCTTATTTAAATAATATTTTACTCTATCCACTGTCCATCCTAATTCCATTGCTATTTCTTTCTGACTTAATGCTGGATTATTTTGAATCACTTGTAAAATTTCGTGATCATTTTTGGTTAATTTTATCGTAGTTTGGGTAGTAATTTGGGTAGTAGTTTGGGTAGTAGTTTGGGTAGTAGTTTGGGTAGTTTTTGATTTTTCTTCTCTTCGATACATATTCACTCTAAAATCACCATCAAAATCAATTAATTCTGGTTTTTTTAGACCATATTCTTTACATTCCCTAAGAATTCTTGGTATTCCGGTTCCCCATTTTTCGATAATTTTCATATACGCAAATATCTCTACTACTATAATCGTCTTGTCATCAATTGATTGCAACGTTACATCTGGATAAATTTTAGGCTCACAGCTATCTGAAATAGCATTTGTAATAGAATCCATTGTCTGAAAAATCGTATCAGGATTCATACCAACGATATTTAATGTCTTGTCATCAACACCAAAAACAATACGTCCTCCTCTGCCATTTGCAAAAGCTACTACTGTTTTCATATATTTTTCACTTTTTTTGGGCATTTCAACTTTATATTCAATATTTATTGACTCTCCTGAAAACAATTTATTTTTCAATATAACTTCTCCTATCATTATGCATTAAAAATATACTTAATACTATATAAATATAGTTTGAATCATATCATACAATTTTGACATTTACAATATAATTTTCTCATCTTACATAAAAGTGTAGCACATTTCCATAACCCCATCAAACTTCACTCATACAATGACAAGAACCCTCTTTTCATCTGCAATAGATACCTTATTGCAAAAAACATTTTTATGTACTAAAATTGAAATAATAAAATTATTAAACGAGGTAACTAACAATGATTGAAATCCGAAAATTTGAACCCGATGATACAGATGCAGCAGTCAAGATCTGGAACGAAGTTGTTGACGACGGCGTTGCCTTTCCTCAGTTAGATGACTTAGATCATGAAAGTGGTCTTGCTTTCTTTGAAGAACAAACATATACCGGGATCGCTGTTGATTCTGATACAAATGAAATTGTCGGACTTTATATTTTACATCCAAATAATGTTGGAAGATGCGGCCATATCTGTAATGCAAGTTATGCGGTCTCTTCTGCTCACAGAGGAAAACAGATTGGTGAATTCCTTGTCACTGACTGTATAAAACGCGCTCCTGAATTTGATTTTAAGATCCTTCAGTTTAATGCAGTTGTTGCAAGTAATAAGGCAGCTTTACATCTATACAAAAAACTTGGATTTATCCAGCTTGGTATCATTCCAAAAGGATTTTTATTAAAAGATGGCACTTATGAAGATATCATTCCTCATTATCTAACTTTGATCCATTCCTGATCTTCTTTTTCTCAAAGTTGCCATCCCCGATTCCCAATGCAGATTTTGCTAACATATCAGCATAATCATTATATTTATCATTAGAATGTCCTTTCACTTTCACGAACTTGATCTGCACATACTGTTTCATTTCTTCATAAATTCGTTGATACGCCTGTGTTCCTTCTTTTTTCGCTGCCCATTCTCCTGTGCACCATTTCTGGATCCCTTCATAATCATAATGAATCGCCAGCTTTTTATAGCCATTTTCTTTTGCAAAACGCATGGCCGCTTCAGAACCTTTGATCTCGCCTGCTACGTTGCGCATGGTTACTAATTCTTTATCCGCATAAGGATATGCAAAATAACGTTCTACCCCATCATGCATTAATACCATACCATAAGAAAATCTCTTCTGAGAATGATCATAACTTCCATCAACATATGCAACTAATGTATCTTCATCAATCTGCATCAATTCATTTGCATCGGGATTTAAGAACGCTTCTGCTTCTGCCTTTGTCTTAAATCCTTTGTATCTTGCATTTGGGAATCCCATGACCTGTGCTTTACATGCATCCCATGACATATAGATTCCTGGTTTTCTTCCTTTTTTTACTGCGTAAAATTTTCCTGCCATATATTTCCTCTTATTTCTTTAATAGTCTTAATCCTTATATTATAATTTTTCTTTGAAAAGAAAAAATCCTGCATTGCAGGATTTTTCCTAACCTTATGATTCTAGTCGTTATCTCTTCTACCAAATAAAATGATCAGACGAAGCAAGCTCAGAAGTGCTGATGCTGCACCTGCTACATATGTCAGTGCAGCTGCTGATAAAACCTTCCTTGTCTGCCCCACTTCATCTTCGTACATGATCCCTGTACTTCCAAGAATTCGTAACGCTCTTGAAGATGCATTAAATTCCACCGGAAGTGTTACTAATTGAAAGATCACCGCTAATGAAAATAATAAAATTCCAACATTCAATAATGTCTGATTCATTCCAAGGATCACTCCACCTAGAATAAACAACCAGGAAAGATTGGATCCAAGATTCACAGCTGGAACCATAGCCCCACGGATCTTCAATGGTGCATATCCTTGCTGATGCTGTACAGCGTGCCCACACTCATGGGCTGCAACACCGATCGCTGCGATCGAATCAGATCCATAAGTTGCATCTGATAATCTTAATACTTTATTCTTTGGATCATAATGATCTGTAAGATTCCCGCTGACACGTTCTACCGAAACATCGTAAATTCCTGCCTGATTTAAAATACGTTCAGCAGCCTGAGAACCCGTCAGTCCGCAATGACAACGGACTCTTGAATATCTTCGAAACGTTGAATTCATCTTGGAAGATGCGATCATCGTGATGATCACTCCGATGATGATCAAAATATACGTTGGGTCAAAATAATAACCATAACCGTATGGATACATAAATATCTCCCTTCTTTCTCTGTAACATGTAGATGATTATATCGTTCCTCCTACATGAAATCAAGGCAGTTTAGAAATATTTTATAATCATTTTATTGAATGATTAATTCTTCATATTTTTATAACAAAGAAGCTCTTAATTCGTCTCCTGATTTCGCACTTAAATATGCTGGTGCGATATCAAATACAGTCTTACATCCACTCTGTCCTTCTTTGGAAAGTTTATATGCAGCTCTTGCATATGCAACTAAAACACTTGATGTAAATTCTGGGTTAGAATCTAATTTTAAGCTGTACTCAATGATATGTTTGTTTTCTTTTTCCCATCCTGTACATCCACTTCTTAATACAAATCCACCATGAGGGATCTTGCTGTGGTCACGATCTAATTCTTCCTGGCTGATGAAATGTACAGTTGTATCATAGTCTGAGAAGTAGTTCGGCATTGTCTTGATCTCTTCTTCAACTTTCTTCGCATCTGCACCTTCTTCAAGTACTACAAAGCATTCTCTTGTATGCTTCTGTCTTGTTGTAAGTTCTGGATCTTCCCCATTACGAACTGCTTCTAAAGCTGCTTCTACAGGAATTGTGTACTGTTTACCATCTTTGACACCTTCCACACGACGGATCGCATCAGAGTGTCCCTGGCTGACTCCTTTTCCCCAGAATGTATAATCTTTTCCTTCTGGAAGGATCGCGTTTGCATACATTCTATTTAAAGAGAACATTCCTGGATCCCAACCTACAGAGATGATTCCAATATGTCCATATTCTTTCGCTGCTTTATCTACATTTGCAAAATGTTCTGGAATTCTTGCGTGTGTATCAAAGCTGTCTACCACGTTAAATAATTTGGCATATTCTGGTGTCTGAACAGGAAGGTCTGTTGCACTTCCTCCACATAACATTAAAACATCAATCTTATCTTTCCAATCTTCAACATCTTTGACATTACATACAGCTGCACCTTCTGTTAAAATGCTGACTGTCGCTGGATCTCTTCTTGTAAATACAGCTACAAGCTCCAAATCGTCATTCTGTTTGATCGCGCATTCAATTCCGCGTCCAAGGTTACCATAACCCATAATACCAATTCTAATCATTGATTTTCTCCTTTTTGACTTTATTAAACATAGTATATCATTTCTGTGTTTTGCGTTCAATGTATTCTTTTTATGATTTTTTTGCTATAATGATCTTAAAAATTCCCGATGATTCCTGATCCTTCGGGAATATTCTAACAGAAATGAGGAATTTTATCATGTCATTTACCGGCATTTTCAAAGCAAAAAACGGCATTGTCGCTGTCGTTGATTCAAAGGCATCCAGAGTAGAAAACGGGCAATCTTATGAAGACGTTCACAGGAATCCAGAAAAGCTCTTTGTATTCCAAAACGGAATTGCAACAACTTTTGGTGCTAACCAGATCTTAGTCCAGAATCCTTTTGAATTTTCCTCAAAAGTCATTGCCATCGAAGATCTGGTTTATGAATATCTGCATTTAAAGAATATCTTAGATGCTTCTTTCTTCCAATCTCTGCTTGTAAAAATGACATCCAACCCAGCCAATACAGAACCTGTAAACTTTCTGGTTGGACGCAAAATCCGTCAGGAAGAATACATCTTAGAACATCATCAAGTACGTTATTGCGCCTACGCACAACGGCTCGCAACTCCAATGGAACATTTCTTTACTGGCGGAGATGAAAAATATCGGGAACACTTTGATAACCTTCCATATCTTCACAGATCACCTCTGTTGATGTATTGCAGAAAACTGTTGCAAAAGAACTGGATGGATTGATCAATATTATGACCAGCAATCCGAATATAATCCTGTAGGAAAGCCTGTGAAATCTTATGTTTTAAGATAATGCTACTTTATAGTTTTATCTTCGAAAAAGCCTCCGCAAATGCATTATTGATCGGCTCCTGTGCTTCTTTTTGCTGTTTTTTCAAATATCGGTTCACTTCTTTTTTACTCATTCCAGAACCTTGCTTTTCTTTTCTTTGTTTAAATGCAGACAGTTTTTCTTTATACCCGCAAACACATACAAACTTCTGTCCTTCACCTTCTCCGACCATTTCCATCTTCTTATGGCATACGGGACATCTGGCATTTGTGACCCTTGAAATCGTCTTTTTATATCCGCAGGTACGGTCCTGACATACCAGACGTTTTCCGTGTTTTCCATTGACTTCCAATAAAAATTTTCCACATTCCGGACAACGGTGTCTTGTAACATTATCATGTCTAAATTTACCATCTGATGTTTTAATATCATTGATCAATGCCTGTGTATAGTCTGAGATTTCTCTCATAAATTTCTGATCATTTTGTTTTCCTTTAGAAATTGCTGTCAGTTTCTTCTCCCAGTCAGCGGTTAATTCTGCTTTCTTAAGATCTTCCGGAACTAGTTCTAATAACTGCTTTCCTTTGGATGTGATATGAATTTCTATTTCCTTTTTTCTTCTAAGAAGATAGCTGTTAAATAATTTATCAATGATATCGGCTCTTGTCGCAACCGTTCCAAGTCCTTTTTTATCCATCTGATCGATCAATGTTCCTTCTGTGTAACGCCCTGGTGGATTCGTTGTTCCTTCTGTCATGGAAATCGTTCCAATCGGATATTCTTTTCCTTTGACTGGGATATTTCCTGCTTTGATCGTGTCTTTTGTTTGAGTTTCCTCTTCGTAGAGTTCTCTCCATCCAAGCTGTTTGATATTCTCTGCTTTTGCACGGAAAAGTTCTCCATTTATGCTTGCTTTCACAGAGAGTTGTTCAGAAATTGCTGGTGCTGATAAAACAGCTAAAAATCTTGCAACAACCATATCATAGATCTTTCGTTCATCGGAACTAAAACTTGTCAATGATGCATACTGCTCTGTTGGAATGATCGCATGATGGTCAGATACTTTTTTATCATTAATAAAACGGCTGCTTGCTTTGATTTCTTTTCTTAATAACATTGCTGCTGCCTTTTTATATGATCCATTCTGACATGCTTTGATCCTGTCTTTTAATGTATCTGTCATGTCATTGGTCAAATATCTGGAATCTGTTCTTGGATATGTCAATACTTTGTGATGCTCATAAAGACTCTGCATGATATTTAATGTCTGTTTTGGTGAAAAGCCATAACGTTTACTCGCTTCTTTCTGCAAAGTTGTCAGATCATAAAGTTCTGGAGCATAGTTCTTTTTCTCTTTTTTTGAAACCTCTGTGATCACAAGATCATGACCTCTTAATTTCTTACCAAGTTCCTCTGCCCATTTCTTGTCAGAAATTCTCTGATTTCCTTTCTGATTCTCCCATGTGAAATTCATTCCTGTTGCAAAAATCTTATAACCGTAATATTTCTGCGGTTTGAAACTCTTAATTTCCTGCTCTCGGTTCATGATCATTGCCAAAGTTGGAGTCTGAACACGCCCACAAGATAACTGAGCATTGTATTTACATGTCAAAGCTCTTGTCGCATTGATCCCGACTAACCAGTCTGCTTCAGCTCTTGATCTTGCTGCACGGAAGAGATCATCATATTCTTTCCCGGTTTTAAATGTGCAAAACCATCTTTGATCGCTTTGTCTGTTACCGAAGATATCCACAAACGGTAGATTGGTTTCTTATTTCCAGACATCTGTAAGATCCATCTGGCAACTAATTCTCCTTCTCTTCCTGCATCGGTTGCAATGATCACATCTTTGATATCATTTCGAAGGAGTAATTTCTTTACTGTCTGGAATTGTTTGGATGTCTTCTTTAACACTGTTAATTTCCAATGTTTTGGCATCATTGGAAGGACATCCATATTCCACTCTTTGTATTCCTTTCCATACTGCTCAGGATCCGCCAGAGATACTAAATGCCCTAATGCCCACGTTACAATATGATCATTTCCTTCGATATAACTATGCGTTTCCTTCTTACAGCCAAGAACTCTCGCAATATCACGCCCAACCGAAGGCTTTTCTGCTAATACTAATCGTTTCATTTTATTATTTAAACCTTTCTAAAATTGTCATCTCAAATTTATTATCCCGACCATTTTAACATATTTTGTGGTATACTGGAATAAAGATATTTTATCGTATTTTTACAGAATTGAGGTATTTACATATGAAATTAATGATCGCATCCGATATTCATGGATCTGCTTTTACTGTAAACAATTAATCGAAGCATATAAACAAGAACAGCCTGATAAACTACTTCTTTTAGGAGATTTACTTTATCATGGCCCAAGAAATGACCTTCCTAAAGATTACGCACCAAAACAAGTCATCGAAATGCTAAACGCTATCAGCGACCAATTGATCTGTGTCAGAGGAAACTGCGAAGCCGAAGTCGACCAGATGGTACTAAACTTCCCTGTTCTAAGCGAATCCTGCATCCTATACGATGGACAAACCATCTACGCAACCCACGGGCACATAAACTCTCCAGCAAATCCTCCAAAATTACATAAAGGAGATATTCTGTTGACTGGCCATACCCATATCCCAGCCTGGGAAGAATATGATAACTTTTTATATTTAAATCCAGGATCTGTGTCTATTCCAAAAGAAGGATCCGAACATGGGTATATGATTTACGAAGATAAAAAGTTTTTGTGGAAAACTTTAAAAGGTGATGTGTATCATACACTTTAATTCCTTTTATAAAAAAAGTGTCTTTCGACACTTCAACTCCCC
>ENA-OQKV01000820-OQKV01000820.1-human-gut-metagenome-genome-assembly--contig:-NODE-820-length-10200-cov-3.587313_pt1 | contig 10200 bp, 16 predicted proteins | sample MGYA00242655_ERZ504811 | MGnify/ENA primary metagenome ERZ504811 (study PRJEB26092, sample SAMD00036406) | human gut metagenome | host: Homo sapiens | study: EMG produced TPA metagenomics assembly of...
CTAAAAACAGATTGCCATAATCATTATAAATTCCTCCATAAAAATTATTGATCTGATCTGCAGTTCCTGAAATATCGTTTGCGATCACATATTGTAATATAAAACATATCACTATGGTATACACTAATGTTATGGCTAGCAGATTTCGTTTTTCATGATTAACAAGCCCTCTCATAACATTTCCTCCTTATTGTCTGAATGATCGATACAGCAAAATATGTGATCACTAATATTACTACCAAATATATAAGCCAATGTACTGCATTTAATTTCTGTATGATCAGTTTATAACTGTCTGATGAAGACATAAATTCTTTTCCCCATGCAATCAATCCATAAATTATGGTTCGAAGTGTCTTGTCATACTTAAATATATGAACATATATCTCATGATTACTTAATGCATTAAAACATAGGATCGTGATCACTATCGTCGTGATGACTTTATTCTGTATCTCTGATAATCTTGTTAACATTCGATTCTGTGCCTGATCCTGCTTGATAAACTGTCGTTTTGCAAACCAGATACTAAAGACTCCAGCTGCAAATAAAACGACAATACAGATAATAGCAGAATTTACATATTGTGCTTTCCAGATTGGATTGCTATCCAAGATATTCGCATCTAGCTGATAATTTAATGGATATAAAAATGTTCTGCCGAATCTTCCATAAATAACCCACTCGAGTATCGCAAATCTAGAAGATCTTACCTTAAACAGCAACTGGAGTAAAAATGCCAGATTCTGAAGGATCATCGGCAATATCACATAAAATGTAGCGACTGCTATGATAAGCCCTTGCCAGATATATGCTGTCACGATCAATGAAATCTGTATGAGTGCACAAAATGCAAAACACATTACTGCATTCCATAATGTGCATATGATCACATTCGTGATTGATTCCGCATTCGGAATCGTTGCGATCTTCATTGCAAAGAAAATTCCATAGATGATCTCTGCGAACAAAAGTGATATATGCAGTTTTGTAAGACTCTTTTGGTAAATGTCTTTCTTTGTCCATGGAAGGCTGTAAATATATTGCTGTTTCTATTTTGCTGCAGTTGATATACAATTCCTGCCGATAATGCTGCAAATAAAACTGTGATCAAAAGCCAGCCATTGATAAGATTATCCATTATCTGTACCAGTTCATCCCCCGGATATTTCATGTTCCATACGAAAATCCCATATAACAATGCTGCTGGTGGAAGTACCAGAGCATATTTTCTAAAAAATTTCATCTCCAAGTTCCTCCTCTTAGCGGTTGCTGTAGACGAATACTTCTTCTAAACTTAATGGAATTTCCTCTACTACAATCGCTCCTGCTTGTTTTAATGCCTCATGAATTGGCTCTCCATACCCTTCTAATATTACTGTGTATACACTTCCAAGATTAGAATACGTGATCACTCCCGGAAGTTCTTTGAAAATCTCGCTTCTTGATTCTTCAAATACAACCTGTAATTTTGTAAAATCGTTCTTTCATCTGATCCATTGTTCCATGATAAAGGATCTTTCCGTCCTTCATCATACTTGCGGAATCGCAGAAACTTTCTAAATCCTTTAAATCGTGTGATGAGATCAGAACACTCATCCCATTCATATCGACTTCATTGACAATAAAATCTTTGATCTGTTTCTGTGCGATCACATCCAGTCCTGACATTGGTTCATCCATGATCATCACTTTGGGATGGATGGACAGATTCAACATCGAAGCTAATGACATTGCCTGTCCTTTAGATAATTCTTTGATTCTTTTGCTTACATCTAATCCGATACTCTGATTGTAGTCCCTAAATACTTTCTCATCGAATGTTGGGTAGATCTGTTTATAAAATTCCACCATCTCATCGATATGATACCCTTCAAAATACTGGTTGCTGTCCGCAACATATCCTACCTGTGCTTTTACTTTTGGATTCTCGAAAATTTCTTCTCCACAGACCAGAATCTGTCCTTGATCCTGTTCATAAATTCCTGTTAGACATTTGATCAGTGTTGTCTTTCCACATCCATTGCGTCCTACCAGCCCATGAATGCTTCCCTCTTCTATATCCAGGCTGATTCCATGAAGAATCTCATTCTTTCCATATGATTTTTTCACGTCCTTTAGTTCGATTACTTTCATATCCTATCCCTCCAGATCCTGATAGATCTCATGTATCAGGCTTGCTATCTTCTCTTCATCATACCCTTCATAACGAAGCTCACTTAATATCTCTTTTAAACTTGTCTTGATCTCCTGCATCTTTCCTTTGTCTACCTCTTGTGAAGCATTCTCTGCCAAAAATGCTCCCTTTCCTCGTATTGTTATAATTACTTTCTCTTTCTCCAACAACTGATATGCTTTCGCTACGGTGTTGGGTGTTACACTGAGACTTAATGCTAATTTACGAACGGACGGCAAAGCATCTCCAGGTTTTAGATATCCTTTCCACGCTGCTTCTTTTACTTGTTCCATGATCTGTTCATAAATTGCCTTGCCACTGGCAGGGTTGATTCGAAACACACCTGTACCTCCTTATTGTTTTTGTCGTACTGTATGCCATACTGTATTAGCTGTACTAACTGTACCATTTCATATGATACAGTTAGTTTATATACTTTTTTCTTATTTGTCAATAACTTTTTTAAAAATGTCAAGAAAATTTCCTATGAAATGAAAAAACCTCAAAGCTTCTTTCCGAAACTTTGAGGTTCTTCCTAAACAAATTGTATGAATATATAGAGGGTTCATTGCTTTCGCAATATAAATCATTCTTATAACAGGCTCTTTGCTGTGCTTCCAATAGTTGTAATGATAAAATAACAGCTAGTTGCTCCTGCATCAAGAACTCCTCGGGAACGTTCTCCAAGGCGGCTTGCTCGTCCGATCTTGGCTACAAGATCTTTTGTAGACTGCCATCCTTTTTCTGCTGCGGCATTCATAGCATCCAAACATTCTGCAAAGTCTTTTCCTGCTTCTTTTGCTTCTACAAATGCTTCTTTTGCTGGAATCAATGTATCTAGCAGTGATTTGTCTCCTACCTGTGCAGGGCTGATATCCTGAATTCCTTCTACAGAGGCTGTGATCATTTCTGCGAATACATCTGCTGTGATCTCTTCTTCATCTTCACATGCCTGAGCCATCTCATCAAATAACATTCCATACAGAGGTCCCATTGATCCACCGATATCTTCTAACAGTGTCTCACCTAATGTTGTCAGTCCTTCTGACAAATTATATGTAGTTCCTTCTAATTTCTTCTCGCACATCGTAAAACCTTTGTTCATGTTGATCCCATGATCTCCGTCTCCGATCTTACCATCAATCTCACTTAAGTAATCTCTTTCTTTCTGAATTGTCTTAATCAGCTGGTCTACGATAACTCCTGCATCGGCATTTTTAAAACTTGACATAATTTCCACCTCTTTGAATTAATGTTGTACTTTTCTTATCTATGTTTATTTTAACATACAATCTTTTTTACCTAAAATGATTTTCAGTTCAAATATGGCACTCATTATGGTGCTATGTTTCACTCTGGATTCAACTCTTATTAGAACTGTTTTAATCCTACAGAGTTTGCTGGCATATCGATGCATTCTTTTAATTCATCATCCAGCTTCATCACTGTTAATGTAACACCCATCATCTCTAAAGATGTAAAGTAGTTTCCTACATAAGAACGATGTACTTTGATTCCTTTTTCTGTTAAGATCTCTTCGACTCTATTATATACAATGTACTGTTCCATGACTGGTGTAGCACCTAATCCGGATAATAATACAACAACTTCATCTCCACTTTCAAACGGAAGGTCTGGAATGATAATATCTAACATTTCTTCTGCTATATCATCAGCTGTCTTTAAATGGCTGCACTATTGATTCCAGGGTTCTCCATGATGCCCGATTTCCTACTTCCATCGTTCCATCTTCAATCTGGAAATTTTGGATGTCCAACTGCAGGGATCGTACATGGTGCTGTACCGATTCCTACGAACGTGTATTGTCAATTGCTTTCTGTGCTACAGCGATAACTTCATCAAGACTTCCGCCCATGGAAGCTTTTGCTCCACCAACTTTCCACATCAGAACTTCACCGGCAACCCCACGTCTTTTTTTCTAAATTCTGTTTTTTGGTGCTGAAGCACAGTCATCATTTGCTACAACTGTTTTTACTTCAATTCCAAGCTTCTTTGCTTTACGCATTGCCATCTTTACATTCATATTGTCTCCAGCATAGTTTCCATAAAGACATGCAACACCTTTTCCAGAGTCTGCTTCTTTGATTGCATCTAAGAATGCTTTAGCTGTTGGTGAAGAAAAGATTTCTCCGACTGCAACGGCATCACAAAGATTTTCTCCGATATATCCAATAAATGCTGGTTTATGCCCAGAACCTCCTCCAGTTACGATACCAACTTTTCCTTCAACTGGTGCATTTTTATATTTTAATACCCTTGCATCTTCTGTTGTAGACACGATATCTTTGTGTGTCTTTACAAAACCTTTTAACATATCTTCCACAACAAAATCCGGATTATTTACAATTCGATTCATTTTTGATTTCCTCCTAAATTACATTGCATCTGCGATTGCTTTTAAATTTTTGAATCCTTCAATTGCTAATTCTTCTCCTGTATCAGCAAAGTTTCTCCAGATTGCACAGTTTCCTGCTAATTCTTCAAAACTTGGGTCAAAGGATTCAATAACAAGTGGTCCATCGTATCCGATCTCATCCAATGCCTGGAAGAATTCTTTAAATGGTACAAGTCCTGTTCCTGGAATTCCTCGGTCATTTTCATTGACATGTACATATCCAAGGTATTCTTTTCCGCAAGTTTTAACTGCTCCTGAGAAGCTCTTTTCTTCACGGATCATATGGAAGCAGTCAAGATGTACTTTGACATTTCCTGTTCCAACATCTTTGCAGAACTTCACTGCATCTTCTGCAATATTTAAGAAGTGTGTTTCGAAACGGTTGACACATTCGACACAGATGGTCACATCTCCTGTCTCTTTTGCATATTCAGCAACTTCTCTCATACATGCAACACCCCAGTCCCATTCCTGGTCAGTTCTTGGCTTCTTTGTAAGATATCCCCATCCAGCATAGTTTACTCCGCCAAGGATTGGTGCTCCCAATGTATTACAGATGTCAACGCATTTCTTCATCGCTGCAACTGCTGCCTTGCGAATCTCTCCATCCGGTGAAATTGGGTTTGTTTCCAAAGTTAATGTTGTTGTGCAAACACAATCCATTCCAACTCTTGCTAATTCAGCTTTTACCTGCTCCGTTGGAAATGTATATGGATTTGCGATTGCGAAGTCTACAACTTCAAATCCTATTTCTTTTGCTTTTTCAATGATCCAGAGATCTTTTCTTTAAAATCTTCTGCCCAGATAAAGCTGTCTACTCCAAATTTAAATTTCATAACAACACCCTCCTATTTTCCACAAAATTCTTTCTGATATTCCATGATTCTTTCTACTTTTGGTGTGGATGGTCCATTTTTGAATGTAAGTCCCATCCAGATATCTAATAAATAAAGTGCCAACTGTGGTGCAATGACTCTTGCTCCCATACACATGACATTTGCATCATTACTCAAAACCGAACGTTCTGTTGAAAATGGATCATGGCAAACTGCTGCTCGGATTCCCGGCACTTTATTGGCTGTCATTGCCATTCCGATTCCTGTTCCACATACAAGAATTCCTCGATCACAAGTACCGTCTGTTACTTTCTTACAGGTTCTTACTGCAACATCCGGGTATAATTCAACTTCCCCTTCTCCTACTCCATTATCAATGACTTCATGTCCTGCTTCCTGAAGGTGTTGTTTGATTGTTTCTTTTAACTGATAAGCTGCTTCGTCACATCCCAATGATATTTTCATGATCTTTTCCCTCCAATATCTAACGGAAATTACCGTAATAAGTTATATCAAATCCATCCAAAATGCTCACATGCATTTTTAATTCCATCATCTACATTGCTGTCTGTTACATAATTTGCGATATCTTTTAAATCCTGGCATGCATTTCCCATCGCAATGGAGAACCATTCTGGGCAAAACATATCCATGTCATTGTAGTCGTCCCCAAAGACTACAACATCTTTGATATCTGCATTTAAATGTTCCATCATTTTTATGATTCCGCCACGTTTGTTATCTGGCTGGAACATTAAATATTCTGGTTCAAATCTTAAATGTCCAACAAGTTCCTTTGTTGTCAGCTTCTCTTCATCTTCTTTTGGAATTGCTACGTATACTTTATAAATGGCATCTGCTTTTTCTACTTCCAACATGTCATCAATGATATAACGTGTTGGTTCTTTTCTTTTTCCGACCTGACGTAAGAATTTATCATCCGTCATGTACACATCTTTCGTATCATCTAATGCCACACACCATCCATAACCAAGTTCTTCTGCCTGATGAATGATTTTAATGCATCCGTCTTTATCTAATGGAATATTTTCTACTAACTCATTATCTATGACACAGCCATTTCCTCCACAACATACCATGTTCTTAAATCCATTGGCATCTGTGAATTTTCTTGCTTTGTAGTGAGCACGTCCAGTTGCGATCGCAACGAAATGTCCATTTTCTTCTAATCTTGTCAATGCTTCTCTTGCACTTGGGACGATCTCGCCTGTTGATCTGTCTGTCAAAGTTCCATCAATGTCGAAAAAAAGGTATTTTTTCTCCATATTCTTATCCTTTCTTCTGCACCCACTTGTCTGTCTTTCTTCGATCAGATAAATTTCAAGATATCTTCCGGATGATCAACCACATAGGATGCATGATTTTCTTCCAGTTCTTTTCTTCCTCGAAATCCCCATGAAACACCGATGGTATCCATACCTGCATTCTGCCCTGTCTGCATATCTGTTTTTGAATCTCCAATATATAAAATTTCTTCTTTTGAAAGTTTCATCAAATCTGCGATTTCTAATGCTGCGCTTGGATCTGGTTTCTTAGGAATCCCTTCACTTTCACGTTCTCCATACACTGCGGTCCATGGGAACTGTGAAAAATATTTATTTACCAGCGCACTGGTATAATCTCCTCGTTTATTGGAATTAACTGCAATTTTAATTCCTTTTTCTTCTAAGCTCTCAAGCAATTTAAGAATTCCTTCATAAGGAATTGTTTTGTTTAAATATCTCTTCTGATACGCTTTTGAAAATTGATTCACTGCCTCATCAATAAACAATTCATTTTTTTGTTATCCTCTGGCAACGCTCTTTTGATCAATTTACGAAAGCCATTCCCTACCATCTGTTTGCATGCTTTCGTATCATGTTCTTTCCATCCATAGATCTTCATAACATCATTGACGCTGTCTCTTAAATCTTCGATCGTATCTAATAAAGTTCCATCTAAATCAAAAATAATTCCTTTGTATGTTTTCATCTTTGTTTTCCTTTCTGGCTTTAGTTAATATGGGATGATAAAGCTGCCTTTATCATCCCATATTATACAATTACAGCTCAGTAATGGCAAAGACTACTTTTACTGGTTTATTCTCAAAATTTACTAACTGATATTTTGTTCCTGATGGTAAGAAAAATGTATCTTCTGGTTCCAGTACAAAACTTTCTTCAGCGTCAACTAGGTTTACAGTCACTGGTCCATCTACGCAATATAATGCTCCGTCACCTTTGTGAACATCTGGATCTGAACATCTTGGTCCGTATCCTCCTGCTGGAAGTACCATTTCTCCAAAGTGTCCGTAATCATTACTTGTAATGAAACGAAGTAACATTGGATGAGTTGTTCCATGAACATTATTTAACTTTTCGAAGTCACGTACTGCGTATACAGCTCCTGTTTTTCTAGCTTCTGCTGGATCTACTGGCCAGCATCCGATGTCATCTGTACATCCCTGACGAGAGATATCTTTGATCGCTCCTCTCATATCTGGCAGATTATCATTGTTTGGTCCTTTGTAGAATTTTGTTTCTTCTTCTGTTGGAATGACTGCTGGTGGAATATGCTCATCCCATGCTTTTGGTGTGATGAAATAAAGGATTCTTGTTTTCTGGTCTGAGAAGTTATGACAGCAGTGCCAAGCACCTTCTGGCATGAATAATCCTTCTCCCGTTTCCAGATAAGCAAACTGTCCGTTTCCACTTCTCTGTACTACAGGTCCGTTTAGGATGTAGTAAGATTCATCACCAGGATGGATATCTAATGGTGCGAATACTCCTCCAGGCCCTAACTCGTAAATTCCTAACATAAATGTATCAGTTGTTACTAATGTAAAAGTATTGTCAGAAGTAAATGCATTGTTTGGTGGATATAATGCTGTTGAATACTCCCATTTTTTGATCAATGTAGGTTTCTTGTTATCAGGTTCACAAGGAAAACGTCCCTGAATATCAACTAATTTTGCCATTTTAACTCTCCTGTCTGTTCTTTCTATTAACTGTTTTTTATGCTTCTTCCTGAGGTTTTGTAACTAATACAATTAAAGCTGCTGAAATTGCTCCGGCAATTAATAATGTGATGAAGAATGGAAGTACTTTATTCATAGCGAATACTACGAATACACCACCATGAGGTGCACGGATCGTAATTCCCCATAAGTAAGAGATTACTGCTCCAGCTGCTGATCCAACCATGAAACATGGAATATATTTAATATTTTTGGCAGCATATGGGATCGCAAATTCTGTGATCATACATAATGCTCCAGCGAAACATCCTGGGATTCCGGATCTATCTTCATCTGTAAATTTCTTAGGTGCGATCAGCATTGCTAATGCCACTGCTAATGGAGGTGCACAGCAAGCTACGAAGTTTGCGGCCATTGGTGCATAGTTTCCTGTTTCCATACAAGCTAATGCAAAAGCATAAGCAACTTTGTTACATGGACCACCCATATCAAAGGCAAGCATACATCCTTGTACGATTCCGAGAAGGATTAAGTTTCCAGTTCCTAAGTCATTTAATAATTTTGTTAATGCCTGTGTTAATGCTCCTAAAGGTCCTCCAATAACATAGTGCATTAATAAACAGATAGCTGCACATCCGACAACTGGAATGATCAATGTAGGAAGTAATGATCTTATTGCATTTGGTAATGGAATTTTCTTTAATGCGTTTACTAAATATCCAGCAATAATACCTGCGATCAGTGCTCCGATAAATCCTGACTGGTATCCAAGCCCCCAAGGGTCCGTAGCCATCCAGCCACCGAACATACCTACACAGATACCTGGTTTATCAGCGATTGAATACGCTACATATGCACCTAATACTGGTACCATGAATGTTCCTAAACCAATTTTACCAATCCAGAAGATTGTGGATGCGAATGTGGAACCATAAGGTTCTACGCTAGGGATATTATATCCTCCTAATAAGAATCCTAATGCTACTAAGATTCCTCCTGCAACTACGAATGGCAGCATGTATGAAACACCTGTCAAAAACGCTTCTTTGATATCATCAATTACATCTCTCATTTGTTTCCCGTCCTTTCATAAAATATTTTTAAGGTTTCTCTTTTCTTATTTTCCGCTAAAAATAATATTCGGGTCTTTGATCACTTCGTGTGGTTTTGTCTGGAAGATCTTGTCTTTGTATGGTTCGAATCTTTCTGCTTTTGTAAGCCCTACGTCATTTGCAAAAACGATCAGATCCGCTTCTTTAATATCACGATCTCTTAACTTGTCTTCCAGTCCGAGAGCCCCCTGCTTCTCGACCTTACACTTGTAACCTCTCTCTTTACATACTTTCATAATAGCTTCCGCTGCCATATAAGTATGAGCGATTCCAGTTGCGCATGATGTTACTGCTACTACTTTCATAGTTTCCACCTCCTGTAGTCTTTTATAGTTGTAATTTGTTTTATGCCATGAATCAGATCATCATAGTCTTTCTGCCTTCTCTAACAGTTACTAAAAACTCTTCGTGTGCTAACATTCCTGCTAATGTTGCTAATACCCTTAAATGGTAATCATTCTCTTGTATTTTCAGATATTGCCAATAACAAAGATGTATTTAACTTCACCAGACTTCCCCTGAGGACTCATAAATGAATGGCTTCTTACATCTAACAAAATACCAATTCCTTGGTTTCAGAACTTTCTTTGCTATTTTCCTATGAGGTATTGCAACGTAAGTTTCCCATATATGTTGGCCCGTAGGGATTCTCTGTATTCCAGAGCATCTTTGTAGGTCCTTTG
>ENA-OQKV01000821-OQKV01000821.1-human-gut-metagenome-genome-assembly--contig:-NODE-821-length-10195-cov-4.869785_pt1 | contig 10195 bp, 8 predicted proteins | sample MGYA00242655_ERZ504811 | MGnify/ENA primary metagenome ERZ504811 (study PRJEB26092, sample SAMD00036406) | human gut metagenome | host: Homo sapiens | study: EMG produced TPA metagenomics assembly of...
TAGTTGATATGCTGCGACGTGCCGAGATTCCAACAGTTACAGTCTCTATCGGAAGTTCCAGAAATATCATTGGTGCACATCGTATTGAAGTTGAAGCAGATATCATGTTTCATGAAGTATTAGAAGCGGAGGGAGCAATGTATGTACTTCCAGGAGGAATGCCAGGAACACTTCATCTAAAAGATCATGAAGGACTTGGAAAATTACTTCAGAAGGCGTATAAGAACGAGAAGTATCTTGCAGCCATCTGTGCAGCACCAACAGTATTTGAAAAATACGGATTTCTAGAAGGAAGAAAGGCAACTTCATATCCAACGATGGAAGAAGAATTAAAATCCGCAGATTACCAGACAGATAAAGTTGTAGTAGATGGAAAAATCATTACAAGTCGTGGAATGGGAACAGCGATTGATTTTGCAGCCAAATTAGTAGAAATCATCAAAGGAACAAAAGAGAAGGACGAATTACTGAAAAGTATTGTATACGGAGAATAATCATTTATGGACAAATCAGAGAAAATCAGCTGGTTTGAGCAGTTTAAGATCGCCTGCTTAAAACCAAGCCAGTACAAAAGACTTCTTAACCTTGCAAAAGGGAAAGTTATTTTATTTCTTGCAGCGATCACATTGATTACAACGATTCTCGGATATGGAATGGATGTTGCAGGATTTACAGTCAGTGTTGGTGGATGGAAGAATTTTATTTTAAACAGACTGCCTGCATTTGAATTAAAAGATGGAACATTATCTGTTGATCAGGAGATGGATTTTGAGATCGGCGGTGTACATTTTGTGGCAGATACATCCAAGGATAAAGTATCAACTGAAGATTTAAGCAATAAGTATCAGATGGAACTGGTATTTGCTAAGAATGAGATGGTGGTAAAGAATACAGCTGTTGGAAACATGATGAATACTTTTTCATTTAAGAATATGAAGAATGTTGAATTCAATAATCAGGCAATGCTATCTATGGTGCCGATGATCCGTATTTTTATCGTGATCATGTTCTTTACACAATGGATCGCAAATATTATTTCTTATTTAACAGTCTGTATTTTTATTACAATGCTCACATATTTTAATCAGAGAACAAGAATGGACCGTAAGAATCGAGAAGATGTATCCTTTGGAAAGATCTTTAAGCTGTCTATTTATGCCAGAGTTATATTTGAGTTGGTGGAAACGATTGGTGTTACTGCCGGTTCTGCGATATTTACAGGAATGGCGTGGATGTTTATTTCTTATTTTGGAAGTTATCAGCTTTTACTCGCAGGATTTATGCGTCCGGAAGACCGCCAGAAACCAGACGAAATGCTGTAAAACAATCGGAATTGATCTAAAAATGTGTACAAAGAGAAAGGCCTCGGACATTTGTCCGAGGCTTCTCTAATGTCATATGTAGTTTGGGTATTGTGCTGGGTCTTACTTTTAAGTTTCAAAACTAGTCATTATGATTCGTCTCATTCTAGTCTCGTTCTAGTCGCCATTGTCAGTCTCATTCTAGTCGTCATTGTTAGTCTCATTCTAGTCAACATAGCAAGTCTGTGTTCAAGTCAAAGATGTGTCCGTTACTCTTGTCTGCAAGATGCCAAAAACTTGTCAAAAACTAGTACGCGGTTATGTATAAAGTCTTAAGAAAGAATTTCGTATATCGATGGAGAAGACCCAAGGAATTACCATTGATATACAAAAAAAGGCGCTCCAATCCTATGATCGGAACGCCTTTGTTCTTGAACAATTCTAATTATACACATACTATAGAAAATGTCAATAAAATCATTTGTACATTTTTAAAAACATTAAAGATAAATAGTAAAAAGAGCAGATAGGGAAATCTGCTCTTTTTGAGGGGAGTATAAATAAATTAATAAGGGGTTATAATCGAAAATAAACATATCCTCGATAAGTTCATGATATATGATTGGTTAGAAAAAAATCAAGTGTAATTTTTTAAAAAAAGTAAAATAAAAGTAAAATAATTTTTTTTGTGTATATATGAAAGAGATTTCGCACAAAATAATGCTAGTATTAAAAAGAAAGGAGAATGAACATGGCAAAGAATTGTTCGAATTCAAGTAACAAAAATCAGTCTTCCAATACAAGCAACAGCGGAGGATCTAACAGATCAAAGAACCAGAATAAAACAAAAGTCAGAATAGTTCAACAAACAGCAACAAAAATGCAAATGATGAGTACTAATTAGAAGAGAGGAATCCTTGTGAAATCAGCATAAGGATTCCTCTTTTCTATAGAAAATACTTGTTAGTTCCAAGAGTCTGTGATGTGCATATGCTAACAAAAAGAGGACTTTTATGGAATTTGAAAATATATCATTAAAAGAAGGGATCAAGCTTTCAAGAGATAAAAAGCATTATATTTTGATGGATGTCAGAGAGGAAGAACGGTACAAAGAAGGGCATTTAGAAAATGCGATCAGCTGTCCCTATGGAATCTTAAAAGAGTGTTATGAACAGATGGATGGGAAAAAGATCATTGTTTATTGTGATTTCGGCGGACAGAGTATGATGGCAGCCAGACACTTGAGGAAAGATGGATTTGAAGTTTATAATATCATCGGTGGTGTCTATTATTATATGAAAGAAAAAGAACAAAATAAGTCAGAGGCTTAGCATGTTACAAAAGTTGACAGTTGACGAAAAATAAGGAAAACGGTAGAATAGGAACAGAATAAAAATACAAAGGAGAATTGAGTGAAGACAGTTGAACTGATTGCACCATGCCATTTTGGGTTGGAAGCAGTATTAAAAAGAGAGATCCTGGACTTAGGATATGAAATTGTTAAAGTAGAAGACGGGCGAATAACATTTCGTACAGATTTAGATGGGATTGCCCGTGCGAATATATTTTTAAGAACAGCAGAAAGAATCTTATTAAAAATAGGTTCTTTTAAAGCATATACATTTGATGATCTGTTTGAAGGAACAAAGAAACTTCCATGGGAAGATTATATTCCAGAGAATGGACGTTTCTGGGTAAAGAAGGCATCAACAGCGAAGAGTAAATTGTTTAGCGCACCGGATATCCAGTCAATTGTCAAGAAGGCTATGGTTGATCGTATGAAGTCTAAATACAAAGTATCATGGTTTAATGAAGATGGAGATGATTATCCGGTCCGCGTATTTATTTTAAAGGATCAGGTGACGATTAGTTTAGATACAACAGGTATACCGCTTCATAAGAGAGGATACCGTAAGTTGGTCAGTGAAGCACCAATCCGTGAGACACTGGCAGCAGCTCTTCTTATGCTCACACCATGGCATAAGGATCGAATCTTAGTCGATCCATTCTGCGGAAGTGGAACATTTTTGATCGAAGCGGCAATGATGGGGATGAATATGGCACCAGGAATGAATCGTTCTTTTGAATCTGAACATTGGAATAATTTCCTGCCAAAGAAAGCATGGTATGATGCTATTGATGAGGCAAATGATCTGGTTGATCATGATGTAGAGATGGATCTTCAGGGATATGACAAAGATCCAAGAATGTTAAAGATCGCAAGACAGAATGCTCAGGATGCAGAAGTTGATCACTTGATTCATTTTCAGCAAAGAGAAGTCAAAGATTTACGACATCCAAAGCCATATGGATTTATCATTGCAAACCCTCCATATGGAGAACGACTGGAAGATCAGGAGACTCTCCCACAGCTATATACAGAGATGAAAGAAGCATTTGACCGCTTGGATACATGGTCTAAGTATGTCATCACTTCTTATGAGGATACAGAAAAATATCTTGGAAAACCAACAAAGAAACGTAAAGTTTACAATGGAATGATCCGAGGAGAGTTTTACCAGTACCTTGGACCGAAACCGCCAAGAAGGAGAAAATAATGAAACAGAGATTAATCTTTGCCACGGGCAACGAACATAAGATGAAAGAGATCAGAGAGATCCTTGATGAATCCAAATACGAGATCATTTCTATGAAAGAAGCAGGAGTAGACATTGACATTGTAGAAGATGGAAAAACATTTGAAGAAAATGCGTTGATCAAAGCAAAAGCAGTGATGGAAGTCACAGGACAGTTAACACTTGCAGATGATTCAGGATTAGAAATTGATGCACTAAATGGAGAACCTGGAATCTATTCTTCCAGATATCTTGGAGAAGATACTTCTTATGTGAAGAAAAACAGTGTGATCCTTGAAAGATTAAAAGATGTACCAGAAGAGAAGAGAAGCGCGAGATTCGTTTGTGCGGTCGCAGCTGCATTTCCAGATGGACAAACGAAGGTAATTCGTGGTACTATGGAAGGAATTATAGGATATGAGATCAAAGGAGAGAATGGATTTGGATATGATCCGATCTTCTATTTACCACAATATGGGAAGTATAGTGCCGAACTGAGCAGTGATGAGAAGAATGCGATCAGTCACAGAGGCGAAGCACTGAGACGTATACGAGAAGTTTTGTAAATAAAACAAGGAGAAAGTTTATGAGGATATTGGTGATCAGTGATTCCCATGGACGCAATGATGATATCGAGGGAGTTTTAAAACAGGTAGGCGACATCGATATGATGATCCATTGCGGAGATGTGGAACGTGGAGATTCATACATACGAGAAATAGCGGACTGCCCAGTAGTTATGGTCGCAGGCAACAATGATTACTACTTAGATCTGCCAAGCGAAGAAGAAGTGAGAATTGGCGATTATAAAGTATTAGTGACTCATGGACATGGCTATTATGTAAACTCAGGTGTGGATTATTTAAGAGAACATGCTTTGGAATATGGATATGATGTTGTAATGTATGGACATACTCATGTGCCATATATTGAGATTGGGGATGATGTAACGATCTTGAATCCAGGAAGTATATCTTATCCTCGTCAGCCAGGAAGGAAGCCAACATTTCTTATTATGGAGATTGACGAAGAAGGACAGGCACATTATGCCCATGGATATTACAAAGAACAGTTTGACGAATTAATGCTATAATATGAATGATGGAAGTATCGTAGGTGGTATTTCCATCTTTTTTCTGCGATAGGTTTGATTTGATAAGATAAGAAAGGGATGACAATGAAGAAAAAAGATATCATTGAAGGAAAGATCATAAAGACAGAATTCCCGAATAAGGGAACATTTATCTGCGAAGATCAGAAAGTTACAGTCAAAGGTGTCATTGATGGGCAGACGATCAAAGGGCAGGTTACCAAGAAGAGAAAAAGTGGCTGTGTGGTAAGATTGTTAGATGTATTAGAGAAATCTCCATTAGAAGATGCAAAACCAGTCTGTCCACACTTTGGAATATGCGGTGGATGTTTTTATCAGACGGTATCTTATGAAAACCAGTTAAAGATCAAAGAAGGAATGGTACGTGATCTGTTAAAAGATTATGTCAATGATGATATATGGGAAGAAATTAAAGGAAGTCCCAAAGTGCATGGGTATCGCAATAAAATGGAATTCTCTTTTGGTGATGAGGTAAAAGACGGTCCATTAGCATTGGGAATGCACAAAAAGAACACATTCCATGATATTGTAAACATCACAGACTGCCAGATTGTGGACAATGATTACAATCTGATCGTAAAATGTGCATTAAATATCGCACAACAGATGGAGCTGCCATTCTATCATAAGATGCGACATGAAGGATATTTCAGACATTTAGTTGTAAGAAGAGCAGAAAGTTCTGGAGATATTTTGGTAAATATTGTAACGACATCGCAGGTAGAAGCAGATCTTACCAAACTTCGAGATACATTATTAGAATTACCATTGAGTGGAAAGATCATTGGGATTCTTCATACAACAAACGACAGCCTTGCAGATGTGGTACAGGCAGACAAAATAGATATTTTATATGGACAGGATTATTTCTATGAGGAAATTTTAGGATTAAAATTCAAGATTTCACCATTTTCATTCTTCCAGACAAACACATTAGGGGCGGAGATACTTTATAAGACTGCCAGAGATTTTGTTGGGGAGACAAAAGATAAAGTGATCTTTGATCTGTATAGTGGAACTGGAACGATCGCGCAGATGTTAGCACCAGTTGCTAAGAAAGTTGTTGGAGTTGAGATCGTTGAGGAAGCGGTAGAGGCAGCGAAAGTCAACGCAGAATTAAATGGATTGGATAATTGTGAATTTATTGCAGGAGATGTATTAAAGGTTGTGGATGAATTAGAAGATAAGCCAGACTTTATCGTACTTGACCCTCCTAGAGATGGAATCCATCCAAAAGCGATTCAGAAGATTATTGATTTTGGGGTTGAACAGATGGTATATATCAGTTGTAAACCGACAAGTCTTGCGAGAGATCTGGAAGTGTTTGAGGCAGCAGGATATAAAGTTAAGCGAGCTACAGCGGTAGATCAGTTCCCGAATACGGTTCATATCGAGAGTATGGTGTTGATACAAAAGGACAATATCTAAAAATCCTTGAATTTAAGCGGTTTGTGAAGCATTTCAGTTTTAAGAAAATAAGTGAAACTTACAGTCAAAAAGAGCTTTTAGAAGAAATTACAGTTGTTGTAGCTCTTGATGTCGTTGAGAGGGACACAAGAAATCCTAGTTTTATAAATGAAAGTAAATCATCGGACAGATGATAAATTATAGGGATACTTTAATTACAAAGTATCTCTATTTTTTTATACAAAATTTATAAAGAAGGGAGAAAATGCAATGAAGAACACAGCGATAAGTGCAACAAAAAAGAATACTCATAACATAACATTTCCAAAAAATAAAAATGGGAGGAGGCATGAGATGTTAAAAATCAGAATGCAAGGAATGACAAGCGACATTGAATGGTTCCAAAAAATCTTAGAGGAAGATAAAAGAATCAGAGTACTTGGGATTTCAGAACCATTTGCAAACAAAGGAACAAATAAATATTTTCGAGTTTATGCAGAAGTAAATAAAAAAGAAAAGTAGAAAGAGAGGAAATGTTATGTGTAGAGTAATCGCAATCGCCAATCAAAAGGGTGGAGTAGGAAAAACAACAACAGCAATCAATTTAGGAATTGGATTAGTCAGAGAAGGAAAAAGAGTATTATTGGTAGACCTCGATCCACAGGGACATTTAACGATAGGTCTAGGATTTTCAAAAAAAGTTCCAGTAACTTTAAAAAATATGTTAGAAAATATTGTTATGGGGATTAAATTTGATCCTAGAGAAGTAATTTTACATCATGAAGAAGGAGTCGATGTAATTCCGTCTAATAAATTACTTTCAGGTTTGGATGTGTCATTGATTATGGCAGAGGATCGAGAAATAATATTAAGAGAATATTTGATGCTACTCAAAGAAGATTATGATTTTATGATTATAGATTGTATGCCATCTTTAGGAATGTTGACAATCAATGCTCTAACAGCCGCAGATAGTGTATTGATTCCAATGGAGCCAGAATATTATGCAGCAGATGGCTTAATGGAATTGTTAAAGGTTTATAGTGCAATTAAGGCGAAGTTTAATCCAGACCTCAAAATTGAAGGAATTGTCTTTACGTTTGATACTCCAACATTTAATAATTCAAAACGAAATAAAAAAGCAGTCATTAGTACATATGGAGACAAAATAAGAATTTTCAAAGAGTCTATTCCAAGAGCTGTAACGATCGCAGAGACGGCTTCAGAGGGAATTAGTATATTTGCCTATGATGGTAGTGGAAAAGGCGCTCAAAGCTATCAGAAGCTTGTAGAGGGGGTGCTGGATCATGCGTAAACCAAAAAAGGAAATACATTTAACAAGTTATGAAGAATTATTAGGAATTGAGGATAACCAAGAAAATAGTGTTGATAAGATAACAGAAATACCGATAGATTGTTTATATGGCTTTAAGAATCATCCATTTTATGTGATAAATGATGAAAAAATGCAAGAAACTGTGGACAGTATTAAAGAATATGGTGTTTTAAATCCTTGCATTGTCAGACCAAGAGAAGGTGGTGGATATGAAATCATATCTGGACATCGTAGAAAATATGCATGTCAATTGGCAGGAAAGGCCAAAATACCGGCAATCATAAGAAACTATACAGATGATGAAGCAACAATTATTATGGTAGATTCAGTGCGCCCGTAAGGCGCTTGGGGTGGACACCCAAGCGGCGTGGGTCATTATGATTTTGCTCTGAGAAAGCAATAAGAAAAATTATCAAGTGTGAAAAACACAATCTTATCGCCAACAACTAACCTCGAGTGGAAACATAAAGGGGACAACAGCACGTTTGTAAAGGCACAAGTCAGCGAAGCTTCCAAGCTGCGACTGAGTGTCGAGGCGAAAGGTACTATATGAGGATGAAGGCTACACTGCTTGAAGGAAAGTCAGAGGCTGGAGCTAACCATCTCCACACCGAAGGGAAGATGTTACGGTGGTGCATTGGCGGATTAGTATTTTGCTGTCTGCAATCCGTGGGATAATCGATGCAAGCTAGCCATAAGTAATGGAAAATGACGAAAACTCCCATACCTATAAATACTGCGGATATTGTGGGAGAGAAAGCTGGTGACAGTGGGAGAACAGTACAGCTTTTATCGTGTCCCGAAAGTGCTGTTTACAGCAGAATGTTTTAAATTCCTCTCCTGTGAAGCAAAGGGGGACTGTGTTGGGAAACCGTGTGGGTTCACAGGAGCTGATCCAGTTAGGAGAACGTGTTCGACAAAAGAGAAAAGACTGTCATTTATCCCAGGAAACTGATATGTAATGACCTTTGTCAATAGTAAATTAACAGAAATCACAACAAATTTTTATTTTATTGTTTCTGAAGATATCCAGAAAGAGTTCCGATGTATCAGTTCCCGGCATTGGCCACTCTGATATACGTGGATTGGTTACCAACAGGTCAATGGTCCGCCGCGAACTCTAGCTGTCTCCCTCACGTGGATCACAGATATTACTGTGCCAACAGAGTTTCCTCGTAGATAGTTCAAACCTAAACATGTTCGAAACTCTTTCGGGATGCCTTCAGTTGCAACTTTAATTACAGGCTGGATGATGTATGCGGCAGAGACCGGCTTACATCATCTTGATTATCATTTATAGCACATCGATCAGTATGTCAAGACTACACAGTACCGCCTTTGGCGGCTTGGTCTTGATATGGTGATCGATGTGTTATATTTATATTAGTAAATATTATCTGTCATCATTCCCCATATGAAACAAGCAAGCTCTCTTGCAATTGCTGTTTTTGCAATATTATATTTCTTGCCATCTTTCAGAACCATCTTATAATAGCGCCGTCTCAGACGCTCATTTGCCCTGTCTGCATAATTGATTACCTGCGGTGAATTTCCCGCCTGTCGTGATCTTAAGACTCTTGATTTATATCCGATCTTTCCACGGGTATAACTTTGTGCGGATTCTACCAACAGTCTGCGTACATGGGTATTCCCTGCTTTTGTAATGCCAAGTCCGTTTCTGTCATCGCCACTGGAATGCTGTCCAGGTACCAATCCAAGATACCCTGCAAACTTTCGTGCAGATACAAAACGCTGAAAGTCTCCAACTTCAACAATTACAGATAACGCAGTATGTGTCTTGATTCCTAGAAAACAGGTTAACTTACTGACAGATTCTGTATACTCTTCTTTGGATGCTAGTTCTTCAATCCTCTGATCCAGACGGTTCAGTTTATCTGTCAGAATTGTATAAGTCAGCAGATATTCATCCAGGATCTCTTTGTAAAGCCCTGCTGGTTTTAATGATCTCAGCCATTTCACATGTTTTGCTGTCCAGTTACCACTTCCATCATACTGATAACCCTGACGTAAACAGAAAGAAAGGATCTGTTGTTTGATCTTTTTCAATTCCGCTTTATGATCATCACGCATACGGATGAATTCTTTTGTCTGATTATCTGTTTCCGTTGGAATATGTACCGGACTGTAATTGTGCTGTGCCAAGGATCTGGCAATGATCTCCGCATCTCTTTTGTCTGTTTTGATCCGTCTTTTGCTTCGTTGTTCGAGCATTGTAGTTGGTGCAAGGATCACACATTCCACATTAAAATTTTCCAATTGATGATACAAAGAATACCCAAGGCATCCTGCTTCGTAGCCACACACAAATCTTGTATACTCTCCATATATAGTGCGAAGAAATGCAAGATATCTTAATACATTCTTGTAACTGGCTGGTGTTCTCTGGTAATGAGATGCCTTTTCATCTTCATATTTGCAAGAACAAAGAGTAAAACTTTCCTTA
>ENA-OQKV01000824-OQKV01000824.1-human-gut-metagenome-genome-assembly--contig:-NODE-824-length-10178-cov-3.598050_pt1 | contig 10178 bp, 14 predicted proteins | sample MGYA00242655_ERZ504811 | MGnify/ENA primary metagenome ERZ504811 (study PRJEB26092, sample SAMD00036406) | human gut metagenome | host: Homo sapiens | study: EMG produced TPA metagenomics assembly of...
GTAATCCAGTTGGTCCATCATACTGATAAATAGAAATCCAATTTCGAATACTATGATGATCAACTCCCAATTCTTTTCCTGCTTGCCGTATGCCAATTTCTCCTGCAAGGTAGCGTTCGACTATTTTTACTTTTTCTACTGGTTCTATCTTACTCTTTCTGAACATGAAAATACCCCCATATAGGACTTTTATATTTCATTGTCCTATATGAGGGTAGCATATCATTTTGCATATTGGGGGTTCTTTTATCTTCTACTTTCTATTACGAAAATGATTTCATTTATTTTTGCCTGGTTTGCTTCATTGCTTACACAACGCACAATTCTGTCTTTTCCGTCTGCCGTTGTAATTGTTATTCCAATATAGTTTCCCATTTTCTTTTCAAACCCTGTGTTTTGGGATATGGCAACAATCTTGTCATACATAAGCGTTTCCGTTTTTGTTTGGCTTCCGTCCTGCTCAAAATAAAGGCACCTCTTTTCTGTTGTTGCCAATACTGCCGTTGAAAAAACTAATTTTTCCGCCTGGCCTTTACCCTGGATGCAATAATCAATCTTTTCTCCTGGCATCAGTGTTTTTCCGAAAACATTTTGTGCCATAACCTCTTCAATTGGTTTCTGCTCTTTTGCTTCTTTTTTCTTTCCAAAAAGTCCCATGGCCTATTCTCCTTTATCGTTTTTATACCCTGTCATCTAACGTCAATTAAAAAACTGGACTGGTATTAGTCCCATTATATCACACCCATGCCCCTAAAATAAAGCAAAAAGGACTGGTATTAGTCCAGAAAGGGGCCGTAAATGTTTCAAGTCAAAATAAAAGAAGATGAAAACAATACAATTGGCCGCAATATACGGCGAATACGCAAATCTCGCCACATGGGGCAAACCGCCTTAGTGCGTGAATTACAATTACTTGATATTGAAATCACACGGGAAGCCTTGGTAAAAATAGAACGTGGTATTCAGCACATACAACTTTCCCAGTTGCGTGGCATTCGTGATGTTCTATCTACTTCCTATGAAGAATTATTGGACGCATAGCATTATAATAGGGCACGCCTTTTATTGACGTGCCCTGTGTGACATATTCTTTTTCCTTTGACCTTTAGGAAGTGTTTCTTTTTATTTCAATAACTGATTTACTTTGTTCTGTACTGCCTGGTAATCATACCCGGCGGCTTCCAGGCGTTCTTTTCTCTGTGGGTTATTTCCCCACTTCCCGGCAATTACTTCTTTGGCTACCTCTGCAACGCTCTTCTGTGGTTTTGCATTGCCGTTCAGTATCGCATTTACCTGGTTCTGCACCGCCTCGGTAATCATACCCGGCGGCTTTCCAAGGCGTTCTTTTCGTCTGTGGGTTGTTTCCCCACTTTTCCTGCTAATTACGTTCTTTGGCTACCTCTGCGAACGCTCTTTCCAGGCTGTGTGGTTCCGGTCCCTGCTTCGCTGTCATACTTCGGTACGCCATACCCACGGATGTAACGGCCATTTACGGAAAGCGTGCGGCGTTCCACGGCATTGTTCTTGTTTCCCTCAATAACTGTAATGCTGCCGCCGCTTACGCTCTCCACAATGCCCACATGGTCCGGCCACCCGGTATTGTTCCCGGTTCCCGTATCGTCCCAGTCATAAAATACAACGTCCCCAGGCTTCGGCGTTCTGCTGTCACTCTCCTGCCATTCTCCCAGTTTTTTGAATAATTCAATCATCTGTCCGCAACCACATTCCGTTGGAATAATGCTTGTCAGTCCACATTTAATGGCTACGGCAGAAACAAAGGTTGCACACCACGCATCTGTGTATTTTACTTTGTACCCTCTTGCAAGCGGTCTGTGGGCATTGTACACATCAATGATTTCCCTGTGCGTTCCATTTGCTTCTTTTCTTCCAATCCAGGCCCTTGCCTGGCTTAATACGGCACTTGCTTTTTTTGCCATGCTCTCTTCCCCTTTCGTATCATACTTTTGCAGATTGTACTGTGTAACAATCCTCATGGTATTTTCAACGTATTTGCTGCTTGTTGCGTACCCGTCCGCCTTAATGGTTTTAAGGTATTCTTCCGGGTCCGTGATGCCTTTCAAATTCTGATAGCGTTTTAACTGGATAAATTCAAAATATCCTTTCACACCCTCTTCCATGTTGTCATACACCCGGAAATTATCCTTAATTTGTGTAAGGGTTCCCGGCGTGTATTCTTCCATGGTTTTAAGGTTTACGCTCTTGCCGGTCCATTTTGTCCCACATTTCAGTCCAAAATAATTATGGTACACGGCGGCCAGTTTGCTTTCTCCCCAACCGCTTTCAAGTATTGCCTGTGCAATAATAGGGCTATGTACTTTAATCCCGTACCTGGCAGCATACTTTTTCACATATCCGGCAATTTGTTTTATAAATTCCTGTTTTTCCATACCCTTACGCTTCCTCTTCTGTCACTTCCACCGTTGTTTCCACTCCGGCGTTTGCCTGGTCTGTAAGCCCCTCGCCAATGATATAGGCCACAACGGATGCCCCGGCCATAATGAGTGCCGTTACCTGTGTGGCGGTGTTCTCTGCTCCGCCAGTCGCAACAATCATCATGGAAACAAAGGATGCAACCGCCGTCCATAACTTCCGGCTTGTCAACTTTCTTACCCAATCAATTTTTTTCATTGTGCTTTCTCCTTTCCGCTTGTCTGCTGTTACTCATAAAGTCCTTTTATGCCCTGTTCTGTTAAGAAGTCCTTTTGCTCATGCTTAATTTTCCGGGCGTATTCCAGGGCGGCTTCTGTTTCCCCGTTTGCGTGTCCGTTTTTCAGTGCGGTGGCTGCCGCTTCTCCCAGGGCTATGGAAGCCATAACGCTTTTAATCAATAAGACTTCACTTTTCTGCCGCACTTTTTCTTTTTCTTCCTGTTCTCGCCTTTCTCTTTTCATCTTTTCTTCGACAAGCCAAAAACAAAAAGCGGTCACACCGCTTGGGATGCTCATAGCAAGCAAAAGTGTTTGTAAATCCATTTTGTTGTCCTCTCCTTTCTTTTTGCCCTTATGTGCATCATACCCCTTGCCGTGTTCAAATTCTGACCCGGTTATTTCTTCACGCTATGCCGGAATTGCAATGCCGCTTTCCGTTTGTTCCCATTCCCAGAATAACAATTCATATTCAATGGCCTTTGTAAGGTGGTAGGTGTCAGCGTGTCCCATATGTCCTAATCTGCTTTGATATTTCTTTTCAAACTCTACACGTTCCAATTCCCCGGCTTCTAATTGTTTTACGTTCTTCTTTAACTTCCGCACGGATGCTTTGCGAACCTTTTTATATTCCGGGTGGTGGATATATCCGCAAAAATCAATCCCATTTCCGGCATATAAAATGGTACTTTTGGGATTTATTTGTAACTCCATTTCTTTTTCTAAAAATTCTTCTATCCGTTTCCGCCATTCTTTCAACTGTTCCAGGTTTGCGGAAAGTATTATAAAATCATCCATATATCTGATGTAATACTTTGCGTGTAAGGTATGCTTCACAAACTTGTCCAGTTTATTCCCATATACATTGGCAAATAACTGGCTTGTAAGATTTCCAACTGGTATTCCTACACCGTCCGGCAGTATTCCGTTTTTATCAATAATACCGTCCATTAAATACAGGGCTTTCTTGTCCCCTATGTATCGCCTGTTTTCTTCTTTTAATTTATTGTGTGGAATGGATGCAAAATATTTGTGTATATCCCCTTTAAATCCATAGAGCCGCAATCCCTCTTTTATCATCAATTCATACATCCATTGTGATAACTGTTCACTTGCTGCGTGCATCCCCTTTCCCTCACGGCAAGCATAAGAGTGATAATAAAAGCCCTGTTCAAATACTGGCCCTATGATATTTACAATCATGTGCTGCACTACTCTGTCATAAAACGGCAGTGCCATGATTAACCTTTCTTTTGGTTCCCACACTTTAAATATGGTGTATGCTCTCTGGGTGTATGTAAGGTTTTTCACTTCCTCGCACGCTCTCAAAAGTTCCTCTTCCTTTGACATAGAAAAAGCCAATACTTCTTTGCTGTACCGCTTGCATTTTGCGGCCTTTCTAAAAGAAGTATTGGCATTGTCAAAGGTGTGCATTTTCTCATGTAATCCTTTAACTGTTTTCATAATTGCCCTACCAATTTTCAAATACTCTTCTACTAAAAGGCGGTGCCTTTGTTATTTTGTCCAGGTGTGCCCCGGAACGGGAAAACCGTCTGACTTATCGAAAAAATAGATAAATCTTTGCCAGTAACAAATAATGTTTCTGTGCCTGTAATATACTGATTAGTCACACACGCACCACACGCCAATGTTCGTGTTCACGTTCCACGGGTAATTGTTGCAATTGACGGCCCGTGAACCGCAATACACGCCGTTGTTCCAATTGCCGCCGCCAATGAGGGCGTGCAAGCCAGGAAAGGCCCGGTGCGAATTAACAGTTTCCCCATATTTCTTATTTATCCGGCTTCCATGTTCCGGCCTTTACCGCTTCAATTATTCCGTTTAGCGTACTTCCTATTGCTGTTATGTGTCTGCTTATGACCTCATAACGGTGTTTGCTCATTGCTTTATAATTCATTCCCTGCAAATTCAAATCATACGAAAGCCGCACCAGGGTTTTTATAAACTGCAACTCTATATCCGCCGCATATAGGTGGCTTTTTGTTCCTGTTTTCTTGAACGGATTAAATCCTTTAACATTTCAAATATGGCCGTCTTAATCTGCGTCTGCAATGCGAACTTTTCAAACTTTGGAAATTGTGCCAATATTGGATAAATATATAAAAGAAATTCATATGTCTTTTGGTATGCTTTCATACTTTCCATATAGGCATCAATTTGTTTTTCTGGTTTCTTTTCTGCCGCCATTATTCATTTTCCTTTCCATGTTGGGGTTGGGCTTTCGCCCACCCCAACGGGATTACAGACTGTCACACACGCACCACACGCCAACGGACGTGATCACGATCCACGGGCAATTGAAGCAATAGACGGCCCGCGAACCGCAACACACGCCGTCGTCCCAACGGCCGCCGCCAAGGAGGGCGCGCAAGCCAGTGCTTGAATACATATAAGCCTGGCCGTAACCGCCGCCAAATATATCATACCAGGCACCAGATGCCGCCGTTGGGTCATGCATCAACTCATTCAACCACTTCCAGACATTTCCCACCAGGTCGCAAATATTTAATGCACTGACAGCATTTGCAATTTTCCCCACTGCCGTTCTGGCCTTATTGGTTTTCGCTGTCCACCCATTTGCATTGGAATTGTCAAGGCCCTGTGGGCTTCCGTCTGCTGCCACTGTAAATTCCATGTAATCCGGCAACCTTTTTCCTACACGTCTTGCACGTTCTCCGGCAATATACCAGTTAAGTCCCTCGGTTCCTGTAATCGGTGTGCTATTATACACGGACTGTAAGCCGTTGGCTCCGTCATCACTGGAAAGGTAAATGTCCCCCCATAACGCATTTCCCAGGTAGACCATGCCGGACGGGTCGCATTTTGGACGGTGTTTTGTTGTCCATACGGAATTTGGCAGAATATCCACACGGGTATTACTTTCCCAACCGCTTCCCCTTACGGACCCGGAAGTGTTTATGGCTCTTCCGTGTTCGTCTGTATTACGCACTCTTCCATAGTGGAATCCGCCAATTTTCCTTGTATTGGTATCGTCCCAGGTTTCCCCGTCCGGGAATGTGGAATTTAAAGAAATCAAATAAACTTCATCCTGGCTGTTTGTTCCTGGGTCGCAAATATATATATAATAATCCTTTCCATGTTCAAAATCTGCCCCCTGGTCCAAGTTTGCTTTTGTTAATGCTTTTTCTACTGTCTTAAATACTGCGTTTTCTCCCACGGCAATGACGCATCCGGCCAGTACGGTAACTTCCCCCTTATTGGTGTACTGTATATACTGTTTTTCCGGGGCTACAATGTCAGAAACGGCGGCCATTTTGGCAACTGTGATTTTTGCCCTTTCATCCACCATGTTTTCATCATAAATAAATAATCTGCTCATTATGCCAACTCTCCTTTCATTGCTTCCACTTCCTCTTCTGTGATGCCCAGGCGGTCATAAAATGTCACTTCTGCCGGGATGCCAATTTCTGTGCTGCCCATGTTCAGTGCCTTTGAAATAGAAAGAACGGTGTGGACAATATCATTGTTCTGTCCTGTTTCCAGGTTTTCTGCCGCTGTCCGTTCTTCTCCCGTGTCTTTATTGATATGTACGATTTTAATTCCCTGTACAGTCGGATATACTGCCCCATTTTTAATTTTCTGCCCCTCTTCTACCTCTGCACAATACATAATGGTTACGGTCTTTCTATCCTCTGATAATTCAATGACCGGGCACATAATCCAGTTCTGATTTTCCAGTTTTTCAACTGCTGCCAACCAATCTTCTTTTTCCAGTCGGCCACGCTTTACCAATTTGAACGTGTTTACCAGGTCTGATTTTGTTTTGATTACTTTTGGAAATCCTTTCATCTTCTCTTTTCCTCACTTTCTTTTAATAAATAGGTGCCAATATAGTTTCCTATGTAAGCCATGTTTGTTCCCTCACGCAAAGCAATGGTTATGGTGTGCATAAGGTCCGTATTGTCTGCCTTGAATTTCTTTGGTATCGCCATAACGCTTTCCATGTTGCTTTCCACGGTGTATTCCCCGGCTTCAGTAACATAAAATCCAATTCCGCTTTTCGTAACCTCTGCCGTCTGTACGGTCCCCGTTGTGGTATTTGTAAGGGTAATGGTAACGGGCGTTGTGATGCTCTCCAAAAAATATTCCATGTACACTTTGTACGCCATGTTGTGAACTTTGGTTTTTAAATCATCAATCTGCAACTGTAATTTTCCGGCCACATCCCCGGCAAGTTCTGTTTTCTTTTCTTCAAACCATTTGTTCCATTCTGCTGCCTGTTCATCCATAAACCCTTGCGTCAGATTTTCATACTGTTTTACAAAATTGGCGTGGTCTTTTTCCATTGCCTTTTTCTCTTCTGAAAACCATTTGCTAAACTGGGCGTTCCACTGTGAAAAGTCCAATTCTTCAAACTGGGAACCAATGAAGCCGCACACGGTATCATCCGGCCTTTCATCTGTTATGTTTGCCTGTGTAATCTCCACGGCTCCTGCCGGAATATAAATGCGTGCCAGGCTCTTTTCCTGGATAACATCATTGTTTAAAAGTTCCGGGGCCTGCGGATTGCTTGAAAAAGCCCCCTCTAAAACATAAATGCTTGGTTTTCTTTCTGTTTCGTCATTCCTTAACACAATGCGGTCAATCCTCGGAAGTGTACCGCTTGCCTGGCTTAACGTGAGGGTCAGCGGTGCCGTATTGTGTATGGTGTGCAAATTGATGTATGCGTACCCTGTCCGGGTGCCGCCGTCCACCACCACTTCCATGCTTCCGCCTGCTGCCGTGACCTGTAAATGCCCATATGCCACGCCCTCTTTGGTAAAACGGGGCTTTGTCCTCGTTCATATCCTGGCCGTTGTACATATGCTCTTTATCGTTTAGGTCTGTGGCATTAGTAAAAAAATCCTCTAACTGCCATGGTCTTTTCTCTCCTTTCCGTTTATTCGTCCCATTTTATTGTGGTGGGTAGGGCATCCCCAAAAGTAGGCACCACATACATTCCCCCATATTCGTAAACTTCGCAAAGTTCTGTAATTCTTAGGTTTTGTGTAGTGTTCCACTTTTTCTTCTTTACCGTCACAACATCCCCCAGGTCATAATCTTTTCCGTAAATAAAATTAACGTCCGCTTCTGCTTCTGCTTCAAAGTTTTCAAAAATCTTATTTTCTTTCAAATATTCTTGTCCCCTGCTCCGCAATGCTTCCAGGTATTCTTTTTCTGTCAGTTCGTCTTTGTTTATGTCCTTGGCATCCAAAAACACTTCCCGTAAATCAAACCCGGTTCCGCCGCCTACTGTCACATATACACGGTTTGCCCCCTCTCCGGCACCGCCCACAATAACCTTTGTTTTCATGGTTGCGTCACTGTAATTATGCTTTGCCTGGTTCAGATTATCGTAACTTTCAGAAAAAATAACCCTTGGGTTTTTCCCTTGTGCCTGGGTTCTGTCTATGCCTTTGTAGGTTTCAAACGTCATGGTCTTTTTCTTAAAATCCGGCACCACTCTGAAACCTATTTCCGCATACTTCGCCATTTTTATAATATATTCCAGTACATTTTTATAAGTGGCCTGGAACTGCACTTTGGTTGTGTCCTCCGTATCTGCTCCAATCTGCAAAAGCGGTATTTTTTCCATACGGTTTATCATGTAGTGCATGGCATCTTCTACCGTTCCGCTAAAATTGAATAACGGCCCGGTCAGCCTGTCCCCCAGATATATTGGTAAAAAATGCCCGTTTCTGGTTATTTCATTTACCAGGGTGCTTTCTTCCTCTGCCTGGTCCCCTCTTATCACGGCAGCTTCCGCCTTGTTATCTCCCTTTGTGATAATATTCCCCGGCTGTAAAAGCCTTAAATTTTCCGCTGTTACTGGGCAATGAAGTTCAAATGTTCCGCACTCATAATATTTGCGGTGCCATTGTAGGGATGTGTGATTTTCAATATGGCCTAAACGCCGCAAATTCCTGTCATAAACGTGTATTTCCATATCATCACACCCCCAAATAAGAAATTCTGTAATACACGGAAACAGAAAGGTAATTGGTTCCCTCGTCCGCTGAGTAGGTCAACGTATTTGTTCCGTCCTGTAACTGTATAAAGTCCCCGTCCTCGTCCAGGTATTCATTTATAACAGTTCCGAACTTTTCAATTACCGTGTCCCAGTCAATTACGCCATAGGCGTTTTTGTAACTCTCAATTTCCGCCTGGGTCACTCCGTCCAAAAGATATACATTTTTTCTTTCCTGTGTATGTATTTATGATGACATACTGGCCGGATGCCATGGTAAAATCATTGTCCAAATATCCAACCTTTGTAAATTCTCCGCTTTCTGCATGATATATGGCCGGGTTCTTCACGGCTCCATCTGCCCGGAAGATTACCACAATACCTATGTTGTCGGCTCCGCTGTCATTTTCAATTTCTTTTACCAGGTCCGCTTCTCTGTGCCCAAATATGCGACCCTCTTCCGGGAAACACGCCGGAAAATAAAAATCACTTACCCATGAAGCCATTACCACTTCAATATCTGCCAGGTCTTTAAAATACGGGTCTGTACACTTCAATGAAATGGTGTAATCTCTTACAACGCCCGTTGTTGCACCCGGTATGATGCTTTCCACCTCATATTCAATGGTTTTGGCTTCTCCGTCCTCTATGTACTGCATATTCCCTGTCCTTTTAATAGGGAATGTCCTGTACAAAAGATTTCTGTTTTCTCTGTAATTCCCGTCCATTTCCACGGTCAGCACAATATTTCTTTCCTTTGCTGTGGCTCCTTGGTATGTACTTCCGTCCGTGGTTGTGTTCTCACTTGTTACCACATTGGCTTCTATTCCGTAAATCCCCTCTATGTCTACCAGGTGGAACGGGGTAAACTCGTCCCAGGTAAAGGTTATGGACACGTTTTTGTCACTTGTGCATATCACTTTAATGTCTGACACTTCATTTACCCCCTTTGTACTGCTAAAATCATGCTTCTTGTCTGTAATCTGGTTTGTCTTGCTACTTCATAAGGGCTTAACGCTTTTGGGCTTGAAATATTGATTGTCTGGCTATATCCGCCCTTTCCGCTTCCTGTGTTTTCCAGACTTCGGTTTCTGGCTGAACCTGTCAGTGGCGTAACAACTGCCTTTCCGTTTACCATGCTTAAAAGTTCCGGTCCGGCTTCTGCTACCATGGCCGTTCCCTCTCGCAACACTCCGCCCTTTGCCAAACGTGGCAATGATAATTCCCCGATACTTCCCAGGGAAACTCCTGGTATTTCATTGATAATTCCAATTACTCCATTTATCATGCGGATAAACTTATTTACAACGCCCTCTATTGTGGCAAGACAGGAATTGATTGCCGACTTAAAGGCATCCCCTACCGCTGAACCAATTTTTACGCCAACATCCACAAAACAGCCTTTTATCTTATCCCATAAACCAGAAAAGAAAGAAGTCACATTTGCAAAGGCGTTTTTAATATTGGTCCATGCGTTCTGAAACTGCGTGCCGAACCACTGCGGCACTGCTGCCAGTGCGGTT
>ENA-OQKV01000825-OQKV01000825.1-human-gut-metagenome-genome-assembly--contig:-NODE-825-length-10139-cov-3.374151_pt1 | contig 10139 bp, 10 predicted proteins | sample MGYA00242655_ERZ504811 | MGnify/ENA primary metagenome ERZ504811 (study PRJEB26092, sample SAMD00036406) | human gut metagenome | host: Homo sapiens | study: EMG produced TPA metagenomics assembly of...
TGCTTCCGGGTAATCATAAAACCATTCCTGAAGCTGCCCTTCTTTCCCAATTTTATAGGCAGGAAGTTTCTGAAGCACATTTTTTGACTGCATTTGTAAAATCTTCTACTCCCAGAATTTCACATGCTTTTAAATATAATCCAAACAGTTCTCTCAATATGCTGATATCCATTGTTGACGCAAACGTAACACTATGTGTCGTCATATCTGGTGCAAGGAATGTATTTTCAGGTGAAGTAGAGGGAGCAGTTACATAATATCCCTTATAAGGTACCAGATAGCCCAGGTAAAATTCTACGGCCCCTTGTATAATCGGAAATGCCTTCTTTTTTAAAAAAGCTTCATCCAATGTATAGCAGTAATGTTCCCATAAATGACAGCATAACCATCCAGAACTCATCGGCCACATGGAATATGTACAGGGATTTTCGTCCTGTCCAAATTGTCCAACCGGGCTTGAGTGTCCCCAAATATCCAGATTATGGTGGCTTACCCAGCCAGCCAGATGATAAACATCCTGAGCTGTTTTTTCACCTTTTTTTGAGGTACGTTCTATAAGTTCAAGCAAAGGCATATGACAGTCACTTAAATTTGCTTTTTCTGCTATCCAGTAATTCATTTCCGTATTAATATTTACAGTATAATTACTGCTCCAGGGAGCACGCATATGGTGATTCCAGATTCCCTGAAGATTTGTACATTGTGAACCGGGTACAGATGAACAGATCATCAGATAGCGGGCATAATGAAACATTTTTAATGCAAGTTCATTATCGGGTGTATAATTAATGTCAAGATGCATCCTATCAAAATAATTTGCGTATACATCCATATGCGCCTTTTTTTGCTTTTCATATTGAATGTGCTGGATGTTTTCCATCATACAGTTTCTTTTTGAAAAAAAGAGTTCTTTTTGTTTAAAATCAGTTACTCCGGACACGTAAATATACACATCATTTGGAGTATTTATAAAAAGCTTATCCGCTTGCTGATATACATTTCCACCGTTCGTTTGTACATATAATCCAATTGCAAAACGGATTCCCTGCCCCTCTTCATAAACGACAGGAACTTCGCAGGAATAATAAGGTGGTGCAACATAAATGGGTGCCTGCCCTTCTAATATAATTCCATTTTCTGCAAAAAAAGCAGATTTGTGCTTTATTTCACTTTCCAGTGTTATTGACATTTCAAGATTGCAATTTGGAGAAGTATGATAATGAATTGCCATCACTGGTTCTGACATACTCACAAAAAATTCTCTTTGATAAATCAAATCATCCTGGCAGAATTCTATTTTTTCAGTTGCATTCGTCAGGCACAGTTCTCTTCTATAAAAGCTGTTTCCATTTTGAATGGGTTCTTTCACATTAATGGAAAGCGTTCCTGCAGGCAGATAGCTTTCTGTCCAGTCTCCTAACACATTTTCTTTGCAATAATTCTCTGCTCCCTGGTAATCCCCTGCAAAAATGTGTTTTCTAAAAAAATCCCAGTCGACATTTTTGTTGGGATTTTCCTTGTTTCTTCCATTTCCAGACCAAAGCGAATCCAGATTCAATTCTATTCTTTCATTTTGAAATCTTCCATAGGACATTGCTCCCATGGTTCCATTTCCAAGGGGCAGCGCTTCATTCCAGGCTTCTGCTGGTTTATCAAAAATAAGTGCTAAGCGATCCATAACCCACTCCTCAATTCTAGTACATCGTTTTCGAAATAACTATACCACTCACTTGTCTGCGAATCCGATTGCACAGGTCTAAAAGCCTCAGCGTAGCCCGCTACGCCTGCGTTTTTATACCAGCACACTCGAATCCGCATCCTACGCGATTGGTATAGTTATTTACGAAACGATGTACTAGAAAACTTTATTTTTATAATTATACACAACTCTCAGGGATTAATCAACTGGTGTAATTTCGGATTTATTGTTGAAAAATGTAGAAAAATGAATGACTTATTTGCCTGATATATCCAAAAATAAAATATTCTTTCTCCCATTTAATCGCTCTAATATTTCTTCCGATTCAGCACTGATATTTCCAAATGCACGCTCTGGTTTTCCGAGGAAAAATCCCTGGCCGTAATGCACTCCCAGGCTGTGCAGACATTCCAGCTCCTGTACTGTTTCTATCCCTTCTGCGATCAGAATTGCTCCTGTTGCATTACAGTAATCCAACAGGAGTTTCATCATGATCTCTTTTTTCTTATACTTGTGAATATCCCTTACCAGTTCTATATCCGCTTTCAGATAGTCAGGTGTGGTATTCACTACACGATTTAGGCCTAAATGTCCAGCTCCCACATCATCCAATGCTATCTCATATCCCTGATTTGCATAATGTTTCATGATCTGCTGCAATATCTGATAGTTTTCTATGTCTGATCTCTCTGTTATTTCGAATACAATATCAGAAGCAGGAACCCCTGCCTGTCTGTAAATTGACGATTGGCTGAAACACCGGATATATGGATTTTCTCTCTAATATCTTATAGAATTCATCTGCTTTGTTTACTTTCATCCTTTTATGATCACTCCCATACTTGCGTAAATCCCCTGCATCAGTTCACTCCCAATAGAGTACATGGTGATGTAATCAGAATTCCTGCAAATGAAATGAATATTTCATCACACGATTACAGATCGGGTGTTCATTACATTGGAGAGTATAGAAACATTGAGAAAAAAGTTCAATAGACTTTACTGAGGTTTAACTATATTTAACATAGGTCTTACGCTACTGTTCGTTTCGTTCTCAGTAACAGCTGACACCAAAGTACATCCTGCAGGAAATTCGGCTCAAAGTGCTTTCCTCGGACAGGTTCTGACACATTCCATACACAAAATACATTCTGTTCCGTTTTCCGTTTTCTGGAGTTATCGGTTATATCAACATTCATCGGACAAACTTTTTTTACATTTTCCACATGAAATACACTTCTCTTTGTCACACTTAACCCTGACTACAGAGAAATAACTCATAGGTTTCAGAAAAATCGTGACCGGACAAATATACTTACAGAACGCTCTGTTATCTTTAAGTCGGAATGCCAGAATAATCCCCACAATATAATACAGAATATTCCCCACGATAAAAGCTATAAACATGATTTTCTCCATATTCTCTACGTGATTCAGAAAAAGTAGCACCACGAAAGAGAACGAAAATGCAAATGTAATATACCGGATGAAACCTATCTTTTTCTTGCAGCCTGAGGCTTTTTATATGGTAAAAAGTCCAACACCATAGCTGTCCAACAGGCATATCCGCACCATCCTCTTCCAAACAAAAGTGGTCCGAATATTTTTGCAACAACATAATGGATCGTAGCTGCTTCAAATACTCCGGTAAACAGATAATACCAAAAACCTTCAATCTATCTACGAATTGCTCCGCTGCAAAGCAGCTCCCACAATTCTCATCATATCTCAATATAAAGTATTTGTCTAATGTTTCTATTAAGCAAATATTTGTCAGACCAATTTGCCATAAGTACCAGAATATCAGGATTTGCGAAGGCAATTTATAGTAGATTTTGGCATATACATTTCGATTTTTTTTGAGTATAATAATTCCGAAAAAGGTCACTGTTCACTCCGTTCCCAGCAACACGCTTCGCGATGCACAGAATTTATGCTAATCGCATAAATTCGCGCGGTATGTCTCGGGTTTTCTGTGACCTTCGCTCACAAAAAACACCTCGCGGGATTTTACCAGTGAACAGTAACCGAAAAAGTACTTTGATAGTAAATTAAATGCGACATCATTGCACAGGAGGCATGGGATATGATTATTACAATAGCAAGACAGTGCGGAAGCGGCGGACATGAAATAGGAAAAGAACTGGCTTCCAGACTTGGACTGGAACTCTATGACAGAAAGAAACTGGAAGAAGAGGCCAAAAAACTTGGAAAGCTTGACGAAAACAAAGAATTTTTCCAGGAAAAGGCAGTAAACAGCCTGCTCTACAGCATTGCTGTAAGCTACGGAGACAGCAATCCGATGGAAAAATCTTTTGAACTTATACGTGAACTTACGCAGCAAAAATCTGCCGTAATCATCGGACGCTGTTCAGGAGCGATCTATGCAAATGATCCTGAGGCAACTACTGTTTTTCTTCACGCAGATAAAGACTGCCGTATCAAACGTGTAATGGAACGGGACGGTATTAATGAGAAAAAAGCTGCAAAGCTGATAAAGGAAGTGGATGAGAAAAGAGCATCTTTCCACAAATTCTGCACAGGCAAAGAATGGGAAGACGCCAGCCAGTATCAGCTGTCTATTGATACAGGCAAACTTGATATTTCCGATACAGCAGACATGATCATAAATTATATCAATGCTAAAAATATCGGACAAAAGCACCTGTAATTCCCAAATAACACTGTAAAAATCAGGCACAAGTTTCCGAAATATAACTTGTGCCTGATTTGCATTTTCTTTTAATATTTACTGTTTGACTGATCAGATTCATCCATCGGATATCTCTGTAAATTCGCAGATAGACTTCTCAAATATGCCATACAACGCATCAATGTTCCAGGATATATTCCATCTGCCTTTCTTTTGTTTTCATACCCATTTTTTCATAGAACTTTTCGGCTGAAGTATTTCCTGCCCATACATTCAGTGTCACTTCATAACAGCCCATTCGCTTTGCTTCATTTTTTACATATTCAAACAAGCTCTCGCCGATATGCTGTCCTCGTGCGTGCTGATCAACACATAGATCATCTATAAAAAGAGACTTAAACGGCACCATATTAGTTGAAAAAGGCTGTTCCTGTAATTGGCAAAATGCATATCCTACACAAACATCTTCCTCGTTCACTGCTACATATATGGGTTTTTCTTCTTTTTCTAATAGCTCTGTCAATTCGCTTACAGTATATTTTGTGGTACCGGGAATAAAAATATCAGGTCTTATATCTGCATGGATCTGCAATACCTGTCCCAACAGTTCAATTATTCTTAGAATGTCTTTTTCTTCTGCTTTTCTAATAGTCATTTTTGTCCTCCGAGTAACAAATTATTCCACATGTCGATTTCTTTAAAGATATCTTCCCAGCATATTTTTCACACACTTTTCTACCATATCCATACTTTCTATACATATCTCTTTTTTCATTCCTGCCGCAATTCCCACAGTCAGGAGTTCTTTTCTGCCTGGATTACGTCCATTTCCGTCAACTGTTGTAGTATGCTCTCCATAGTATGTGTTACTGTAAGTAAGATCATATGCCGGACTCAGGCTCCATCTGTCTTTTTCATCATTATATAAATAGGTGAAATTCTTCGAATGATCATCTCTGTTATGTGCAAAAACATTAAAACACATCCTGCGAAACATCTCTCTCTATATCTTTCTCATTATCTCTGGTTAATATTTTGTCAGTTTCATCTAGACTGTGATAATCCAGGCTTGGCTGCTCTAAAATTCAACTCCAGCAACGCAGTCAGCTGTCAGCATATGAATTCTCTTTGTTCCATTTTTATCTGATATCCTGTCAAACCGCTTAATCCCAAAATACCCCTCACAGTTCTCAGATGGAAACTAGTCTGGTTTCACTCATTATAATACCACATTTTTTTGCGCAGCATGAATAATCATATTCCATCTTCCCTGCATTTTCTCCATCCACATGTGCAGGAAATTTAATAATCCATTCCTCTCCATTCACTGTAGTCATAATTTTGGGTCTGGCTCCACCACTTGTACCACCGAGACGATATAATTCATCCAATCTATCGGAGTATTCCGTATTTAGTATTTTCCGGCACTGCTCCGCAAGTTCATCCAGATCCACATCTCCATATTGTTCATCTATTTTTTTCTCTGGATAATAGGTAAGTGCTCCCATACCTGACTTTCCAACAATTGCCAGCCGATCCAGCACTGTTAATTTGTCTGGATTCTGCTTATGTGCACGTAGCAGACGATCCAACAACAATCTCCCCCAATTATCCGGCAAACTATCTGCAAATACTCCAAATAATCCGTCAAAATAATCTTTTGTCGGTACAAAAACTTGCTTTTTAAGGGGAAGTGAAAACGGACTGATTGGAAAACCATTTTCAATCCATTCTTCACTATATTGAAATGCAGCTTTATGGTCAGCTGTCATAGCCAGTGTTCCTACAAGTTTTCCATCATAAAATACCTGTAATGCATTACCTTCCCTCATTTATGACCTCCTGAATATCTTTATATGGAACATGCGTAAAAATATTTCTAAGCTCATCTGCAATATCCAAAGCCATGGCAATCTTTGTCAGTGATATCAATGATATCTGTCCGGTAGTTTCGAATCTCTTAATTGAACCATAGCTTACTCCGCTCATGGAAGATAATTTTTCCTGAGAAATAGAGCGTCGTTTTCTGATATTACGCACCCTTTGTGCAAGCTTCTGATCCAGTTCCTCTGCTGTTTCCCATACAAACTGCTCCATTTTCCCTCCTTGCTTTTTATTGTTTTATGGATATTATTTTATCCAAAATTTCGCCATTTCATTAAAATCAGACAATATTTTATCCAATATCATTCTATCATTTACTCTTTCATAAATCAAGCCTTTACCTATTCTTTATATATTATTGAAAATTTATTAAAAAAAGAAAAAGCACCTGATGTATCGTCAGATTTGTGATATACTTTATGTATTACTTACAGACTCCCGGGGGAAACAACTATGCAAAATATAATTCCCGATGAAAGATATTCTGTGGCTGACGAGGCCATTTTAGGTGCTTTTTTCAAATTGTTAAAAGAAAAGAAGCCTGACAGGATTACTGTATCCGACATCACTAAAACAGCTGGTATTGCCAGAAGTACCTTTTATAATCACTATCAGGACATCCCTTCACTGATCTCTGCAGTTGAGGATAAAACTATTCATGATGTTTTTTCCATGATGGAAAATTTCCAGCCAAAAAATGACCGGGATATCTGCAGTTCCTATTTTCTGACTCTGTGCCGGTACACCATGGAAAATCCTTTTCTGTCCGGTCTTTTGAGCACGCCTCATGGCAATGATCTGTTTGAAAAAATGCTGACTATGCTCCATCATTATGTTACAGAAACTACATCTAATTCCAGGCCTGACAGGCATACAAAGGAAGAAGTTTCCTATGTAATCACCTGCGCCATCGGCAGTACCATCGGCGTTCTCCACAAATGGAGCCGGGATAATTTTAATCTGGCACCGGAAGTGATCGCTGATATTCTGTCTGAGGTTTTTTTATCCGGTATGCTTCCACTTTTATCTTAAGCCTCTGTCTTATTCCAGAGGCTCATCAATCAGGACATCCTGTCTCCTGATCTTTTTTGTTGTGTTGCGGATAAACGGATTTTTGCGGACAACCAATCCTGTAATGCGGCGATAGGTAGGCTGATTTCTGTTATATTCATCCAGAAATGCCTGAAGCTGTGCCTGAATTGCCTCTGCATCCAATGCTTTCGCTTCCACAACAGCCTGCTCCGGATAAATACGGGCAGTCAGGCCATTATCCTCACCTGTGACGATCACTTCGCCTACCAGCGGATTCAGAGCCAGCTTATTCTCAATCTCCTCCGGAGATACATTTTCACCATTGGACAAAATGATCAGGTTCTTCACACGTCCATTGATAAACAGATAACCGTCTTCATCCATATATCCCTTATCACCTGTATGCAACCAGCCATCCTTTAAAGTCTCTGCTGTCTCATCAGGCATCTGATAATATCCTTTCATAACGCTACTGCCTTTTACCAGGATCTCACCGTTTTCAAATCTGATTTCTGCATTTTCAAGTGGTTTTCCAATAGAACCCTTTTTATTGTTTTCCAGTGTATTATTGCTGATAACAGGAGAGCATTCTGACATTCCATAGCCTTCCAGTACTTCGACGCCATATTCTGCAAAACGGTCAATATAATACGGATCCAGATGTGCACCGCCTGTAAAGATAATGCGCAGTTTTCCGCCGAATACCTTTTCTGCCAGAACTGCCTTCGGGATTGACGGATCAGCGGCAGCCAGTCTCTTATAAATAGTTTCGATCATCATTGGAACCATAAGCATAATATCCGGTTTGAAAATACTCATATTCCTTACCATATGGAGCAGGGAATCATTGATGCAAAGAGTTGCACCCAGAGAGAATCCCTTCAGCCAGTCCATAACCAGGCAGAATGCGTGATGGATTGGAAGCACACTGAGCACGGCAGTTCCCGGTTCTGCCGTAATCTTTACTGCCTCAACATTGGAAGCCAGATTATTCTGTGTCAGCATAACACCCTTGCTCTTTCCTGTTGTTCCGGAAGTGAAAATGATGGTCGCAATATCCTCTGCATCCGGGCAGACAGAATCTGCTGATGCGCTCTTTCCTGCATTTCGAAGTTCACCAATACCATATACCTTTGCCGGTGCATCTTCTACCTCTTCCTGAAGCATCCACACCTTCTGAAGTTTCGGGCAGTTTTCAAGAAATGCATCCAGATATGGTCTAAGCTTCGGACTTAAGAAAAGAGCTACGGAATCGGAACGGTTAAGCAGATCGATCAGATCCTCACAGGGAAGTGCGGCATCCAGCGGTACTGCAGTGGTACATCCGGTGATGATTCCCAGATAACTTTCCATCCACTCTACAGAACTGGTTCCGATCAGTGCAATGTGTTTGCCCTCAAAGCCTTCTGCAAGAAGACCTTTTCTGGTGGAAACTACATTTTCCATCAGTTCGCCATAGCTTCTTTCCATGATTTCCTTTTTGTTGAGCCATTTTACTGCTTTTACTTCATCAAATTTACGTACACTTTCTTCTAATATATTTCTGATCAGCATATCTGTCCCCCATTATTTTCTGAACTGTTCAAGTTATGGATATCCTGTCAGGTACAAAATATCCTTGACCCTGACATCTTTATAAGTTTTGCTTCGAAAAAAATTACTGAAGTTCTTCCAGTAGATTTAAGGCTTCTCCAAGAGTTGTGATCTTCAGCACTTCGCTCTCGTCAAGTTCAAGATCAAAGGTATCCTCAAGCTCACCTAAAAAGGACATAAAATCCAGAGAACTGAAACCCAGATCCTCGCGGAATCTCATTTCATTATTCATTTCTTCCGGTGCTACCTTGCTATACTGTGCTACAATATTTTTAAATTCCATTTCCTGATTCATTGCATTTCCTCCTGATATTGATTTAAGTCAAGCGGATATTCGCAATCCGCTTCGCTACTTGCTCATAACCGAATAACTGCTCCGCAGTTTATCAGAAGGAGCTTACACTCCTCCTGATACAAGCAAGTCCCCACCCACTGCTTATTGCTTTTCGCAATTGAAGCAGGGGACTTACTTGATTCGGTTAAACCAGTTCCATAATTTCGCCGATGCTCATATCCGGCTCTGCGATTCCCTTAAAAAGAATACGCATCATATAATAATAGAGCAGTTCCATATCATGTTCCTCCAGATGAGCAGTCTGGTAATGATAGGAGAAGTTCATACCTCCATCTTCTGTATGGGATACAGTCAGATACATCTTCTTGGTGGCTGCACCGTTTGCAAACCATTTTGCATGCTGACGGATAGTTCCAAGCATTTCATTCTCTACCTTCACAGTCATTGGCTGGTAAGTCAGATAACAGCTCTCATATCCTGTATGCTCCGGTGTATTGTATCTCTTTCTCATCTCATCCATAATAAATGCCGGATCGTAATTGCTGTGCATGTAGATACGATTCTGCATATTCTGGATCTCATAAGCAGCAGAAAGGAAATCTGTCTCCGGTGCGATCACTGTTCTGCATGGGAACATGATAGTTCTGCTTCCTCCTGAAGTCCATTCATCATGAGTAGAACGTCTGGATATAAAGTTCTGGATAGTGATATCTTCCTGTCCGTTATTTACCTTTGACAGATAGGTACGGATGCCAAGCAGAAGAAGGTTTGTCATAGACAGCTGATGGTTCATACAGAAATCGATCAGATTTTTAGTTGGTCCCGGCTCCAGATAATAATCCTTAACTGCCACAAACAGATCCTTCATCTCAATGTCAGAAGAACGAAGTTTTGGATTTCCATGACGTTTTCTTGCTTCCTCCAGTACGGACGGTCCCTGAATATCAGAATACAGAGGTTCGCCCAGTGCATCCAGCTGATCA
>ENA-OQKV01000828-OQKV01000828.1-human-gut-metagenome-genome-assembly--contig:-NODE-828-length-10089-cov-3.987352_pt1 | contig 10089 bp, 5 predicted proteins | sample MGYA00242655_ERZ504811 | MGnify/ENA primary metagenome ERZ504811 (study PRJEB26092, sample SAMD00036406) | human gut metagenome | host: Homo sapiens | study: EMG produced TPA metagenomics assembly of...
GGGTAGAGTGCTTTTTTCTTGGTGAGCAAAGCCGAATACTCTGCATTCAGGTCTTTCACTTTGGGCAGCTTTTTCAGGCCGGATTCATTGAAAGCGGCTTTCGCCGTCTTATGCAGCGTGACTTCTTCCCGGTGCGCTTCCAAAAAATTTGGAGCTGTACCCGGATTTGCGGTAAGCATCGTATACAGGCCGGGTCTTGGCGTAGTTGACGATGTGCGCACGGAGGACTGCAATCTCGGTCATACGTTGCTCTGCGGCCTTGATAGAATCGCCCAGTTCGTGATAGCGAGAAAGTGCAGTATCAGCACGCTCTTTCAGGTCATCCGCACTGCCGATTTTCTGCTCCTGCAAAAAAATCAGCGTTTTGGACATCTCTTTCAAGTTGTACTTCTTCGCCCAGCGTTCGTAGCCGCCACTTTTGCCCTCGGCAAGTTTTGCTTGAATGTCAACCAGCAACTGGAACGGCTGCTCTTTGGGAGGTTGCTTCTGATGTGGGCGGTGTTCGGCTTTTCCAGCAATGACTGCTTTGATTTCATCCTCGCTGTACCCGGCACCCAGTGTCTTGAACCGGATAAAGCGTTTCTGCCGTGCGCCTTTAACGGAAGTGTATTTGCCGCGTTTGATTTCATAGCCCTGCTGTTCCAGCTTTTGCAGAAAATCTTCGTAGTCGGTGGGCTTCTGCTGCAAAATCTCGTCGATTACACTGCACAGCCGGTCGCGGTTGCTTTCCCTTGGCGGGTAAGTGATGCGCTTCTGCCGCTCCCGGTAAGGCTTCTTTTCAATGACTGACAGCTGATGCTCCAGACAAATCAGGTCGCTCAACCGCTGCACTGCCAGACCGGAAAAGAAAAAATCCCGGAATTTTCTTGTGCCGTCCAGAGTGGTCGAGTTATAGATAATGTGATTGTGAATGTGTTCCCGATCGGTATGCGTTGCAACGATAAAAGCGTGTTTGCCTTTCAGAAACCGGGAGGCCAACTCATAACCGATGCGGTTTGCTTCTTCAGCCGTAATTTCACCAGGTCGGAAAGATTGCCGTATCTGATAGGCGATAATGTTACTTTTTTGGCTGCGCCCGGTGGCCTGCTCGTATAGCTTCTTTGTGAGCATGAACTCCTCGTCCACAGTAAGCGGGCTGCATTGATAGCTGCTGACAAGTTCGCCTTTTTCAGTCTTGTCAGGATTCTGTGCATAGTTGGTGCGGTCTTTCAGGCAGGCGGCAATAGATTTTCCTTGTGCTGATGCAGTGCAATCAGACGAGTAGCAGCCAGAGCAGATCACCTCCTAAATGAAAAAGCCGCCCGAAGGCGGCAAGAAGATTCAAAATCAAATCAGGTCCCGGAGCCAACCGCTGAATTTCTCAACGCCCTCCACTATTGCAGTTGCGCCGACAAAAAGGACAAAGCAGAGAAATTCGGCAACCAGCAGAATCAGAAATTGATCCCAAGTCTGGCGGTAGACGGTGTAGATGCCGCAGCCAAAGATATACAGCATCAACGGCGCGACAACATAGCTGGACAGAGTAAGCAGCCACTTTGCCATCAGAGCCAGAAAAGCCACGAACAGAGAGATCGGGGCAAGCATCATCTTGAATAAAAACCTCATATCAAACACCAGCCTTTCTTTTTCGCCCCTATTATAAAGGTATCGCCCCTTGCCTTGCAAGGGTGTCAACCGTTATGTAAACCCGCAGCCTCCTACTGCGGGAAATTTTTTAGAGTTCGGTGAGTTTGGCGAGAAGTTGCTTGCCAATAGCTATCAGCTCATCCAACCGACTACGCAAGTCCTCTAAATCGGCGGCATAGAGCTGCCCGCTTTCATTGGCCCGTTTCGCCACCTGATTCAGGTTGTTGCTGCAATTCTGAAGAAGGTACGCCATCCGACGCAGCTGTGGTAAATCAAGATTCAGGCAGTAACCATCCAGAGCCATTTTTCGCAGATAAGAGCCAATGCTCAAAATACCGCAACTTTCCATCTTCTGACGAATGCGTTCCAGTTCGACTTTGCTGACACGAAAATGGATCTGCTGGTCACGGTGCTCCGTCACCGGGCATCACCATCCTTATCCAAGTAAGATTTGAATGGTCGGACAGGCTCCACTTTATCAGCCTTTTCTTCCAGAGCTGCCAGCACAGAGGGGCGGGCATCCGGCTTTTCTTCCGCTTCGGGTTCTGTCCGGCTGGACTGATGCTCCATGTTCAACAGCGCATCCAATTCTGCAAGGCGGGCAGATTTGGTTTGCAGTTCTTCCTCCTGCGCAAACGGCTTTGCCACTTCGACCTCTGCGGCCTGCTTCTGCTGTTCAAGGTTTTGCAGAGCATTTTCGGCATCTGCAATACGGTCAGCGAAATTGTCGATGGCATTGTCCAGACGGACGATGTTGCCGCGAGGGTCATCGCCCAGCGGTACCGGATAACTCAGCTCGCCGCGGAGAACGATTTGATGCTCATTCTTGAAACTGTCAAAGCGAATGTTAAGCTCAAAGCCGCGATAGGTGCCCAGCAGCATCATATCCGCATTCGGCATCTCCTTGCAGGCGAGCATCAGCCGCTCACCAGCTGCTTTTTTCTCATCGAACACCATGCCCTTGATCGTCATGCCGCAGAAGTTCTCCTTATCCTGCGGGTGTGCGTCTGCGATTTGGGCATCGTTTTTCAGAGCCGCAATACGGTTCTTCGCTTTCTGAATTTCCTCCGGGTAATGCTTGAGCAGCTTATCTTCCAGACGATATTTCTGGTTCTGGTAATCCGAGCGCAGCACCTTGAGCTTTGCTACCTGCACATCCAGATCCATCTTTTCCCGGATGCGCGGGTCGCCTGCGCATAGGGCCTTGACCTCGGCATACGAAAGAGCCTGCTCATCCACATCATCACAGGAGCGCATCGGAGATTTGCTCGTCATGATCTGCGAAATAAACTTCTGCTTGTTTTCCAGCGTTTGCCAGAGGTAGGCGTCGAATGTCCCCTCCGTGACGTAATTATAGACGTAAACTTGTTTGTTTTTGTTGCCCTGACGGATGATTCGGCCGTTGCGTTGGGTCATATCGGACGGTCGCCAGCCTACATCCAGATGATGCACGGCCACCAGCAGGGTCTGGACATTGGTGCCTGCGCCCATCTTTGCAGTGCTGCCCAGCAGGACACGCACCTTGCCGCTGCGGACTTTGGAGAACAAATCCGCTTTCTTACCTTCAGTATCAGCGTTGTGGATGAACTCGACCTCCGATTCCGGCACCCCGGCGGCAAGCAGCTTTGTGCGAATATCATCGTAGACATTGAACGAGCCGTCTCCCTTGGGCGTGGACATATCGCAGAAAATCAGCTGCGTCAGATTATCCTCTTTGGTTTCGTTCCAGATACGCAGAACATTGTCGACGCAGGCATTCAGCTTGCTGTCCGGGTCATCCGGGGTGAGCGGATTCATCAGCCGCTGGTCAAGGCCGATTTTACGTCCGTCTGAGGTGATCTTCAGCATATTGTCCACCGAGGGGTCAACCGCACCGCTATGCACCTCAGCAGCACGTTCGCTCAGGGATTTCACCATGTCCTGCTGGATTTCCGAGGGTTTGACCACGACAGTTTCAAACTTGGCTTCCGGAACAGGCAGATGCAACTGGTCGGAAGTCTTGATGTCCGCTGCCTCCTTGAACATATTCATCAGCTCCGGCAGGTTAAAGAACTTGGCAAAACGTGTGCGCGCACGGTAGCCGGTTCCTTCCGGCGCAAGCTCAATGGCCGTGGTGGTCTCGCCAAACGTAGAAGCCCATGCATCAAAGTGGGTCAGTTGTTTCTGCTGGAGAGTGCTGTACTGCAAATAGCGCATCAGGGTGTACATTTCCGTCATGGAGTTGCTGATGGGCGTTCCCGTTGCGAAAATCACGCCGCGCCCGCCAGTCACTTCATCCAGATAACGACACTTGCCGAACATATCGCTGGACTTCTGTGCTTCGGAGGTAGAAAGGCCAGCAACATTGCGCATCTTGGTGTAAAGATATAGGTTCTTGTAGTTCTGGCTCTCGTCCACAAATAACCTATCTACGCCTAATTGTTCAAATGTGACCACATCATCCTTGCGATCGGTGGACTGTAGCTTTTTCAGTTTCACCTCCAATGTTTTCCGTGTCTTTTCCATCTGTTTCACGGTAAAATGCTCACCGGACTGTTCCTTGGCCTCTGCAATGGCTTTTTCGATTTCCTCGATCTGATCTTCGATGATCCGTGCCTGCCGTTCCGCAGAAAGAGGGATTTTCTCAAACTGCGAGTGGCCGATAATGACGGCATCGTAGTCGCCGGTTGCGATGCGGGCGCAAAAACGCTTTCGATTGGCGGGTTCAAAGTCTTTCTTGCTGGTAACGAGCAGCTTTGCATTGGGGTATAGCCGCAGGAACTCGCTGGCCCACTGCTCGGTCAGATGGTTGGGTACCACGAACAGGCTTTTCTGACACAGGCCCAAACGCTTAGATTCCATTGCCGAAGCTGCCATCTCAAAACTTTTGCCGGCACCCACCTCGTGGGCGAGCAGGGTGTTCCCACCATAAAGCACATGAGCAACTGCATTGCGCTGATGTTCCTGCAGATTGATCTCCGGGTTCATACCGACAAAATGGATATGGCTTCCGTCATACTCGCGGGGCCGGGTACTATTGAACAACTCGTTATACTGCTTCACCAGCAGATTCCGCCGCTGCGGGTCTTGCCAAACCCAGCCTGCAAAGGTATCCTTGATGGCCTGCTGCTTCTGCTGGGCAAGCATCGTCTCCTTCTGGTTCAGGACACGCCGCTCTTTACCGTCCTCCTCAATGGTATCATAAATGCGGCAGTCCCGCAAATTCAAGGTGTCCTCCAAAATTTTGTAGGCGTTGGCCCGGTGGGTGCCGTAGGTTTCGGTGGACATGATATCATACATTCCGGCGGCAGATTTGTTGCCGATGCGCCATTCGGACGTAAATGGAGAGTAGCGGACTTGGATCAGGTTGTTATAGCGGATGCGGTAGGGCGGCTGAAAAGTCTCCATCATAAACTGCTGCACAATGGCGGGATTCAGCCATGTGGCACCCAGTCGGATGTCGATTTCTGATGCTTCAAGGTCCTTCGGCTGCGCTTTGGTCAAAGCCTCCACATTGATCTTGAACTCCGGGTGGCTTTCAGCGGCAAGCTGAGCCATGCGCAGTTTATTCCGCACATTGCCGGAAAGATACTCGTCCGCAGTCTGCCAGCCTGCTTCCGGCTCATCTGCATCCGCAGAAGGGTCTTTGAAAATCACGCCTTGCAGCTCTGTGGTAATACGCTCATAATCGCCGGGAGAGCCGAGAAGTTCCGCCATATAGGGCAGATCAACACGGCCATGTTCTCCAATGGACACTGCCAGTGCTTCGCTGGGGGTGTCCACGCTGGTGACGGTGCGCTCCGGGCGAATCGTTCGCTTGGTGAACATATCCGCCTTGCTTTTGAGCTGTTTATTCTCATCGAGATTTTCCAAAGAGCAGAGCAGATAGTAGGAACTGTCATCATCGAACAGGCGGGCATTTTTCTTGTCGTTGATCAGTCCGTATTTTGCGGTAAAGGCATCGTAGGCGGCGTTCAATTTTGCTTGCGATGCCTTAATATCCTCGTCCGGGAAGTCCAACTGCTGGTCAATCAGTTCGTTGACGATTTGCCGCAACTCCACCATACCAGCTACACGGCCTTTGGCATTATCGGACAACTCCACCTGCGTCATAATCGAATTTTCTCGGTAGTACACCTCACCGTCCACCACGGCATAGGAGAAATTCTTTACATCCGGGTCAGCGGGGAGCGTCTTGCGCTCGACTTCTGCATCCGCAACATCTGGTGTTTCCACCTCGACTTCAACATACTGGCCCTCAATATGCTGTACCGCTTCGGCAAGCTGGTCGGCCAGCACTGCGCCCTCGATGGGGGCAACCGTCAGTTCCTCCCGTCCGTATTGGGTGCTTTCGGTGGTCAGTTCGCCCAGAATCATCTCCGGGTGGTCCACGAAATACTGGTTGATGGCAAAGCCGTCCTCGGTCTTGCCAAGCTGCACCCATGCAGGTTCGATGTCCGCAGGGCGGTCACGCTTCTGCAAAAAGATAATGTCACTCACAACATCCGTGCCTGCGTTTGCCTTGAACGCATTATTCGGCAGACGGATAGCTCCCAACAGGTCAGCACGCTCTGCCATGTGCTTGCGGGCGGTGCTGTCCTTGCTGTCCATGGTGTAGCGGCTGGTGACGAACGCCACCACGCCGCCCGGACGCACTTGGTCAATGGCCTTGGCGAAAAAGTAGTTGTGGATGCTGAATCCCAACTTGTTGTACGCCTTGTCGTTGACCTTGTAGTTGCCGAAGGGCACGTTGCCCACCGCCAGATCGTAGAAATCACGGCGGTCTGTGGTCTCAAAGCCCGCCACGGTAATGTCGGCCTGCGGGTACAGCTTTTTGGCGATGCGCCCGGTGATGGAATCCAGCTCTACGCCGTACAGACGGCTGTCCTGCATGGTGTCCGGCAGCATACCGAAGAAGTTGCCCACGCCCATACTAGGTTCCAGAATGTTACCGCTGCGGAAACCCATGCGCTCCACCGCATCGTAGATACCACGGATCACGGTGGGGCTGGTGTAGTGGGCGTTCAGGGTGCTGGAACGTGCGGCGGCATACTCGTCCTCGGAGAGCAGCCCTTTCAGTTCGGCGTATTCCTTTGCCCAACTATCTTTGCCGGGGTCAAAAGCGTCTGCCAGACCGCCCCAGCCCACATACTGTGAAAGCACCTGCTGTTCCTCGGCGGTGGCACCCCGGTGCTCCTCCTCCAAACGAAACAGAGTTCGGATGGCTTCGATGTTCCGGGCATATTTCTGCTTTGCACCGCCCTCGCCCAAATGGTCGTCTGTGATGCGGAAGTTCCCGGCAGGCGCAGCGTTCAAGGCTTCATCCAAGGCAGCGGCATCCGGGAAGGTCTGCACCTCTCCGTCCATTACAGCAGAGATGGGCAGTTCGTCCAGTTCTTCGTCAGACGGCTCCGGCTCGTCCTTGTCTGCTAAAAATTTTGCGTGTTCGACTTTGAGCCACTCGGCGGCTTCTCTGTCTGCAACTTCTTTTTTCAGATTTTCCAGATAAGATTCTGCCTGCTTCTCGTTAGAAAACTGTGGAACGGCGTGATTGGTTTCATAGTAGTCATCATAAAGATCATCCCAGATAGCAAAAAGCGGCATTTTACCGTCAACGACTTTTCGGACAGAGAAACGTTCGTATTCAGGCACTTCGGATTCCTTGGCGATGGCTTCTGCCTGCGCCAGCATTTTATCCACACGCTGAGCAGTCGCACTCTGTCGCAGCCCCTGCTCAAACTGCTGCTTGTTAATAACCTCATTGTCCCAAGACTGCCCGTGCGCACTGGTGTCGATGCGCACATCGGTTTCGCCAACATAGCCGATGGTACCTTCAATCGTTCTGGTGGGCAGGTCTACCACAACTTCATCCCCGACATTGTAGTTGGATGCTTCCTGTCTGGTAGCACGCTGTTCCTTTTCCTCATCTGTCAGATAGCGGTCGGACTGAATCATAAGGTCGATATACTTTTCCACCTGCGCCCATTTCAGGGTGATTTTCTGGTGGTCGGGATAATGAACAAATTCCAGACCCTTCCAGTCGTGGTTGACGAAGCCTCGACTGCCATCCAGATAATCGTGGGAGTGCCCACCGATGCCGTACTCCTTTGCCAGTGCTTTGGCACAGAGTTTGCGGTCAGGCTGGGTCTGGTACAGCGCAATAATGCGCTGTTTGCCGCCTGTAAACCCTGAACCATGCCGCCGCAGCTCGTTCTCAATTTCAGCCTGCGACAAAACAAAAGCGGAGGGCGTTTTTTCGCTCTCCGCTTGGTCGATCTTCTCAATTTGCTGGGCTTCGGTGGGGATGTTCGCATCCAGAAAACTTAGCTGTAGATCAGCTCCGTCAGCACCAGTTCCTCTGCCTGTGCTTTCAGGCTGTTCATGTGCTGCACCCACATCAGTTGATTCTGCGCTTTGTCCGGGGCTGGGTCCTGCTTCAGAAGCTGCTCCATGGTCTGCTGCATCCGGCTCTCTGCCGTCTGCTCCACCTCCATCAGGTGCGGATACAGGCTCCCGTTCATCAGCATCGTGTGGTACAGCACCGGGCGATGCTGTTTCAGGTAGGTCCGGCGCAGCCTGCCGTACTTGCCCAGCGGCTTCCGGGGCTGGTTCAGGATCAGGTTCGGGAGCTGGTAGTCCCCGACGGTCGAGTAGGTCACGTTCCTGCTGTTCGTATTCATATTGACTCCTTTCTGCATTGCGGCGGCGAATGGTGGTTTTCACGGTGCGCTCGATGTTCCGCAGCACCTCACGGCTCATGTCGCTGACGGCTCCACCAAGGGCAAAGACAGCATCCGGGGTGGAAAAATTGTAGATCGCCTGAAAATCGTCCTTGTCGAACCACCCGGCAGGCTCAAACCCGCAGCGTTCCAGCAGCGTGTAGGTGACGCTGATGGTGGCGGCAGACTTGAACTGCATCTCCACCCCGGCTTCATCATAATCCATCAAAAGCGAGCCGTCAACGATGGCACGAATGTCGCCGCCGTTGTTGTCCCAGTAATCTGCCACCAGTTTCCCAACAACATCGGCAAGCTGCTGGCTGATACGCTCCCCGCTGATGCCGTAGGTGGCGGCGAGCATTTCAGAAACCGGCTGTTTCAGGTCATCGTTGTACTGCCACACCTCCGGGTCACGGGAATTGCGGCGCACCCCGGTGTCGCTTACGTCAAAAACGTAGTGCAGCCGGGGGAATCCGCTGGATTCGTCCAGCAGGGCGATGCCCTTGGCACCCCGGCGCACATAGCGGTTCATCCGGTTGTTCCAGATGTCAAAGTCGGCGCAGGCGGTGGCATCCGGGCGCTGGGCGTAGATCATCAGCTGGTCTGCAAAGGGGTACTTGTACAGCCGGGATGCGGTGGTCAGATAGTCCGTCCAGCTTTCCCAGTATCGGGTCAAGCCGTTGGCCGTGCGCTGAGCAAGGGCAAGATATTCTTCGGTTTTGCTTGGCATAGCGTTCCTCCTTTTTCGGATTTTAGGGTATAAAAAGAGCGGGCAACCGTTTTGAGGGTCGCCCGCAGAAGGTGTGTAATAATTTGATAGTCCGTCAAACAGGAATTGATTTACTTTGTTTGTAAATCTTCCAGAAAGAAAATTCCCTCTGTTAGGTTGACAAACATTTCCTTGTCCTTGATTACATGAATTTTATTGTTCCACCAGACAGTAGTGTTATTAGCGGAGATTGTTTTGCTTGTTCCATCCTTGAGAAAATAAGTAATTGTAATAGCGGGTTCTTCTTCGCTATTCACTTCCCCAAATAAATCATATTTCAGAAATCCCGTTAGCTTTAAGGCTAACTCAATGTCCTCACTGCTCGAAATTTCTTTAACATCATCCGTGACACTCGGATACGTGATATTTACAGACTGAATATCATTTATGCGGGGCAATCCCCAAAGATACATACCATTCGTAAATATGTTGATCCCAACAATCAAAACAGTCATAACTATCACTTCTATCAAAAATCGAATAAGACCTTTGAAAATCTTGTTCACCAACTTATCCTCCAATCTCAATTTCTCCTACTCCCTCGATTCCGATTTATTGAGTTGAGCATATCACATAAGCGAACACTCCAACCCTACAGCTCGGTTTCCACTGCAAGCTGCTCCTGCTTCTCTTTTTCATCAGCGATTTGGGTATCAACATCTTCGCGCATCTTTTTCAGAAGTGCGAGGACACGCTTGATCTGGCCCTTGGTGTTCTCTACACGGCTCTGTGCCTGATTGATGTGATCCAGAACTGCCCAGTCTGCAAAGAGGCCGTCAAAGAAGAAATCTGCAAATTTCAGAAAGCTGTCCACCGTAACCTGAAGGTCTGCGGTGATCTCAACATCGGCAAGCTCAGTTTTGAACCGCCGCAGTTCCACTTGAAGCTGTTCGATTTGTTCCTGCGCATCGTCCAGTTCCTCATACTTGGCAAGATCGGCCATCAAACCGCCGCCCATTACGTCCCATGTACTCCAGCCCTCGGCATTGTCGAGGG
>ENA-OQKV01000829-OQKV01000829.1-human-gut-metagenome-genome-assembly--contig:-NODE-829-length-10089-cov-2.917185_pt1 | contig 10089 bp, 10 predicted proteins | sample MGYA00242655_ERZ504811 | MGnify/ENA primary metagenome ERZ504811 (study PRJEB26092, sample SAMD00036406) | human gut metagenome | host: Homo sapiens | study: EMG produced TPA metagenomics assembly of...
ACGGTTTTGGTCAATTTCTTAACTGTCACTTCAAGTCGAGCTTTTGACGGGTTGATGGCACTAGCGAGAATTGTACCATCTGAGGCAACGGCTTGCAAGGCAACTCGTCCATTGTAATTGTCGTTTACCTGTGCTTAATTGCTGTAGGAATATCGTTGATGTGTGTTCCGTCAGCCAGAACAACTTCACCTTCTCTGTCATAAGATGCACCGAAGATTGCTTTACCGATCTCATGCATACCTGATTCTGACAGACCACCGAATCCAAGAATCTCTCCTTTGTGTAAATCAAAGCTGATATCCTCGATCAGTCCTGGAACTGTAACATTCTTTACGGATAATACAACTTCATCTGATACTTTTTCACCATAGTCTGAACGATAGTAATCACCTGTTACCTCACGTCCAACCATCAGCTTCTTCAGATCATCTTCGTTCACATCTGCACTCTTAACCGTATCGATATATACACCATCCCGGAGGATTGTGATTGTATCGGATTTGTCAAGAATTTCCGGAAGGTCATGGGAAATAAAGATAACCGTATTTCCATTGTCACGGACACGATTCAATCTGTTTGTACAGTTCTTCACGTCCTTCCTGCGAAAGAGCAGTTGTCGTCTCATCGACAACGACGATCTTAGGATTAAAATATGTAGCTTTTACAATCTCAACCAGTTTACGGTCTTCGAAATTATAATCATCAATCATATCTCCTGCTTTGATCTTATCAAATCCATAGGATTGTAAAAGCTCATTTGCTTTTTTGTTCATTGCTGCGGTATTCTTAATCCCCAGATGAACGAACTGATCTTCATGTCCAAGGAAGATATTCTCTGGCTACCGTCAGTCCGGAAAGAGTTCCAAGTTCCTGTACGATGATAGAAATACCTTCTTCATTTGCTTCTACCTGGTTCTTCGGATGAACTTCTTTTCCATCCAGAATGAACTGTCCACTTTCCAGTGTATAGATTCCTGTCAACATATTTGTCATTGTTGATTTACCGGATCCATTTTCACCGATCAGTGCGTGAACCTCACCTTTATTGATATTAAATGACACATCTTTCAACGCCTTCGTGATACCGAAGTTTTTAGAAACATGTTTTACCTGTAATCTCACTTCACTCATTGCTGTCTTCCTCCTTCTATTACTTGACAATCTCGCCTTTTGTAACCTTTGTTGTCAGAGTAACGATAATCAGCAGTGCAAATCCTGTAATAACGTCCTGGATCGCTGTAGGAGCACCAAGTGCGATGAAACCGAAGAAAATAATATTGATTACGAATTCACCGATGATAATAGCCTGCAGCGGCATACCATATTTCTTAAATGCCAGACCGAAGAAGCATCCCATTGTCGGTACGAAGTTTCGGCTCATAGATGCCATACCGGTAACCGCTACCATTGAAGAACCATAACTGATTGTCAGAATTGCCATTACTCCAAGGAACGCACCACTTAAGATGAATGCAAGTACCTTGTATTTATTAACATTAATACCCATGTTCTTAGCAACGAACTCGTCACTTCCGATTGCATAAGTATAAGTTCCGATTTTAGTGTAGTTTAAGAATATGTAAGCAACAACGCATGCTACCAATGCAAGGATGATATCCCATGGCATACGTCCGAATGCTCTTAAGTGTGCCGGAAGTGTCTGTTCCACACCACCTGCCATGTAGTTTGCCAGCGACTCATAGATAAGTGCCAGACCTGTTGTAACGATCATAGATGGAATTCTTAATTTTACATAGAAAATTCCGTTTAATAAACCAACGATTGTACCTGTAAGAATACCTCCGACGATCAGTCCGAAATATCCTAAGTTGAATCTTGTTGCCAATACGCATCCAACGATTGCGGAAAGCATGATGTTTGCACCAATAGAGAAATCGAACATTCCCATTACCATTACGAAATAGAAACCAACCGCACCAACAGTGGCAATCAGACTGGCCTGAAAGTAATTGAGCATATTGGAAAATGAGCCGAAGTTATGTGGTGTCAATATTTTAAAGATTGCCCAGGAAACAATCACAAGACCGATCAGGATTACATACCCCATTGTCTTTCCTGAGAGTTTTTTAGTAGTGCCCATATTATCTACCTCTTCTTATTATCTTTTTAAAAGAGAAGGTGGCATCGCCTTTCTTGCGACGTCACCCTCCCCAAATTATTTTCTGTTATCTTGTGTCCGTCTTATTTAGCGGAACGGCTCTCTGCATCAGCGATAGATACGCTTGCTGCAGTAGCTTTCAGCTCTTTCAGACTTTCTTTAGACATAGCTACTAATTCATCGTCTGTGTATGGAAGCTGATCTACGAAATATTTCTCGTATGCTGCATAGTCTTCTGCTGATGATACATACAGGTATGGGAATGGAACATCTTCGAATTTACCAGCGAAGTCTTTGTAGTTACCTTTTACTGCATTGTAAACCATCATGAATGCGATCAGTGGGTCACAGAAATGTCCACCGGATTCACCTGCCATTGAACCATTCTCAAGTCTTTCTCCAAGGTCTGGAAGGAAGTCTGTAGAAACGATATCGATGTCCTGAGTCTTTCCTGCTCGTTCAACTGCTGCGATTGCTCCCTGAAGTGGATCTCCACCACCACCAGCTGGGATCAATGCATCAAGCTTAGGATCTGCTGCCATTAAAGCTTCAGCGGCTTTTGATCCACCTTCTGAAGTTGTACCAGCGTACTGTGGCTCAGAAAGTTTTGCTTTGTCGTCTGGGTTTTCTTTGTTCCATTTTTCAACTCCGGCTTTGTAACCTTCCCATCTTCCGAGCCATGTAGCATCTCCCTGCTCCCAGCCGATAAGACCGATGTTACGATCACCTTTGTCAAGAAGAATCTTAACAAGTTCTGCACCGTTTGCAGGTTCATCTTCATGAACTGCTCCGATGTAGTAAGCGGAATCTTTTGCTGCTTTGTAGATATCTGCACTGTTTTCTTTGCTGATTACACGGAAGAACTGTGCAAGATATACTTTATTATCATTACATGTCTTGATTGCTGATGTCATCTCTGTATCAGATGAGTTACAGATGATGATTCCCTGACATCCTGCTGCTGCTAACTGCTCTACAGAAGCTGTAACTTTCTCAGATACATGTCCCTGGTCAACATACTGTACTTCTACATCCAGTGCTTTAGCTGCTGCATCCAGCATCTTCTTACACTGTGATCCAAGAACGTCTGTTGAAGACCAGATAGAAACTCCGATTTTAACCTTTCCTGATTTACTGCTCTTGCTACTCTTGTCATCAGAACTTCCACCGTTTCCGCATGCAGCAAGTCCGACTACCATTGTTGCTGCCAAAAAGAGCTGCTGTTTACTTTTTTGAGAACTCTCTTCATAATGTTTCCTCCGTTTTCTGTATTTATTTGATGATTAGATTATATACTTAACTGGTATCGTTTTGCAATAAAATACAACCATTTTCTTTAACAAAGTTGTACTGTCTCATAGCACTTTTCATGGCGTTTTCATCTATTAAAACCGTTTTTTGTGCGTTTTGACAGTCTTTGTTTCAATAATTATGAACAAAGAATGAATTTTTTGTGCATTTTTCTTCATTTCTTTCGTATTTTCTTTATAGTACAATACAACTTTTATTTTACACTTACTTGTATTATTTTTACAAAGCAGCAACCTAAGTTGTATTTAATCTTATAAATAGCAAACAGGCTGATACCAGATCGATACAGCCCCATGGGTATATCCCATCAGATCCACACCATCTATCTCTACTGCTTTCTTCATCTCTGTAATATATTCTTTCAGGTATGCAATACGGTAATCATCATCACAAGTATGATCTTTTTTCAAGATATCAACTGCTCCTAAACCATTTTCTACTATAAAATAATGGTACTTCATAATGTTCATATAATGTAACCAGCGCATAACGCACTCCTACCGGGTCAATCTGCCAGCCCAGTCTTTTCCTCCATCCATACCAAAAACTTATATTTGCAATGCATAATTGCTATTTTACGCACACTTTTCATTGTGTTATCCTACAGATGGTTAAAAAAATAACACAAAAAATTATTTTTAAGAAAGAGGTATGAATATGGAAGACACAAAAACATGTCTTGAGAAACAGCCGTTATCCCAGGAAATGCTTGAAAAGATGAATGCCTACTGGCGTGCTGCCAACTATCTGTCAGCCGGTCAGTTATACCTTCTTGACAATCCATTATTAAAAGAACCACTTACAATGGATCAGATCAAGAAGAAAATCGTTGGGCACTGGGGAACTGTCCCAGGACAGAACTTTATCTATGTACACTGCAACCGTGAGATCAAACGTTATGATCTGGATATGATCTTATTATCAGGTCCTGGACATGGCGGAAACTTCATGATTGCCAACACTTATCTGGAAGGTTCTTACAGCGAAGTATATCCGAACATCAGCCAGGATGAAGAAGGTATGAAGAAGATGTTCAAGCAGTTCTCATTCCCATGTGGAGTTCCGAGTCACTGTGCACCAGAGTACACCTGGATCTATCAACGAAGGTGGAGAGCTTGGATATTCTATCGCACATGCATTCGGTGCTGTATTCGACAACCCGGATCTGATCGCAACAGTTGTTGTCGGTGATGGTGAAGCTGAGACCGGACCGTTAGCTACTTCATGGCAGTCTAACAAATTCCTGAACCCGGTTACAGACGGTGCTGTACTTCCTATTCTTCACTTAAATGGATATAAGATCAGTAACCCTACAATCTTCTCACGTATTTCACATGAGGAAGTGGAAAACTTCTTCAAAGGATGCGGTTGGAAACCTTACTTCGTAGAAGGTGACGATCCGATGACCATGCACAAGAAGATGGCAGAGACAATGGATACTGTTATCGAAGAGATCAAGGCAATCCAGAAAAATGCACGTGAGAACAACGATCCAGAACGTCCGATGTGGCCAATGATCGTTCTTCGTACTCCAAAGGGATGGACCGGACCAAAGGTTGTAGACGGTCAGCAGATTGAAGGATCTTTCCGTGCACACCAGGTACCACTTACAATGGAAAGTCCGGAACATCTGGAGCTCTTAAAAGAGTGGTTGGAAAGCTATCATCCGGAAGAACTCTTCGACGAAAACGGACGCCTGATCCCAGAACTTGCAGAACTTGCACCTAAGGGAGATGCCCGTCTCGGAGCTAACCCACATGCAAATGGTGGTTTATTATTAAAAGACTTAAGACTTCCTGATTTCCGTTCTTATGGAATCGAAGTTGAACCAGGTAAGACAAAGGCTCAGGATATGATCGAACTTGGCGGATATATCCGTGACATCTTCGAATTAAACGAAGAGAACAAGAACTTCCGTATCTTCGGACCTGACGAAAGTATGTCTAACCGTTTATACAAAGTATTTGAAACACAGAACCGTGACTGGAATGCCGGACTTCTTGACACAGACGATTGTCTTGCAAGAAACGGACGTATCATGGATGGTATGTTAAGTGAGCATATGTGTGAAGGATGGCTGGAAGGTTATCTGTTAACAGGACGTCACGGATTCTTCGCAAGTTACGAAGCATTCATCCGTATCGTTGACTCTATGGCAGCTCAGCATGCAAAATGGTTAAAAGTATGCAACCAGCTTTCATGGAGACAGCCAATTGCTTCTCTTAACTTCATTCTGACATCAAATGTATGGCAGCAGGATCACAACGGATTCACACATCAGGACCCGGGATTCCTGGATCACATTGCTAATAAGAAAGCAGATGTTGTCCGCATGTATCTCCCACCGGATACAAACTGCTTACTTTCTTGCTTCGATCACTGTATCAAGAGTAAGAACTATGTAAATGCGATCGTAGCATCTAAGCATCCAAGCTGCCAGTGGTTATCTATGGAACAGGCTGTTAAGCACTGTACACAGGGTATCGGTATCTGGGAGTGGGCAAGTAACGACTGTGGTGAAGAGCCGGATGTTGTTATGGCTTGCTGTGGTGATACACCTACACTGGAAACAATGGCTGCAGTTACCATCCTTCGTGATGAGATGCCAGACCTTAAGATCCGTGTTGTTAACGTAGTTGACCTGTTCAAGCTCGAATCAGACCACAAACATCCTCACGGATTAAGTGATGCAGAATACGATGCAATCTTTACAAAGGATAAACCGGTAATCTTCGCATTCCACGGATATCCGACACTGATCCATGAACTTACATATGAACGTAACAACCATAACATTTCTGTTCATGGATATCAGGAAGAAGGAACGATCACTACACCATTCGATATGCGTGTACAGAATCAGATCGACCGTTTCAACCTGGTAAAAGATGCAATCATGCACTTGCCACAGCTTGGCAACAAGGGATCCTTCCTGATCCAGAAGATGAACGACAAGCTGGTAGAGCACAAACAGTACATTGCCGAATACGGACAGGATCTTGAAGAGATCCGTAACTGGGAGTGGCATAAATAAAAATTCCTACTAATTAGTTTGTTTTAATAAAAAGCCCGAAAGCTTACCATATTTTACTCCAATTCGATACCTTTTATCTTTGTCAGATCGTTATGATCATCCGAATTTGTGTAAGCTTCCGGGTTTTTATTATATTTCTCATTTCTTATAATTGGCAGATTAATTGCCCTTCTCTTTCAGGAATTTCTGGAACTCCTTTGCTGCGATACTCTGCGGATATTCCATATCGTAAATCAATATGATATTACGTTCCGGCAGTTTTTCTTTTACCTTGATTTCAAATACCTGTCCGGACTTAAGTTCCGCATCCGCAAATTCCGCCGGGATGAATCCCAGTCCCAGATTATGTCTCACTGCCGGAAGTATCATATCCGTCGTCGCAAGCTCCATATCCGGTGCAAATGTCAGACCATTCTTTTCAAAATATTCATTTAAAAAACGGCGCGTGATCGTCTCTGCCGTCAGACTAATCCATGGATACGACACCAGTTCCTTAAGCGATAACTCCTCTTTCCCCGCTTTCAATTCTTCAAATCGCATTCCGGCGATCAGTATATCCCTGTATTTTCTCAATATCTTCATCCGAAGCGGCTTTGCCACCTGAAGGTTAGCCGATACAAAAGCGAGATCCACCTTTCCTTCTTTTACTGCATTGACAGATTCTGTCGTACTGTTATTCAGGATCTTGAATCTTACATTCGGATACAGACTGTTGAATTCTTCCATCGCCTGAAACAGATAACAGTGAAGAGCAGTCTCCGTCGCACTGATATAGATCGTACCATTTTCCAGGGAAATAAGATTGCTAAGGTCATTCTCCCCTTTGAAAAATTGGGCGCATCCGGCCGCCACGTAACCATAGAATGTCCGTCCCTCCGGTGTCAGCTTCATACCGGTTTTACTTCTGGTAAATAACCGGCATCCCAGTTCACCTTCCAGCTTATGAATGGTACGTGTGACTGCCGGCTGGCTGGTCTTCAGTGCCGTCGCTGCCTTGGTAAGATTCTCATACTTTGCTACGTAATAAAATATTTTGTAATATTCGAAATTAGAATTCATCTTCTGTCTGCTCCCTTCTGCTGCCTGTGTGATCGTAAACTATAACACAAAAACTGTATGATGTTTTTAATCCCACACTTGCATACAATTATCAAATATGCTATATTAAAAATAACAAGAGGGAAACCGCAAGCGGCTACCCGGTATAAGTTAAAACTATTTATTTCAACAGTCCGTCAACTATTCCCAGTAGTTGGCGGCTATTTTTATTTACTCTTGAAAATCTTATAACAAAGACTTACAAGGGCAATAACGAATATACAAAACTGAATCAAATCAGAATATGTAACCATCGCATCCCCTCCTTTCTTACATCTGGAGGGTGCTTCTCTCCCTCTGAAATGGAGGGTAGCCGCCCGGCTTTAGTTTCCCTATCAGTATATTATCATGTATGTGACAGTCAATCAACTTTTTCTTACGATTATTTAGAACTTCTCCATCTCCCCGCCGGCTTTTGAAAATTTTTTGATCAGATTATTTACCTTTAAGATTTCTTTCATGCTTTCCTTTCACCTTTCTGATTGTATGCCACTCAATCACTTTTTACACCAATCCCCTGCAGCAGCACCACCAGAACAAATGGATATACCTGCGATACCGGATCTGTAAACACCCAAGCTTACACCCTCCATTTCATTCATCAACTCTTCCTCATTCGATACACACAAAAATAAAGCCTTCCAGTGCATTCGCATTCAGCACAGGAAGACTTTATTTATTTTATTCAGGTCCGGCTATCCAACATGATAAACGAAACACCAACTATCCTTTTACAGCTCCTGCTGCAACACCCTTGATGATGTGTTTCTGGCATGCCAGATAGAAGATGACTACCGGGATTACCGCAAGGATCAGAGCTGCCATAACAGCACCCATATCTACACGGCCGTAGCTTCCCTTCATATACTGGATCGCAATTGAGATTGTCTTATACTTATTCAGATCCAGTACCAGGTATGGAAGCAGGAAGTCATTCCAGATCCACATCGTCTCCAGGATTCCTACGGAAATATATGTCGGCTTCATGATCGGAAGTACAACGGAGAAAAAGGTTCGAAGTGGTGTACATCCGTCGATCATTGCTGCTTCCTCAATTTCCAGTGGAATAGATTTTACAAATCCGCAGAACATGAATACTGCAAGACCTGCACCAAATCCGAGGTAAATGATGATGATTCCCCAAGGTGTACGAAGCCCTGTACGGTCAGCTACCAGCGATAAGGTAAACATAACCATCTGGAACGGAACAACCATGGAAAATACACAGAGTAAATATAACAGTTTTGTAAACTTACTGTTTACTCTTGTAATATACCATGCACACATAGAAGTACATACAAGGATCACAAGTACGGAACCAACTGTGATAAATACAGTCCAGCCGACTGCACTCAGCAGTTCATATTTGTCAATTGCGGACAGGAAGTTATCGATTCCTACCCAGGTCTGCTTTGTCGGGAATTTGAATGGTTCTTTGTTGATAAATACTTTATTTTTAAATGAGTTGATCAGCACGATCAGGATCGGCATGATATATACAACGCCGATGATCGCAAATGCACCTGTTCCAAACCAGCTTAATTTACTTGTTTTTTCTTCATTACTGCTGTACCTCCTTAGAACGTGTTGCACGTAACTGGATCATACCGATCACAACTACGATTGCAAAGAAGATGACTGCCTTCGCCTGTCCGACTCCTTCCCATCCGGTACGTCCGTAGAACGTATTGAAGATGTTCAGCGCCATCATCTCAGACATCTTAGACGGTTCACCGGCTGTCAGGGACAGGTTCTGATCAAATAACTTGAATCCGTTTGTAATTGACAGGAACATACAGATCGTGATCGAAGGCATCATCATCGGAATTGTTACCTTGAATAATGTCTGGATCTTATTTGCTCCGTCAATCTCTGCTGCCTCGATCACATCTCCCGGAATAGACTGAAGACCGGCAATATAAATGATCATCATATAACCGATCTGCTGCCAGCTAACCAAAATGATCAATCCCCAGAATCCATACCACTCATTCAGAGCAAGTGCGGTACCATATCTGGAAAGGACTCCGTTAAAGATCAGCTGCCAGATATATCCAAGTACGATACCACCGATCAGGTTCGGCATGAAGAAGATCGTACGGAAGATATTTGTTCCGTGCATTTCTTTTGTCAGTGCCATCGCAAGTGCAAATGCTATGATGTTAATGATCAGAAGAGATGCAATTGCGAACAGTACCGTATACCAGAATGAATGACGGAATGCCGTATCTTTCAGAGCTTCTATGTAATTTGAAAATCCTACGAATTTCGCGTCTGTTACGGTTGTAAATTTACAAAATGAAAGCCAGATTCCCATAACAAAAGGAACGATAAAGACCAAGAATAAATGCAAAAAACGTTAGGAAGACACGAAAATACGGCATATAACGTTTGTATGGATTTTTCCATAATAAATTCCTCCTCCCATGCAGAGAATCTCCGCTTCCATTTCCCTGCACTTTTTCGTAAAAGCGGCGGGTGTTTCTTGCAACCGCCCGCCACTACTCACTTCATATAACTATTTTGA
>ENA-OQKV01000833-OQKV01000833.1-human-gut-metagenome-genome-assembly--contig:-NODE-833-length-10078-cov-3.009145_pt1 | contig 10078 bp, 10 predicted proteins | sample MGYA00242655_ERZ504811 | MGnify/ENA primary metagenome ERZ504811 (study PRJEB26092, sample SAMD00036406) | human gut metagenome | host: Homo sapiens | study: EMG produced TPA metagenomics assembly of...
CTCCTGCAAGGTAGCGTTCGACTATTTTTACTTTTTCTACTGGTTCTATCTTACTCTTTCTGAACATGAAAATACCCCCATATAGGACTTTTATATTTCATTGTCCTATATGAGGGTAGCATATCATGATCCATGCGAGAGTTCCTTTTTTATTCAATTTATCCGATCAACACTTTTTCCCTTCAAACGCAAATCCATAATGCAGAATTTCCTCTTTACAAAAACCTCTTGCAAACAATTCTGCGTCATAATTCTTTTCTTCAATCTGCTTTCTTGCTGCCTTTACAGATGCTTCCAGATTCGCTTCTTTTATTGCATTATGCACCTTAAATTCTATAATAACTGCCGGATAACAATTATCTCGTTTTTTTCGGAATCATCATTACATCATAACGGCCAAATCCACTTTCTCTGTTCGAACGTATTTCGTAAATATCCGTCTGCTCTGCAATCAATCCAAGAACAAATCCATGATAAAACCGTTCTGGTTCACTTTTGCCGCCTTCCACTCCATCTACATCAAAATAACTGAAGGTTGCCATAGATATCTGATTCATATAATAATTCATCGCATCTATGTCATTTTGTAAAAGTGCTTTGATAAATTGATTATAGTTTGTCCGGCTCTGATTAAACCAGCTCTTGAACAAATTCGTAAACATAGCTGTCGTCTCAAGATTGGTAATCTTCAGATGATACCACGGCTCTCTTAATAATCCACGGTATTCCACCTGTTCTGCTTTCAGATATCCGCTTGCCAGCATAAGACTCCATATAGCATTTTCATCCTGATCCAGCTGTTCAAACACAATCTGTTCATCAAAATTTACGATAATTTCTTTCCCTTGCAGAAGTTCTTCCATCTGTTCCTTAATACCGGCAGATGCCTTTCGTATCAGTCTGCTGATCAAACTATTCGAACTTGTATCTGCCCAGTACGTACGCACCTGTTTTTTATCCAGATAGTTTGTAATAGACCATGGATTATAAATATCTTTCTGATTTCCAAATACGAATCCATCATACCATGATTTCACAATTTCTTTCTGCTCTGACATTCCCATATTATCCAGTGCCGTAAATACTTCTTCTTCCGTAAATCCAAAACTTGTCTCATATTCCAGAGATGTGGAAGTAATCACATTCAGATTATTCAGATCTGAAAAAACCGACTCCTTTGACACCCGGGTAATCCCTGTCATCATAGCCCGTTCCAGATATGGATTCGTCTTAAATGTTGCATTAAAAAGACTTCTTACAAATGAAGTAAACTGATCCCAATATCCATAGAGATATGCTTCCTGCATCGGTGTATCATACTCATCTAGAAGTATAATTACTTTTTTCCCATAATAGCGGTAAAGACAATTCGCCAGATTCTTGACTGCATTACAGATTGTATCGTTGGCTACCGATTCCTTGGCTCCAGGATTCTTAGCATAGTTATCCAGCTCTTCGAAGCATTTCCGCTCTCCTTCCGTAAGCTCTTTACTCTCCAATAAATAGCGGTGTTCCGAATATGCTTCGTTAATTGCCATAATAATGCCATCTCTGGCATCATGATAATTACTTCCTTTTATCGATGCAAAGCTTAAGAAAATGACAGGATAACTTCCCTGTAAGCCACGATACTTTTCATCGTTCCAAATTGACAATCCTTCAAACAACTGCTTCTTTCCGGCATACTGATTGGAAAAAAAGCAATTTAACATGCTCATATTCAGCGTCTTTCCAAAACGTCTTGGCCTGGTTACCAGCGTGATATCATCCTGAGATTCCCACCATTCTCTAATCAGTTCTGATTTATCTATATAAAAGCAATCATTTTCCCGTAATGATGCAAAGTTCTGTTTTCCAATACTGATAACTTTCCCCATGGCGATCTTCCTCACTTTCCTTAGGCCTTCTATCTTGCTACTATTTTATATTTTATCATACAATAATATTCTCAAAAAGAGCTTCCTGTATTTTATCCGGAAGCTCTTCTATCTTTTATTTATACTCTATTTCCAAAACATATTGATCACTACGGTAAATACTGTTGGATAATTCAATCGGATCATTCTCTGCATCATACGCAACTCTTCGTGCTACCAATACAGGAAATCCTTCCTCTGCTTCTAACCAATCGCATACTTCTCCCGTTGCTGCTTTAGCCTCTACAGTATCTTTTGCCCTGACAATCTCTGTTTGGCATATTTCTTTCAAACTGTCATAAAGCGAATACTGATTATAATCCACATTAAATAATTTTTCACTTACCTTGCTTGATAAATATGATTCCTGAACCACAATTGGATTTTCATGTACTTTTCTTAAACGTTTTAAAAACATAACCCGCGAAGTGATTGAGATATTTAAAATCTCTGCAACTTCTTTGTTCGGCGTAACCATCTTCTTTTCCAGTACAATTGTATCTACTTTAAAACCTTTTTTCATCAGGGAATCACGAAAACTCATTCCCCTTGTCTTTGTACCTTCACGCCTCATTTTGCTAACATAGGTTCCGCTTCCTTGGATTCTGGTAAGATACTCTCTACTTACCAATTCCATAAGTGCCTTGTTCACCGTCATTCTGCTGACCCCGTATTCTTCCGCCAGTTTTTCCTCTGCAGGAAGTTTTTCTCCTGCTTTGTACTCTCCGCTGATTATCTTGTTGTAAATGGCTTCTCTTATTTGTAAGTATACAGGTGCTTTTCTAAATTCATTTTCACTTATCATGCGCCTTACCATCCTCTTATTTTGTATATTAATTTTAACATATATTTTGTTCTTTGTATACTCACACGCCTAAAAAAGCAGTAAGTTTTATATATTTCTACATAAAACTCACTGCTTTTATTTCTTATTTTCTATTGCATAATTCGTTTAATCGTTTTCCAAGATATCTTGCTTTTTCTTTTGCCTTTTCATTTTCCTTCACAGGATGCGTATCTGTCTCTTTTGCAAATACAGAACCGATACATTCTGCTTCCATATGATCAAATGCAAAATCAGCTACACCTTCTATCAACAATTCCATATTTACCCAGTTTCCACCAGTTGTTACAAGTAACGCACCATATTTCGGTTTTGGCTTTTCTTCTTCTACATGTCTGATATGTCTGTTAGACCAGTAAGACTGTAATCTTGAAAATACCTTATACGTTGGAGCCGATACAATTCCGAAATGCATCGGACTTGCGATAATTACCGCATCACACTCATCGATGTAATCATAAAGCTCTGTCATATCATCTTTAATAGAACATCCCCGCTTTTTAAAGCAATATTTGCAATCTTTACAAGGTGCAATATCTGCATTATAACAATCTACGATTTTAACTTCACCTTCCAAAACACTTAACGTTTCGTCCAATAAATGTTTCGTATGACTATCTTTTGCCGGAGATCCGTAAAACACTATTGTTTTCATACACGTTCCTCCTCTAATCTATTCGTCGCTGCAAACTATATGCTCTTCGGTTGGCTGTAGTTCCTTATTATTTTTGCTTACGAAATATACAATAAGGAAGAATACTGCCATGATTACGTAAATAATTGCAAACTGAGGATTTGCATTAATCTTAACACTCTCAGAGTGAATCAGACCAACGAATGCACAAAATGCTGCAACGATAAATGCCACTGCTGTATTCAGCCATTTTCTGTCAATGATAAAGATCAGGATACAAGAGTATACGATTGCTATCATCATAGAACCTTTTCCTAAGAAGAAATATCCCTGTGAAACTCCTGCTGAAGCAAGATGATCACTTGTTACTTTTACTCCGTCTACTGCGAATTTAATTCCTTCACCTTTAAGAGCTGCAGCAATTGCAGATGTAGCTGCTGAAGAACCATTTAAAATCTTGCTATACATTAATTCGAAAATTGGAATTGCGGTTGCTATGATCATTGCTGGATAATATTTCTTATTTACAGTGGAGTAAGACTGCGTTCCTGTTGAAATTGCTACAAAGATCAGCAGAATTAATGTTGCTGCTGCCGGGATTGCACTTGTTGCAATTGCTACCAGACCAGACATGCAAAGGGCAAGGTAAATAACTCCTGTGTAAAGTGAGTAAGCTGTTCCGGCTTTTGCCTTTTTCCATGCTGGATGTCCCCAATACTCATTCAGAGGGAACGGATTACCAAATAATGATCCAATAATATTTGCACATCCTGTTGCGATCAGGCATACTCTTTCTTCATAGTGATCTCCACCTTTTTCTGCCTGTTCTACACCCTGTAATAATGCAGTTACATCTGAGAATGCGTATGCGATAATCAGAGGAAGATAAGTCAGTGCATGACTCATTGCTTTACCTCCAAGAAGACCTAACTGCGGTAATGGAACATAGAATCCGATGTTCTGTACTGCAGAAGCCAGATCCGAAACATGCATAACGCCTGTTGCCCATCCAATAATTGTTCCGACTAAAACTGCGATCAGAGCTGGAGAAAGCTTTTTAGTCTTAATCTTTCCAAACTGGAAGAATAATAACAGAAATAATGCTGGAATCTGAATCTGTGGGTGAGCAAAACCATCTGCCATTTGATGTCATCAACAGATAAGCAATTGATCCTCCAACTACACTACCAAGCATTGCTTCCATTGGAATATGTTTCATCAGGAATTTAATAATAAATCCACATACTACGAACATCATTCCAATATAATAGATTCGCATGCAAGGTAACCTTCCAGGCAAATATCGCATCATTCGTTTCAAAGAACACTGGCATAAATATTGCATATAACCATGCAAAGAATGATCCTGCTGCAATTCCAGCCGGCAAAGCTGTCAAATCATCTCTATTTAATTTTTTTCCTAAATGCCTAGCATAAAATGTATTAAATGCTAATAATAAGAATGCTGAAAGTCCAATTGCGGATACGATTTTTCCAAATACGATATCCTGAGACATTCCCATAACGCCCGTCAGCACACCAATTCCTACAATAATTTTTGAGAAACCGTCAAAGAATACACCGATGACAGCATCAACATCCCCTCGTTTAAACCATGGTATATTTAATTTCTTTTCTTCTGACATATCTGCACTCCTTCTTGATGCATGTCTCTAACCTGCGCATCATACATAATCATAATTAAATTTGTATCTAAAATAAGCAAAGTAGTCATTGTACATATGAATGGATAAAATCTGTGTATGAGGATGTGCTTCAGCTAAAAATCCTTTATCAGCCTTACCCAAAGTCATCGTATCTCCTCCACCAATATATACTGCGGATAGATTCAGGAAAAATTCGTCCATCATCTTCTGCTTTACAAGATAATGTCCATATCCCGGAGATTCGATCAACAGTCTCTCAATTCCAATCTTTTTCAGGATTTTCATTGTTACTGTAGAATCCGGAAAACCTCCTTTACCTGTAACCAGTACCGGCAGTACTCCTTTTCCTGCTTTATCCAGTTTTTCTTTGATTACTTCTTCTGAATCCGTTTCTTTTGCCACCAGATAAGTTCCTTTGAAATTCTTTTCTAGATACTCCAAGCCCTTTGGTGATGTAACCATCATACAAGGAACATCTGTATTCTTCAGTAAATTATGTTCCATCGGAACATCCGTCGCATCCAGTGTCATTACAATATTTAACGGAATTTCTGAAAGTCCCGCTGCCACACGGTCTTTCTGGATTTCTTCATCCATACAGTGCATACAATAATCTGCATCTGTTCTCATGGAGTTTCCTCCGATAATTGCTGCATCACAGATTCCTCTAAGTGCGTTCAAAATCCAGAAATCTGTATCTTTTCCATTACCAGCCATCATATTTTTTCCGGCAACATAGAATGCACTTGGTTTATCTGCATATGCAAGCTTTCCATCGATTGATGTTACGAATGATGAAAAAATATACGGTCTGTCTCCCGGTACTTCCGGAAAAATCAGTTCACTTCCATATACCTTCCGGATCTTTTCAGATTTGACCGGTATATTATTCCATTCTTCTAACTTCTCACTTCTGTAGAGCAGTTTGATTTTAATCTTCTCCGCATCAAAGGGCACCATAGCTAACCCCATATTTTTTATACCTCCTTTGTAGTAGAATCTAACTTCATAATCTGAGCTCTGAGTTCCTCATATTTTTCATAAAGTCTTTCATATTTTTTCATTCTTTCATGATTTGGTTTAATAACTGTACTGTCACCAAACCATGTATCTGTCAGTTCCTTATAAACCTTGATTGCACCACTTCCGTAACCTGCCAGGAATGCAACTCCAAGTGCTGTGGAACTTTTCGGATTATAATGTAAATCTCTTCCGATTATATCGGCAAACATCTGGCAGATTTCTTTTGAATTAGCTCCTCCACCAAAGATATTAATCTGCTCAATCGGCATAGAGAAATTCACGATATTATAACGTGCATTATATGCAATTCCTTCCAGCATAGCGTGATACCAGTGGAACTGTGTATGACATCCTCTGTACCCCATCATGAATTCGGCATCCGGACCAAAGAATGACGCATCTGTCTGTAATTTATAATGTGGGAAATACCATAATCCTTCCGTACCTGGTTCAATCTCATCCAGATGACAGTTCAGATCATCCCAATTGTCGTATCTGAGATTATTTCTTAAATGAAGAATACTTTCACCAAATGAGAAAATTCTTCCTGCAAAGTGTGCTTTTCCATCTCCATAATGAGGACAGGCAACATATTCTTTCGGTGATCCTTCTGCATACATAGAAGTTCCTGATGTTCCGAGGTAAATCATAAAATGTTTTGCATTATAAGCGCCTCCGCCTAACATCGATGCAAAAGTATCTCCTACACCAGTAATAACTTTTGTTTTTTCTGACAGACCTGTCTCTGCTGCGCAGGCAGCGCTAACTGATCCAATCACTCCATTTGCAGGATTAAGTTCTGGTAATATTTCTGGATTTAATCCAAACGATTCTATTACTTCCGGTTTCCAGCTCAGACTTTCTTCATCAAATACTCCACCGATCATAGATGCTGCATCATAATCGATTGTTTCTTTTCCAGTAAGCTTATATGCAATAAATCCATGTGGAACCATTACCTTGGAAATCTTCTGATAATTTTCAAGCTCATGTTTTTTACCCACAAAATCTTAGGTAACATATGTCCATGTGTAATCTGAACCGGTAACTTTTCGTTAATTTCCAGTAACTCTTCTTCCGCTCTTACATCTGTATGCAGCATTGCATTTCTGACAACTGATCCATTCTCTGTTACCGGACACATAGCAGGAATCAGTCCTGTCACACCAATTGCAGTAATACTTTCTGCCGTTACTTCTTCTATTGACAGGAACTGTTGAATCGCAGCTTTGAATTCGTCCCACCACATCTCCATGCTTTCTTCCTGCCATCCGGCATGTTTTACTTCAATAGCATGTTCACTCTGGAATTTTGATATGATATTCCCGTCCAAATCGGTTAACACCGATTTGGAACTGAGCGTACCTATATCAAACCCAATTAAATACTGTTTCATCCTTTTGACCTCTCTTATTTTTCTCCGATCAATACAACTGGTCTGTAAGAAGATATATTTCTTGCTTCAATCAGCGCATCTTCAATCTTTTCAAATGGGAACTCTGACGTAATCAATTTGTCCAGTGGAAGATTCTTCATACTCAGTAATTCTGTAGCAACCCGGATTGTCTCTTTTGTATGTTTTGTAACTCCGGTAATTGTGATCTCGTTATAATGGAACCATTTTGGATCTACCATAAACTGATCATTCGGTCCTGTTCCTCCGTAGATTACCAGTGTTCCACGAATTGCCAGTGCCTGAATAGAACTTTCAATTGCAACTTTTCCTCCGGCTGTAAAGAATGCTCTTTCTACACCTCTTCCATTTGTAATCTCACGTACTCTTGCCTTCAGATCTTCCTGAATAGGATCTACCACGTAATCAGCACCAAATTCCAATGCTCTGTCACGTCTTTCTTTTGTCGGCTCACTTACAATAACTTTGGCACCTCTTAATTTAGCAAGCAATACATGAATGATTCCCATTGCGCCAGCGCCACTGATCAATGCATAATCTCCTGTCTGAATTCCTGACATATTCATACTATGTGTTACGCATGAAAGTGGCTCTGCAAGAGTTCCTCTTTCAAAAGGTACATCTTCATCTATCTTATATACTTCGTATCCTTTTGCGATAAACTGCTCTGCAAATCCCCCAGGACCGTCAACTCCAGGAACTTTCTGAACATCTTTTGCATTTTCGCACTGATTGTCATATCCATGACGGCAATAATAACACTCTCCACAGCGGGTAAGACTTAAAACAACAACTTTGTCACCCGTTTTCAGGTCCTGTGCTACTTTGCTTCCAACTTTATTTACAACTCCACAGATTTCATGACCTCCTGCAAACGGGAATCCATTAGACTTTCCATAATAGAATTTCTGTTCAAAAGTACAAATTCCCACTGCCTTCACATCGACTAATACTTCATCATCCTGCATCTCCGGAAGTACTACATCAACTAATTCAATTTTTCCGGCCTCTGGCATAATTGCTGCCTTCATATTATTTCTCCCCCTTTAAAATTGCGTAAGCTTCATCTACACTTGCATCTTTGTGAATAATTGCTGCAAGGGCTCTGGTCATATTCACGGTATTTCCTCCGCCCCATACGTTACGTCCGATTGCTACACCGCTTGCTCCGGCATCCATTGCATTCTTGATAGAAGCAAGGAATTCTTTTTCGTTATCTGTCTTTGCACCACCCAATACAACCAATGGAACAAATGTCTCATCTACAATTCTTTCAAATCCCGGTGCGTATCCAACTTTCATGAAATCACAGCCGATTTCACATGCAATTCTTGCTCCTCTTGCAATATTATCAAGTGTTTTAAATTCCGGTCCTGCATCAAATCCACCTGGTACTGGTTCAGAGCATACCGGTAATCCAACACTGTCACAATATGCAATAGTCTCTGCCAGATGTGGATAAGTTGGTTCTTCAACATCTACGCCCTGTCCTACATTTACCATAACTGCATCTGCTCCCATGCGAAGCGCATATTCTGCATCGAATACCAGTCTGCTGTCATGACCCTGGCCCATGTATGTTGGAGGAAGGTCCAATCTTGCAATATATCCTAATGGTGCCAGTTCTTTTGCAAATTTTCTTGCCACACCAAAGTTACAAAGTACTGCATCTGCTCCACCTTCAGCAATCTGCTGTAAAGTTTCTCCCGGATGCTCCAATCCCGGTGCCGCACCATTGAAAGTTCCGTGATCCATAGCAACAATCAATGCTTTTCCGTCTTCTTTAAAAATATGATTCATTCTTCTTGTTTTTAAGTTCATATTCTCTCTTCCTCCCTAATCTAAAATCCAGTCAATCATATCTTGTGTAATTTTTAAATCCACGCCTGTCAGTGTATCTTCCATCTGCTTCATAGTCGAGTTACTTACAACTGCATATCCATCTACTGGATTACATGTAATATAAGCTACACACAACGCCGCAGGTGAACATCCTAATTTTTCACACAACTGTCGAACTTTTTCTGCACGCTTTTTATTCACATCCGTACAATACATTTTTGCCCTGTCAGATAACTTTTCTTCACCACTTTCCAGATATTTTGAGAAGAATCCCACTGCCTGTGGTGAATACGCCATTACCGGAATCTTATTTTCTTTGTACAACTTATACTCTTCATCATCCATGAAATACAAAGTTTTATCCAACATATCTTCTCGCGTACAATGTGCCATATTCCATTGGATCTGCGAACTTGTAAATGGTGTTCTGTTATGCTTTCTTGCATATTCATTTGCTTCATTCAGTCTTTTTGCAGACCAGTTTGAAACACCAATGGATCTTGCAAATCCTTCTTTGACTACATTGTCCATTACATCTACGATCTCTCCAACGGGAATTCTTTCATCATCTCTGTGAAGACAATAGATGTCTACATAATCCAGATCCAACACACATAAACTTGTGTTAATATCATATTCGATACACTCTGGCGCCAATCTAGAATATTGCATATTACGGTATTCCGGATGTCCTCCTTTTGTAATGATCGTCATCTGATCCCGGACGTCTCTGTCTCT
>ENA-OQKV01000834-OQKV01000834.1-human-gut-metagenome-genome-assembly--contig:-NODE-834-length-10077-cov-2.500503_pt1 | contig 10077 bp, 10 predicted proteins | sample MGYA00242655_ERZ504811 | MGnify/ENA primary metagenome ERZ504811 (study PRJEB26092, sample SAMD00036406) | human gut metagenome | host: Homo sapiens | study: EMG produced TPA metagenomics assembly of...
ATAAGAATTGTTTTTTGCAATATAGCAAGATATACTGAGTACAGGTGGATGGAGCTGAAAGGAGATGTGATGGAGATGAAATACGTTGTTCGGCTTTTGGGAATAGAAATCAACAACATAAAAATGTGATACACGGCGAAATTGAAATGCCCCAAAACAAAAGGGAAGCATTTTAGGAATCTACGGAGCCAATGGATCTGGAAAAACAGTAGTTGTGGACTGTATGGTATTGCTGAAATATCTTCTTTCCGGACGTCAGATCCCGTCAAATTTTTATTATTATATAAATGAAGCAAGTGATACCTCCACTGTAAAGTATCGCTTTGAGCTGAAAAATCGAAGAAAAAATAGCTATCTGGTAGAATATGTATGAGCGTTTTTCTAAGGATATCCAGAATGTCATTGCACTTGGAGTCGCAGAGCAGGCAACACAGAACTATAATGAGGAAAAGGGCGTTCCAGAGGTAAGTTCCTTTTTATTTTCAAGAAAAGCGCAGGAAGTCTTTGAAAAAGCCGAGGGTGAAGCTGCATTGCTTGCTCTACTGAGTCAGTGTTTTCAGAAATATGGAATTTATGCTCTTGCTGTTGTTGAAAACGCACAATACGGCTACTTATCCTTAAATTTGGAAAGTATGCCGGTTAATATTGACTGGTCGGACACGATACCAAAAAAAGGTGAAGGCATCTTCTTACGCTTCACAGATATAAATGTGGTGCCAAAAGAAGTTTTTCCTTATGTAGCAAATACGATCAAGCAGATCAATATTGTAATGAAATCATTAATACCTGAGATCAATATAGAAATTTATAATGCGTTTGATAAGCTATTGAAGGATGGAAAAGACGGAGTGCAGTTTGAAATCATTGCCATGCGTGGAGAGAACCGGATTCCTCTTTTGTATGAATCCGCAGGAATAAAGAAGCTGATCTCTATTTGCAGTAATTTAGTTGCCTGCTATAACAGGGAGTCTTATTGCCTTGTGGTAGACGAGCTGGATTCTAGTATTTATGAGTATTTATTGGGAGAATGTCTGGAAGTTATGCAGGATAAAGCTAAGGGACAATTGATCTTTACATCACATAACTTACGCCCATTGGAGATTCTTGAAAACGATTCTCTGCTTTATACGACTGTGAATCCTGAGAATTGCTATATAAAATCTACTTATATCAAAAATACACAAAATACCCGGTTATCTTATTTGCGGACGATCAAGCTTGGCGGGCAAAAAGAAAAACTCTACAATGAAACAAATATATATGAGATGGAGCTTGCTATGAGGCGGGCAGGAAGGATACGTGCTAATGACTAAAAAAGTTATTCTGTTTCTTGTAGAAGGGCCGACGGATGAAGATGCACTGGCTGTTATATTTACGAAACTGGTAAACGATCATGAACGAAATATTTTGATGCGCATATAGAGGCAAAAAATAGGGATCGGCTGATCCGTAGAAATCTAAGCAAGAGAAAGATTGTATATTCTTTGTATAACCGGGAAACTGTGGCAGGATTTCCCTACGAGATCTACTATTTTTCCAGAAATATGGAACATGTGCTGCATGACCGGGCAGAAAATCTGACTGATGATGAAAAGGAAGATCTGGCATTTGACATCGCAGACCAATATACAGATCAGCTGGAAAAATTCCTGGAATATTTACATGACGATGGTTTTTATGTATGTGGTACTTATAAAGATACCTGGGAATTTATCATGGATGGAAATAATTCACTGAATCGTTATTGCAGTTATTGCAATGTGGCTGTCTTTTTTTGAACAGCTGGAAATTGGGTAAAACTGGTAAAAAAATCCGTTGACTTTTACCGTATTCTTCCATTGTAAAATTTTTTGCTGATCCGAAAAACGGAACTTTGGGAAACAAATAAACCACCTGCTATGCGCAACATCATAAACTTAAGAAAATACTTGTTCTTATGTCCTTTATTTTTTAATTAAGGCTTCATTATAAAACTGTATTGTAAGAAAAAAAGTCCAGACTTTCCCCAGGGGAATTGCATGGACTTTTTAAAAACTGCTTTTTTGATTATTTTTATATTTGTTTGAGATATTCTTTTTTCGCTCTTTTCCAGGCAGTTTTCTTTGTGGCAAAATGTGTTCCTCCATTTCTGCCTGCAATTCAAAAAGCAATTGCCTTCTCCTTTCAGCATCCTTTTCCAGAATTAATTTTATCATTTGTTCTTTAAATAAACCTATAGCAATATTTTCGTTTGTGCGCATAGGATATCTGCAGTTTTTTTCACGACCTTTTACCGATACTTTATCGTCAGCTTCTTTTCGTATATCCTGTATCATGTTGTATACCAGCACCTGTGCACGAAAATCTTGATCTACATAAATGGTCGATTTTCCTGTCACACTTTCAAACTTCATTTTATTTTAAGAGTATGATATTTCTTTTCTATCTCCCATCTGTGGTAATATAAATCCTCCAGTTCTTTCTGGGAGATTTCAAAGGGAAGATTTGTCATAAGTGCCAATTCTTTTCCGGAAGGAAGTATGGAGGTCATAATTCGCGTATGTGTACTTACTTTTTCTTTCATATGTTCGAAACGATCAGGATGTCTTTTCCTTATTTTCTCTAATCGCTGATGGGTATGCCGCAAAATAACGGCTTCGTCAGTGGATACCATATTGCTGCGCTCAAATTTATAATCATTGGAGGATAGACGGAATAAGTAATTGATCTTTTCCGTTTCCAGAAAGTCAACAAATTCCATGGATGGATACCCCCTGTCAAAAATGACTAATATCGGCTGTTTGATATTCATGCGCTTTAAATGATTCAGGTTTTTCTTGGCAAGCTCTGTCTCATTGGTAGAAATATGTGAAATCTCGATATCCAAGTAAAATTGATTCAAAATGTCGTACATACCACTTACAAGTGCTCGTATCTGCCCAAGTTCTGAATGCTGATTATTACTTTTCCCAAAGCGTTCTCTGTTCTCCACTGAATTCGGTATTTCTGCCTTACTTCCATCTATGGCCAGTAACAAAAAATCCGTTCCAAAGTTTTGGCTCAGAGGAATGATAGAAATCAGCCAGATATTCATCATTCAAATAAGAAAACACTTCAGGATTCAGTCGTTTTCGTTGTTGTAAATACCCTTGTTTCGATATTTCCATGTAGAGATCACCCTTTTGTTTAAAATAATTTCTCAGTTCCAATGCAGTAGTAAGCCCTTTTTTAGAAAGACAGCACAGTAAAATATCTTTTAAGGACATCTTTCTATTTCGAGAAAAAGTATTACTGTCCATTTTTCTTGCACGCACTGCTAAATTAGGATCTGATAGTTTCTCAGAAAGTTTTTGGATTCTTTCAATATAACTTCCTCTCATATACACCCCTGCCTAAACTTTACCATAAATAAAAGAATCTGCCTATCTCTAAGCAGATTCTCTTAAGTTTATGATGTTGTGCTATGCGGGTGGTTGTAGTTATCCTGCTTTTCGGAGCATTTATGGGAACATGGATGAAAGACAAAACTTTTGCTTTCCTAGATGGGAAGTTTGCGAAAAACGAAACCCATGATTTTATTTAAATGCTTGCAGAAATTTAATGGAAAATTTCTAAGAAATATAACATTTTAATTTTCAGGTCTTTCTGGATGGACAGGAACAATAATGGTCTATCCGGGAAGGCCTCTTTTTACTGCAGGAATGTTGTAAAACGGAACTTTTGATGGAAATACGATTGCAGAAAAATAAAAAAATGTTAGTTCTGGCTATCATGTCCAGTATGCCGAAAATCATTTGGAGAAGGCGAAGGACGTGTTTATGAAAGTGATGAAGATCCTCTGGATTTATATAGCCCAGTGGAAGGAAAAATAGAAATTAAACTGAGATGATAAAAAAATATAAAAAAGGAATTGACAATTGTATTCTACAGTTGTAGAATACAATTAACTTCTACAGATGTAGAAAATAAAATTCTAGGAGAATCCACGATGAAGACAAAATTTATGACACTTATAACGGTAGCAACACTTGGGATTTTTTCAGCTGCAACGGTTATGGCAGCAGGAAATAACGATTTCTATACACAGCCGCCGGCTGGATCTGAATGGGAAAAAGCAGATACGGAAGGTACCTATGCAAGCTATACGAACGGAAATGATTATGTAAATATCTATAAATATTCACTGGAGGATGTCAAAACAGGGATTGCCAAATGTAATGACACATACGATGCCTGCTATCAGACAATTTATTCAGAGGGAAACAGCCTGTATATGGCAGTGGGATATGCAAAAGATGCAGATGACATCAGTGACGTCAGAAAATTTGTAGAATATATTTCTTATCCTGGAAATCCTTCACTTACCAGACAGGAGAATGAAAACCAGACCGATGATTCTGATAAGGCAACTACAGATACTGCCAGTCAGAAGTCAGGAGGAGATTCAGATTCCTCTGATACAGAAGAAAATGCTTCTACAAAATCCTCGGACAGCAATGATGATTCCGATATCCTTACTACTTCACCAATGACATTAGTTGACAGTGATGGAAATACTATTGAGATTAATTACATTCTTCACAAAGATTATTCTTGTGAATATCGTGGAGATGATGGAATGAACTACACCGATAATGGGGATGAAACTTATACCGACGAAAATGGAAATATCTACTCAGCTCTGAATGATGACACTCATCATCTGGGACATACGTTGAAACAGCATGACCTTCAGGATGCAAACGGTAATACTGTGACGGTTACGGAAACCACAAATGGTGATTATTATTTCCAGGACGAAAATGGTACAGGATTTACGGACAACGGAGACGGGACATGGAGTGATGAAAATGGCAACAGTTATACGGAAATAGACTGATAGTGGTCAGTAGCTGCAGGAATGGCAAGGACATTTGCGAATTGTGCAAAAGCCCTTGCCATTTCCGTGAACCGTGGTAAAATAGAATTATTCCTACATTTGTAGAAAATATGTAACAGGGGAGGTATGAAAAAGTGAAAAAAACTTACCAGAGACTTCCGGAATCAGAGCTGGATATTATGCTCGTTCTTTGGAATAATACTCCGCCGATGACCAGACCGGAGATTGAGAAAGTGATCAATATGAAGAAAAAGCTTGCATCAACAACAATTTTGTCATTGCTGACCAGATTGGAGAACAAAAATTTCGTGGAAGTGACGAAACAGGGAAAAATGAATCTGTATACACCCTTGGTTTCGCAGTCAGATTATCAGGCACATGAAAGCCAGAGTGTTCTTGAGAAACTTTATGGGAATTCACTAAAAAAGTTTGTAACTTCACTTTATCATGGAAAGAAGATCAGCTCGGAAGAAGTCCAGGATCTCAGTGAATTTCTTAAAAACTTGGAGGACAGAGAGGAATAGCAAATTATGGAAGTTCTTATTCTGCATATTCTGAAACTGAATATTATTGCAGCAGTAGTAATTTTACTGGTAAAAGTGCTTGCGACTCTGTTTAAAGGACGTGTATCAGCGAGATGGAAGTATTTTATCTGGCTGTTAATTACGATAAGCCTTTGTGTTCCGGTGCGCCTTCCGGAGAATCTGGCACTGGTGGATTTCAAAGTACTTAAAAGCAGTCAACAGAATACGCAAAACCCGAAGATAACGGATTACGCAGTCAGACCAGAGGAAAGTCAGAAGATAACAGAAACCGTATCATCTGCGAGCAATGACATGAAAAATCTGACAGAAATCCCGGAACAAAAGAGAACTGTCAGGTACGAATCAGATAAATGGCTGGGAATTGTGGCTGTGATTTTTGCTACTCTCTGGCTGAGCGTAGCGGTACTTAAACTGACAGGAGAATTGCTGGCATATTATTTTTCTATAAGGAATCTGGAACGGATGAGTCTGCAGGTAAGTGATACGGTGAGTATTCAGATGTACCGTGCAGCGTGTCAAAAGAAGCACGTACGCAGAATACCGGAGCTCAGGCAAAACGCAGGTCTTACCACGCCGCTTCTTGCAGGACTTTTTCATACAAAATTGTATCTACCAGCAACCGGGTATTCAGCAGAAGAAAGAAAACTTATCTTTTACCATGAACTTACACATTATTGCCATCGGGATCTCTGGTATAAGATGCTCCTTCGAATCTGTGCATCGATATACTGGTTCAATCCCTTTCTTCTTATCATGCTGAAAGAAGCGGATAAGGATATTGAAAATCTGTGTGATACAGCGGTTGTTCGCAGAGTTAATAAAAAGGAACATAAATTATATCGACAGCTGCTTCTCAGGACAGTGGCCATGGAAAATCAGATTCCATATGTGACAGCAAGTCTTAATGACAGCGAAATGGTGTTTAAAGATCGGATTCTGTATATGGTGAACATTCGGAAACTCCGCAAAGGAATTCTTCCGGGAATTCTTGTGACGCTGCTGCTTGCAGGCGGTAATCTGGTATTTAATGTCTCTGCCGGGACAGATACAGTTTCAGTAGAGACGGAGAAGTCTGGTATTGAAAAAAATGCAGATCCAGAGAAAAATAATGTACCGGATTATGCACCGTTTTCTGAAATGGTAACTATGCAGAAAGCTGCTGAAACACAGGACGAAGGAGGAGTGACAGAGAATACAGATACAGAGGATTCTGTAGACGAAGAGGAAAAAGCGGATGCGGAAACAAATGATGAACCTGCCATGGAAAACAGCGGACAGGTAAGTGAAACGACCGATGATGGAATTACCTCTGACAACAACGGGTCTGTTTCATCTTATGAAAATCTGCCAGCAGGCGTACCATATACCAGTGGATTCACTACTACTTCCGGTGTAGCATCAATTGTAGCACCGGGTGGAGGAGATGAAGAATCCAGAGTTCTTTACGATAACGGAGATGGGACCTATTCTGATGATTATGGGAGCCGATACAGTTATCAGGGAGATGGAAACTGGGCAGATGCCAATGGAAATTCATATCGTACCTGGAATGACGAAGGTTATCATTTCGGAAACCAACTGGAACAGCATGAACTTCAGGGCAGTAACGGTACTGTTAATGTAATAGAAACAACAAACGGAGATTATTATTATTGTGACGCAGATGGGGTCGGATACACAGACAATGGTGACGGTACCTGGACGGATGAGAATGGGAACATCTATACAGAATAAACAAAGAAGCAGGACAATGGGGATGCTACCCAATGCCCTGCTCCTTTGTTTATTCAAAATGAAGTTTCTTAAATCTTTGAAGCCGCAAAATACTGCAAGCTCTTTCTTAGATTTTGGTGTTGTGCAAAAAGCTAAAATCTGTTTTGATACCGTTGATGATTCCGATTTCTGTCTGTCAGCCAGATTTTCCAATGGGATAAATTTACTGGATTTACGCACAAGGCTGTAACATTCGTTGATTAAGATACGGATTAACCAGGTCCGGGCATAGTTATCGTTTTTAATGTACCGACGTTGGAAAAAGCCTTCACAATTGTATATGGGTAAGAAGTAAGACAGGTATATCATGTCAACAGAAGGGAAAGATTTATTTCTTCTATTATTAAAAAATAAAGTTTATTTGGGGATATTTTGAAAAACTGTACGTCTAATTTATGTAAATGAAAATTGCCGGCCGGCTAAAAAAGGTGGTGTTAAAGTGACCAAAGAAGAATTAGGGACGTTGATTCTCAATTCAGAGAGACAATTGTATTCTACTGCCAAAACAATTTTAATTAACGATCAAGATTGTGCGGATGCTATTCAGGAAACGATTGTTAAGGCATTTTCAAAGATTGGAACTTTGAGAAATGACAAATATGCCAAGACTTGGTTGATTCGTATATTGATCAATGAGTGTTATACTCTTTTGAGAAAGTCGAGTAAACTTGTTTCTTTGGAAGGGATGAGTGAAATGACAGAAATTGAGACAAATCAGAAAACTGACTACAGTGACTTGTACAGAGCCGTAAATTCTTTGAAAGAAGAATTACGAATGCCAGTTATTCTGTACTATATTGAGGATTTCAACATAAAAGAGATTGCGCAGATTCTTGAGATAACCGAGGGAGCAGTTCAAAAAAGACTTGCCAGAGCACGGGGAAAGCTTAAGCGTAATTTACAGGAAAGTGAGGAGTTGACAGTATGAGGTTAGAGGATATGAAAAAAAATATTCCTGAAACTCCGGAGTTCATCCACACGATGATCCAAAGCGAAGTGAAAAAACAGCTTCAGGACACGAAGGTGGTTAATATTCAGACAAGGAGAGTGAAAAAATGGACAGGTGCCAGAGTGGCTGCAGCAATAGCCGTATGTGTATTGGTTACATCGACCATAGTCTATGCAGGTGCCAAATTATATCATATGTTTTTAGAAAAACAAGGAGCCTACAGTATCGTAACGGGAATTAAGGCGGATGGCAGCACAGGGAAAATTAATCTTCCTGAAAAAATTCATGATATAGATATCTCAGCAGGATATATTCCAGAAGGTATGGAATGGATTGATGAATTCCATCTGGAATATCCTGAGCATGATCGAACCGGAGGATTCAGCTTTGCATCTGTGCTTTTAGACGAGGATGATTTGAGCAAAGTAATGCAAGATAAGAATGTTGTTGACTGTGAGGAACGAACTTTTGGCAATTATGAAGGTGTATATCTTAAATATAATGACCTGGCAGAGGATGGATCTTTTAATCAAAGGATTTACCTTCTTCGTCCAGATGTATATCGTGTAATTACTGTTTATATCGGTGATGATGTTTCAAAAGAGGATGCCATTAAAGTGGTAGAAAACCTTGTAATCACTGAAAATGATACAATGATTGAAACCGCTGGTTTGTATACGTGGAGCGAAATGGTATCCCCTGAAGAATCATCGGGAGAAGCAGTGATGACTTCTATTGCAGATAATAAATTGCTAATGCATCAGATTGGTGAAGTGTTTGATATATCAGCATCTGGTGAAGACAGAGATGGCAACTATATTGAAAATGATAAAATTTCAGTTTGTGTTGATGCTGTTCAGGTGGAGGACAATCTGCAGCTGCTTGGTCAGAATAATGTGCCGGAAGAATGGACTGATGCAGTTGGAACTGATGGAAATTTAGTAAATAATACGCTGTCTTATATTAAGTCCGGTAATGGCATTGATTCAGTGGATGAGATTGTAAAAACAGAAAGTGTGAAACAAAAGCTCGTCTATGCGACAGTTACTTATACCAATAAGTCAGATGAAGAAATTAACCATATGCTTTATATTGGTACATTGCTGTTGATGGACCATGAAGATGGATCATATCAAATTTACGATCCGACAGAACAGTCCGGAGATGACTACGATCGTGTTATATGGGATGGTGTTGCACGTACAGCTGAAATGACATACAACAGTATATCAGAGGATTATGGAAATGGAGGAAACTATATTTCTTCATTAAAACCTGGTGAGAGTATACAGGTGAATATGGCATGGATCGTAAATGAGAATGACTTGAATAATATGTATCTGAATCTTAACGGTGATGGAGCTGCATATGAGTTTTCAGATTCAATGTTAAAAACAGGATTGGTGGACATATATCAGTAATGAAAAACTTATTATAGAGAAGAGGCTGTCCGTAGTGGGCAGCTTCTTTTAGATGTAGCGTTCGGGACGGATTGCTTAAAAACATCATTCCAGATGCTATACTCTACCATTAACCTGCCAAACATCAATCTGGGACAGTTGCAGATAATTCTTGCCGCAGCAGGCTTGCTCTCCGTATTAGAAACGGTTAGCTGTACGCTATTCCTGTCTGCGAAGTTTAAAGATACCTTGACGGTTTTACTGATCTCTATTGTGGTTCTTTTCATGCCGCTTTTTGCTTATGTGGCGATGGGAGCAACATGGTTCTCCACCATACTTCCATCTGCCGGAATTGGTATGCAGAACAATTTCCTTTATCAGCTGGCGAATTTCAATTATCTGAATATCGGTGGAATGAGTTTCTGGACACCGTATGGATTTCGGCAGGAATTGAATAACTGTGCGTCGCATTCTCGTTACTTTAGCCTGCAAATAAAAAGTCAATACTAAAATTGAAGAAAGTTAAAAAACTTTACAGGTTAAAAATTAGGC
>ENA-OQKV01000838-OQKV01000838.1-human-gut-metagenome-genome-assembly--contig:-NODE-838-length-10056-cov-3.728472_pt1 | contig 10056 bp, 10 predicted proteins | sample MGYA00242655_ERZ504811 | MGnify/ENA primary metagenome ERZ504811 (study PRJEB26092, sample SAMD00036406) | human gut metagenome | host: Homo sapiens | study: EMG produced TPA metagenomics assembly of...
AGGTAGTAAGACCCCTTGAAGACGACGAGGTAGATAGGGCAGAGGTGGAAGTACGGTAACGTATGGAGCTGACTGTTACTAATCGGTCGAGGCTTTAACCAAAGAAGGCTGAAGTGTAAGAGATGTAAAAAGATTCTTGTATGTTGTTTTGAAGGTATATCCTTTATAAATAAGGCCCGGTGGCTCAGCTGGTTAGAGCGCCGCCCTGTCACGGCGGAGGTCGTGGGTTCGATTCCCATCCGGGTCGCTTTATTTTTTGAATATTTGGGATCATAGCTCAGCTGGGAGAGCATCTGCCTTACAAGCAGAGGGTCATAGGTTCGAGTCCTATTGGTCCCACTTTTTAATTTAATAACTATGCCGTTGTGGCTCAATTGGCAGAGCAGCTGATTTGTAATCAGCAGGTTACCGGTTCAAGTCCGGTCAACGGCTTCACACCTGGTCATAATTATGTTATGATTTAGGTGTTTAAAATATATATGGTTGGATTCCCGAGTGGCCAAAGGGGGCAGACTGTAAATCTGTTGGCACCGCCTTCGAAGGTTCGAATCCTTCTCCAACCACTTAATTTTTATCGCGGGATGGAGCAGTCTGGTAGCTCGTCGGGCTCATAACCCGAAGGTCGTTGGTTCAAATCCGGCTCCCGCAATTTTTTATTTTAATAATTAGTATGCCCAGATAGCTCAGTCGGTAGAGCAGAGGACTGAAAATCCTCGTGTCGCTGGTTCGATTCCGGCTCTGGGCATCTTTTTTATTTTATAAAGAAATTCAAAGAGTTAACTTTCAGAAAGAATGAAAAAACCGAAAGTTGACTCTTTTTTTTAATTCCTATTCAATAGGAATTAAGTATGATATAATAAAAATGAAAAAATATGTTTACAAAGGGATAAAAAATGACATCAATTTATAATAAGTTGAAACAACTACAATACAAAGAAGATTATCCTTTTCACATGCCAGGACATAAAAGAAATTTAAAGATCGATCCATTATTAGATGCGATTTCCAAAATTGATATTACAGAGATCACAGGATTTGATGATCTTCACCATCCAGAAGAAATGATTAGAGAATTGATGGATGATTTAAAACAGATTTATGGAACAAAAGAGAGTTATCTACTGGTAAACAGCAGTACTGCGGGGAATTTAGCTGCAATAGCTGCATTGTGTAATATTGGAGATAAGATACTGGTTGCGAGAAACTGTCATAAGTCAGTCTATCACGCGATAGAATTGTTGGGACTTGATCCAATCTATATTTATCCAGAGATTGATGAATATGGAATCTGTAAAGGCATTACGAAGGAACAGATAGAAAATATCATAACAAAAGAAACTTCAATTAAGGCAATGGTCCTTGTTTCACCAACATATGAAGGAAGAGTATCAGATATCGAAGGAATATCAGATGTTCTGCATCGAAATAATATACCATTGATCGTAGATGAAGCTCATGGGGCTCATTTTATTTATCATGAGACATTTCCAGAGAGTGCGGCAAATAGCGGAGCAGACATTGTGATACAAAGTCTGCACAAGACATTGCCCGCATTTACGCAAACGGGATTACTTCATTTGTGCACAGATTGTGTCACAAGAGAAATGATGCAAAAGAAATTGTCAATATTTCAGAGCAGCAGCCCATCCTATGTGTTGATAGCATCAATTGAACAATGTATCCACATATGTAATGAAAATCGTGGATATTTTCAACAATACTACGAGAAATTGTGGATACTACGTGAAAAACTAGAAGAATTAAAATATATCAAACTGGTACCAACGGATGATATTGGAAAACTTGTGTTTTCGGTAAAAGACACGACAATATCTGGAGAAGAACTATTTGAGATTTTAAGAGACAACTATCATTTAGAGATGGAAATGTCAGAACTTTATTATGTGATCGCAATGACAAGTGTGTGCGATACACAAGAAGGGTACGATAGATTGTATCAGGCATTAAAAGAGATCGACAGTGAGATCACAAAAAAGAATACAGAGTATTTATTTTTGGAAAATGATTTTCATCAAAATAAAAAGATGTTAAAACCAGAAGAAGCTGCAACAAAAGATCGAATACAGATTGATTATGATGATGCAAAAGATGAGATTGCAGCGGAATTTATTTTTTGTATCCACCAGGAATTCCACTTGTTGTGCCTGGAGAAGTGATCGATAAGTATGTGATTGATAAGATCAGACAGTATGAGCAATATAATATGAAAGTGATAGGACTGAATGATCATAAAATATATATAATAAATAGATGAGAGGATATAAATATGGGATTATTTTTGACCGTTGAAGGACCAGATGGAGCTGGAAAAACAACACAAATAGAATTACTAAGAGACTACTTATCTGACAAAGGTTATGATATAATAGTATGTAGAGAACCTGGCGGAACACCGATCAGTGAGGCTGTAAGAAATGTGATCCTTAACAAAGAATTTACTGAGATGGGACATATGACGGAATTACTGCTTTACGCAGCTGCCAGAGCTCAATTGATCGAAGAAGTCATTCGTCCGGCATTAGAAGATGGAAAGATCGTAATCTGTGATCGATTTGTGGAATCATCTGCAGTCTATCAGGGAATTGCCAGAGGAATGGGAATTGATCTTGTTTACAAAGTAAATCAATTTGCAATCGGAGATACGATGCCAGATTTGACGATTATGATCGATCTGGATGCAGAAGCTGGTATTTCAAGAAAGAAAAAACAGGCAGAGCTGGACCGAATGGAAAGCGAGACAATTGATTTTCATAAGAAGGTTGTTGAAGGATACAGACAACTTGCGAGCCTGCATCCAGATAGAATCTATACTGTTGACGGAAGTCTGACGATCGAAGAGATTCATCAGAAGATTGTTTCACAGGTCAACAAAAAATTTCATGGTAAAGGGTGATGTAGTATGAAGAGTTTTGATGCAATTATAGGACATAAAAAAATAATTTCTCATTTTGAAGAAGCAATCAAGACGGGAAAAGTTTCCCATGCCTATTTATTAAGTGGCGAAGATGGAAGCGGAAAGATGATGATCGCAAAGGCAGTTGCGAAGGCACTTCTGTGCGAACACAAAGATGGATGTGGAGAATGTGCAGCATGTAAGCAGGTGGATTCATTAAATCATCCAGATGTCATTTATATTACTCATGAAAAGTATGAAATCAGAGTTGATGATATTCGAAAAGGGATCAATGAGACGATCGATATTAAACCGTATAGCGGAGATTATAAGATTTATATCATTGATGATGCGGATAGAATGAATGCAGGAGCGCAGAATGCCTTATTAAAGACATTAGAAGAACCACCTGCATATGCAGTGATCCTTCTATTAACAAACAATAAGGATAGATTGTTAGATACGATCCTCTCAAGATGTGTGTCCATGACATTAGGAAGTGTCAGAGAAAGCGAAATTGAAGATTATCTAAAAGCCAATACAGGGGCAAGTCATGCAGATATCGCATTTGCAGCAGCATTTTCACTTGGGAATATTGGACGTGCATTGCATGTACTGGATACAGAAGAATTTAAAGATATGCTGAATGATACAATGAACGTGATCACTCATATGAAGAGTATGGAGATTTATGAAGTTGTATCGTATGCGAAGAGTCTGACAAAATATAAGAATGAGATTTATGATTTCCTTGATATCATTATGGTATGGTATCGAGATATGCTGATTCTTAAGACAACAGGATCTTTAAATCAACTTGTATTTAAAGATAAATACCGTCAGCTAAAAGATCAGGAGATTTATATTTCATTTGAGGGAATCAGTCATATTCTTGATGAAGTAGAAAAGGCTAGAAGGCGACTGATCGCGAATGTTAATTTTGAAGTGGCAATCGAAATGCTGCTTGTGACGATAAAGGAGAATGGTAAAGTATGGTAGAAGTAATTGGAGTGCGATTTCGTACTGCAGGAAAGATATATTTCTTTAATCCAAAGGAATTTCAGGTAAAGTCAGGAGACCACGTGATTGTGGAAACTGCCAGAGGAATTGAATTTGGATCAGTCGTTTCTGAGAGAAGACAGGTAAAGGAAAAATGCATCGGAGATGAATTAAAACCTGTTTTAAGAATCGCAACCAAAGAAGATGAAGAAAGGGCAGCGAAGAATAGAGAGAAAGAAAAAGAAGCATATAAGATCTGCCTTGATAAGATCAAGGAGCATGAGCTTGATATGAAGCTTGTATCAACACGAATATACATTTGATAATAATAAAAGTATTATTTTACTTTTACGGCCAGATGGACGAGTTGATTTTCGTGAACTTGTAAAGGATCTGGCAGCAGTGTTCAGGACAAGAATTGAATTACGACAGATCGGTGTCAGAGATGAAGCCAAGATGCTTGGTGGTATGGGAATCTGTGGAAGAAAATTATGCTGTAATACATTTTTATCTGAGTTTGCACCTGTTTCTATCAAGATGGCCAAAGAGCAGAATCTGTCACTGAATCCGACAAAGATTTCAGGAGTCTGCGGAAGATTGATGTGCTGTCTTAAGAATGAACAGGAAACATATGAGTATTTAAACAGTAAGCTTCCAAATGTTGGTGAGAAATTAAAGACAAAAGATGGCGTAGTTGGAGAAGTTCAGAGAGTAGATGTACTTCGACAGAAGGTAAAACTGATCGTGGAAGATGAGAATGGAGATAAAGAAATCCAGGAATATAAGATTGATGATCTTCTGATGAGAAAGAAAAAGCCACAAGGATGTCAGGGATGCAGCAAAGGATGCAATAATAAGAATCAAGGATGTAATAAAGGACATGGAAAGAGAAAGAATTGATGATCTTGGGATCAATGGTTATCAGATCATCCAGAAAGAACAGGGATTTTGTTTTGGAATGGATGCGGTTCTTTTATCAGATTTTGCACAAGTTAAGAATGGTGGGAGAGTTCTAGACCTCGGTACGGGGACTGGAATCCTCCCAATTTTGATGGAGGCAAAGACGAAGGCTGTTCATCTTACAGGGCTTGAAATACAGCCAGAGATGGCGGAGATGGCGGCAAGAAGTGTCAAATTAAATCATTTAGAAGATAAGATAGAGATCGTAGAGGGTGATATCAAAGAGGCTTCTGCGATTTTTTCGCATGATAGTTTTGACACGATCACATCAAATCCACCATATATGATCGGACAGCATGGACTTAAGAATCCGTCGGAGACGAAAGCAATCGCAAGACATGAGATACTTTGTACATTTGCGGATATCACGGCAGCAGCTAAAAAAGCTTTTAAAAGAATAAAGGAAAGCTGTTTGTGGTACACAGAACATTCAGATTGTCAGAGATTTTATGCCAGCTGTCTAAGGATGGATTAGAGCCAAAAAGAATCCGTTTTGTGCATCCATACATTGATAAAGAACCGAATATATTTTTATTAGAAGCAGTAAAAGGCGGAAAGTCAAGAATGACAGTTGAGCCTCCATTGATCGTTTATCAAAAAGAAGGAAAATACACAGAAGAAATTTATAAGATTTATGGAATGAATCCGGAGGAATAAGCATGAGTGGAACATTATATTTGTGTGCGACACCGATTGGTAATCTGGAAGACATTACTTTTCGTGTGATAAACACATTAAAAGAAGTTGATCTGATCGCAGCGGAAGACACAAGGCACAGTATCAAATTATTAAATCATTTTGAAATTAAGACAAAGATGACAAGCTATCATGAGTATAATCGTGTGGAGAAAGCAAAAGTTCTTGTAAAGCAGTTGCAGGAAGGAAAAGATATCGCACTCATTACAGATGCTGGGACACCGGGAATTTCAGATCCAGGAGAAGAATTGGTAAGACAGTGCCATGAAGCAGGAATCACAGTTACTGCATTACCGGGAGCATGTGCGTTGATCAATGCACTGATCATCTCTGGGCAGCCAACAAGAAGATTTTGTTTTGAAGCATTTCTTCCATCAGATAAAAAAGAAAGAAAACAGATTCTTGATTCTCTGGAAAATGAGACAAGATCTATTATCATTTATGAAGCACCACATCGTTTAGTAAGGACTTTGGAAGAACTACATGAAGTGCTCGGAGACAGATCCATGACATTATGCAGAGAACTCACAAAGAAGCATGAGAGCATTTTTAAATCAACGCTTGGGGAAATCCTTGCCTGTCATAGAGAAAATCCGCCAAAAGGCGAATGTGTGATGATAATAGAAGGAAAATCATTTCAAGAATTAAAAGAAGAGAGTCAGGAAGAATTTCTAAAGATTCCATTGTCAGAGCATATGAACCGTTATATGGATCAGGGATATTCAAAGAAAGAAGCGATGAAACTGGTAGCCAAAGATCGAGGTGTTGGTAAGAGAGAGATTTATCAGCAGTTGTTGGAAGAGGAATAAAAATATATCAACAAAAAAGGTATGGGAAAATAATATCAATTCCCATACCTTTTGTTTGTCTTTATTGAAATGATCCAAAAAATTACGCTTCAGTAATTTCGAATCCAGCAAGTTTAGCTAATTCAATGATAGATTTTCTTGAGACTTTCTTTCCTTTGTAGTCAATCAGATCATCCATATCTTCTCCAGTAAAAATATCTGCAGGATTATATTTCTTTAAAATAATCTTATCGTCATCTACAAATATTTCAAGAGGATCGCGTTCGTTCACATCAAAGTTACGACGTAATTCGATCGGTAAAGTAATTCTTCCAAGTTCGTCAAGCCTTCTTACAATGCCTGTACTTTTCATGTGTAAACCTCCTTAATGTCTTACAATCATTTTATATCTTAAACCATAGCATACCAAAATCTGGTTGTCAATTCATTTGTTTACTTATAAACTAGAGAATAAATAAGTATAATTAACAGATTTCAGCACCTGCTGGCATATCTTTATCTGGTGTTACAAGAGCTAATTCACCCTTATCATTTTCAGCACAAAGTAACATTCCTTCAGAGAGAACTCCTGCTAATTTGGCTGGTTTTAAGTTCACAAGTACCATAACTTTCTTACCGACCATATCTTCTGGTTTATAATAAGCTTTGATACCAGAAACAATCTGTTTTACCTGGCTTCCAATCTTAACCTGAGAGCAAAGAAGTTTCTTGGATTTCTTCACTTCTTCACAGGCAATGATCTCACCAACCTGGAACTGCATCTTAGTGAAATCATCAAAAGTGATCTCATCTTTTGGTTCAATGTCGATGACAGTATCTTCTTCTACAGCAGCGTTTGCAGCTTTGACAGAAGCAGCCTGTTTCTCCATTAAGACTTTGGCTTTTTCCATAACTTCTTTCTCATCTAATCTTGCAAATAAGATCTGAGGTTTTTCAGTTACTTTTGTACCACTCTTGTAGTTTCCGAATGTTGCAAGGTTATCAAATTCAACCATAGATGTATTTAACTGAGCAAAGATCTTCTCAGATGTCTCAGGCATATATGGTGATAATAAAGATGCACCAATTGTGATTCCTTCAACAAGGTTGTATAAAACAGTAGCCAGACGGTCTTTTGAAGCTTCGTCTTTTGCTAATACCCAAGGCATAGTCTCATCAATATAACGGTTGCAGCGACGGAATAAGTTAAAGATCTCAGTCATTGAATCTGCAACACGAAGGTCAGCCATCTTCTCAGCAACTTTATCTCTTGTACCTGTCACAACGGCTTTCAGATCATCATCATAATCTCCTACAACACCCTTGTCTTCTACGATTCCTCCAAAATATTTGTTGGACATAGAAATCGTACGGTTTACAAGGTTACCAAGAATATTTGCAAGGTCAGAGTTCATACGCTCGATCATCAATTCCCATGAGATCACACCATCACGTTCGAAAGGCATTTCATGAAGAACGAAATAACGCACTGCGTCAACTCCGAAGAAGTCAACCAGATCATCTGCGTATAAAACGTTACCTTTGGATTTACTCATCTTACCATCGCCCTGAAGCAGCCAAGGATGTCCAAATACCTGTTTAGGAAGTGGAAGATCTAGTGCCATCAGGATGATTGGCCAGTAAATTGTATGAAAACGGATGATATCTTTACCGATCAGGTGAAGATCTGCAGGCCAGAACTTGTTAAACTTGTCTGAACTGTTTCCATCACAGTCATAACCGATACCTGTGATATAGTTTGTCAATGCATCTAACCATACATAAACGATGTGTCCTTCATCAAAGTCAACTGGGATTCCCCATGAAAATGATGTTCTTGAAACACACAGATCCTGAAGTCCCGGAAGAAGGAAGTTGTTCATCATCTCATTCTTACGGGATTCTGGCTGAATAAATTCAGGATGTGTATTGATGTGTTCGATCAGACGGTCTGCATATTTGCTTAATTTTAAGAAATAAGCTTCTTCTTTTGCAGGTTGTACTGGACGTCCGCAGTCAGGACATTTACCATCTACTAACTGGCTCTCTGTGAAGAAAGATTCACAAGGTGTACAGTATAAACCTTCATATTCACCTTTGTAGATATCTCCCTGTTCATATAATTTCTTAAAAATCTTCTGAACCTGTTTCTCGTGATCTTCATCAGTTGTTCTGATAAAACGGTCATAAGAAGTGTTCATAAGATCCCAGATTCTCTTGATTTCTCCGGCAACATCATCAACGAATTCTTTTGGTGTTACCCCTTTTTCTTCTGCTTTTAATTCTACTTTCTGGCCATGTTCGTCAGTTCCTGTCTGGAAAAATACGTCATAGCCTTCCATTCTTTTATATCGAGCAATACTGTCTGCCAGGATGATCTCATATGTGTTACCAATATGAGGTTTTCCGGAAGTATAAGTAATTGCAGTCGTAATATAATATGGTTTCTTACTCATAATGATCCTCCGATTTTCTGTTTCTATCCTTATAATTATAGTACATCTTGTGTGGATAGTCTATTTTTTTTCTTTAAAAAATAAGATATTAACAAGTGTTTATTTGGAGGTAGAAATGGAATTTGCAGGGAGATTGAAAAAGATCAGAATAAAGTTGATCATGATTGGAATTTGTCTGATATTTCTAGGAGGATATAGTCTGATCCAAGAATGGAAAGATCAAAAAAAGAATACAACAAAAAAAGTAATTTGATCAGTATACGGATGCGTTTTTTAAAGTAAAATATATCAACAAATGAGATCACGATGCATTTCTTTTTAGAAAATCCAGAAAAATATAGATTAGAACAACCAAAAAATCTTTATCCATCCATGAATCAGGGAAGTGTCTTGAATGAAAAAATTAAAATTTCAAAAGAAATTGAGAAGTTAAAAAAATTTAAACAAAAGGAATTGACGAAAAAACAGCAAAATACATATATGGTTTTGATGGATTATTTAAGAAGACAGAAAAATCTTTCGATGTATCCGTATTATGAAAGAATCCTTGGGAAAACATCTGGGCAGCAGGCACAGATTCTTCTGACATTAAGTGAATATCGTCTGAAAAATGAGAAAGATATCAAAAGCTATTTTCAATTATTGAAGGGACTGGATGGATATTTTGACTCACTGATCGAATACAGCAAGGAACAAGTAAAGAGAAATTTATTCCTATCTGATCAGTCTTTAAAAGAAGTATTGCAGCAGATTCAGAATGTCATAAAGCAAAAAGAAAACAATATGTTGGTTGCAACATTTAATTTAAGAATTGCAGATATTAAAGGAATTAATGCAGCTCAGAAAAAGAAATACTGCAGAGAAAATAAGAAATTGATCGGTACAAAGGTGCTGCCTGCTTATGAAAAATTATATTCCCATTTGCAGGCATTAAATGGAAATGGGAAAAATGAAAATGGTCTGTATTATTATAAAAATGGAAAAGAATATTATAAAGTATTGGTTGCACAGAAAACAGGATCAGATAAAACGATAGAAGAAATGATCGAAATCAGTGATCGATCCATTGAAAAATGCCTTCGAAAACTTATAAAATTAGCAAAAAAAGTATCCAAATATCATAAATGAATATAGAAATCATAAAAAAAATAATAAAATTAGTGCAAATACACAAAATAATAACTTTAAACAAACTAAAGGACAAAAGAATAGGTAAAATAATTAATTCCAAAGGACACCAAAA
>ENA-OQKV01000839-OQKV01000839.1-human-gut-metagenome-genome-assembly--contig:-NODE-839-length-10056-cov-3.381207_pt1 | contig 10056 bp, 8 predicted proteins | sample MGYA00242655_ERZ504811 | MGnify/ENA primary metagenome ERZ504811 (study PRJEB26092, sample SAMD00036406) | human gut metagenome | host: Homo sapiens | study: EMG produced TPA metagenomics assembly of...
GATACACGTCCATGTCTGACTATTATCTAACAGTATGTGAAAACTAAAGAACCGCCGTGTACCGAACGGTATGCACGGTGGTGTGAGAGGTCGGCTAATCAATTAATGATTAGCCTCCTACTCGATTCGAAAGGGGAGAAATAAATAAATGAATGAAACAATTACATATCGATCACCACCTAAAATCAAAGACACCATAAAAATTAAATGGTGTCTTTTTAGTATACATTTTCAGGAAAAGGAGAAAGACTTATGAAGAAAAACAAATGGAAAAAAATATTCTGTCGAATGTTAGCAGTTGTGATGTCAATCTTAATGATGCCAACATCTGTCTTTGCACAGATCAGTGTTGATGATGCAAAGAAAATTAATGATGATTGGTATAAGCCAAATCAAAAAGAATTCAGTTCATTTGATAGTTCCAAAGCATTAACGGTTAAGGCATCTTACGGATTCCGTCTGTATAAGACGAAGAATTCCAAGTTTACCGTAGAAGAAGGAAAAAGCTGCAAATATCCAACAAGCTATAATGGATTAGATCTGAATATTCAGGATTTCCAGAAAGAGTATCTTTGGTTCAAAACATCTGAAAATTCAGTAGATAAGATCAAAGTTAAAGTTTCAAACATGCAGATCTATCAATGTAATGACGATGGAAGCAATGGTCACTGGGTAAAAGTCGATATGGTACGAACTGTGACAGGTATTGAAAAATACAAAGGACAGGATGGATATATTGCTTTAGGTGAAAACTTAACAAATACAGTTTACGTAGGGCTGAAAGAAGTTAAGACAACAAGTACATTCTATAAAGCAGGTACAAATACAAAAGTCTCACTCAAATCCAACGTAACATTAAAGGATATTGACTCAAAACAGTATATCGGAGTAAAAGCAAACAAAGTAGATGGTCAGTACGTATCTTCCAATACAAAATTAAGCTATAAAGAAGATAATGGAACATATATCTATTATGCAGACTATGACGATGATTATGATAGTCAGGACTTTACATGTGCTGCGTTTACCTTCCAGGGAGATTCGTTTGAATATACCTTTGGACGTAATCTTGCAGAACCGACAAGACGAGATCAGTTTGTAGGTTCTGGCCAGAACATGACCAGATTTAAAACCGTGCCTCCAACAAAGACTGTGACAGACAATAATGAAACACAGGTAACAAGTAATACAGTGGAGCACTTCGGACAGGACTGGACATATAACGTGGAACAGGTAATCCCAGCAGGAATCCCAGAGGCACATCGTTATTCCAAGTTTGCATTTGAAGATCAGATCGAATCCTGCATGAAGATCAACTCCGTAAAGGTAGTTGCAAGCAAGATGGAATCCACAAAAGATGCAACCAGCTGGTTCGATATTAAAACAGATGGCAATAAAGTAACAGCAACATTGAAAGATCCAAAAGGAAATGACAGTTTCTATAAATATGGGATCTACACATTAAAGATCAATGTATCATTAAATATTCCAGAAAATGCAACAGAAGAACAAATGACTGCATTGAGAGAACAGTGGAAACAGCATGGGCATTATAACGAAACAGACAATATTGTAACTGAGACAAACAAAGCAAAGACAAACGTTGATGGAGATGTTAAGGATACAAATCAGGTAACAACGAAAGTAGAAGGCCCAGAAAAAACGGTTAGTGATTCTGATGAAACGAATGTAAAGAAAAATACAGTTCGTTCATTAGCCGATGATTGGACATATTCAATTACACAGAAGATTGCAAAAAATGCAGATGAAAAGTATGCAAGTTTTGCGTTCAAAGATAGCATTGAGCAATGTATGAAGATTAATTCAGTAAAAGTAAAAGCTGATAATGGAAAAGATGTAACAAGTTGGTTTGATGTATCAACGGTAGGAAACGAAGTAAAAGCAACTTTAAAAAATCCAGGATCAAATGATGAATTTTACAAAAACAATTCTTATACAATGGAGATTAATGTGAAGATGGATGTTCCTGAGAATGCGACAGAAGAGCAATTAAAAAGCTTGAGAGATCGTTGGAAAGAACATGGACATTACACTGAAGATCAAAAAATTGTAAAAGAATATAATACGGCATATGTTGAGGTAAATGGACAGAATGTTATAACAAATAAGCCAGAAACAGAAGTTCAGCTTTCTACAAATGAAAAAAATGAACCAGGATTAGCAATTAAGAAAAGTGTCAATCGTTATGAGCATCAGGTAAACGATGTAGTTCATTACACGGTAAAAGTGTCAAATACAAATGAAAAGGCAGATACAGCGTATTTTATAATTAAAGATACAAGTTTACCAGATAGTATGGCATTTGATTTTTCAAGTGTGAAAGTTAGTGGAATTGATGAGAAAGATTATACGATTGAACAGTCTGGAAATGGCTGGATATTGAAGTCTAAAGGTGATTATGCACTTCCATATGGAAAGACAATCACAGTTGAATATGATGCAAAAGCATTAGTTGCATCAAATGGAACCGTCGTTGATAATACAGCAATTACAACTGCAGCTGGTATTCCAGAGATGAAAGATCAGCAGCAGGTATATATTAATAGTCCGAAATTACAGGTTATCAAAAAAGCACCAGGTACAAAATACAAAGTTGGTGATACCGTAGGATATAATGTTACGATTACAAATATAAATGCAGGAACATTTATGAGAGATATTGTATTAAAAGATCTGGTGAAAACAGAAGGGTTGGAAATTAAAGAAGGTTCCGTAGCAGTATTAGTTGGTGGAAAAAATGTAACATCAAATTTAGATATTAGTTATGAGAATGATGGAACAGGATTTACAATCAAAACACCATATAACTTAAAGAACAGTGACATTCCATGTATCGGTATTACACCTTATAAAGACATGGATCACTGGACAGATAAGATTGTCGTTACCTATGATGCAACGATCACGGATAAAGCTGCATTAGCAACGGATCTGGAAAATGTATTTACTGCTCCAGCAACACCAAATACAAATGGGGATACGATTAAAGACGATGATACAATCCCATCTGGTGGCGGTGAGGATACAGAAGATATTAAGATGAAAGCTCCAGCTTTGGAGATTACAAAGAAGTCAAATAAATCTCAGTATGCGATCGGAGAAGTAGCAACATATACATTAACAGTTAAACAGACAAAAGAAAATCTGACAGCAAATAATGTTGTGATCACCGATAAATTTGCACAGGAAGATGGTATGACTTATGATGCAGACAGTATGGAAGTTAAGCTGAATAAAGAAGATATCACGAAAGATTGTAAGATTACAGTTGAAGGAAATAACTTCAAAATTGAGACTGGAAAAAATATATCCGATGAAGACAAACTGGAAGTAAGCTATAAAGTTTCATTCAGTAAAACTGGAGAATATACAAATACAGCCGTTTCCACAAGTGATAATACAAATGAAGATCAGGCAACAAACGTCATTGAAGTAACAAATGTAACTCCAGAATTGTCAATCAATAAGACATCAGATAAGACAGAATATGCCGTTGGAAATACAGGGATTTACACATTGACTGTGAAACAGACAAAAGCAGATGCAACAGCCAAAAATGTAACAGTGAAGGATCAATTTGTACAAGAAGATGGAATTACGATCGATGCAGAAAGTATGAAAGTATCTTTAAATGGTACAGACATCACAAAAGATTGCAAGATCGTGACAAATCAGAATAACTTTACAATTGAAACAGGAAAAGATCTAAGTAGTAAGGATGAACTGTTGGTATCCTATAATGTAACGTACACGAAAGAAGGAACATATAAAAATACAGCAACTACACAGGCAGATAACGCAGATCCAAAAGATGATAATAATTCTGTTACAGTGGTAGATCAAGACGTTACGATGACGAAAGATGCAGATAAGAAAGAATATAAAGTAGGGGACATGGTAAAATACAACGTGTCTGTATCTTTAAAGAAAGAAAATTCTGTATCAAAGGATGTCGTAATTAATGATACAATTCCGGAAGGTCTTGCCCTTCAAAGCGAAAGTGTAAAAGTGACTGGGATAACTGATTACACGATCAATACAGATGGAAACAAGTTAGAAGTTAAAATTCCGGAATTAAAATATGGTGAGAAAGTTGAGGTGAATTATCAGGCAAAAGTATTAAAGAGTGCATTAGGCAAAACATTGGTGAACAAAGCGACTGTTAATGGTTCAGGAATTCATCCAGGACAGGCAGAAGTATCTGTAAAAGTACCAAAGACAGAAAAAACACCAACAAGTACTAATGGAAGTGGTAGTCAGACGACAACTGTAAAAACAGGAGATGATTTTAATGCAATTCCTTATGTTGCAGGTATTGCACTTGGGGCTGTCGCAGGAGTTGTGATTTATCTAAAAAGAAGAAAACTGAAGAAATAAAGGATACTTTTATATACCACAAATGTAAAAGATATCACGCATAAGAAACGTAAAGTAAATAATAGCTGTCAAAAGAGGTTGTAGTTTTATCTACAGCCTCTTTTGAAATTATAAGGAAGGAATTAAATGAGTCATATTGATGATACCAGTCAATTAACAAGGAAATTATTGTTGTATATGGATTTAGGATTAGCTAACAATGAAATTCAGCTGATTGCAGAAGCTGCAAAATACCACGATATAGGGAAAATATATATTCCGGATCATATTTTATACAAACCTGGAGAGCTGACAAAGGAAGAATATAAAATAGTACAACAACATACAGTAATTGGACACGATATGATCATGAATTCTAACTTGAACAGAGAATTGAAAAAGTATGCTGCTGAGATCGCTTTACACCATCATGAACGAATTGATGGATCAGGATATCCAGATAATCTTTTAGGAAAAGAAATAAAAGATTGGATTCAGGTAGTAGCTTTAGCAGATGTTTATACAGCACTTCGAAGTAAAAGAGTATATAAGCCGGCGTATTCGAAAGAAAAAGCAGTGCAGATCATATTAGATGGCGGCTGTGGAGAATTTCCCAAAGAATATTTAACGAAATTTCAAGAGTATTTGACAAAAAGAGTATTTTAGAAATTAGAAAAGTGCAGAAATAATTCTGTGCTTTTTTGATTTCTAAAATTTAAAGGAAGGAGAAGCATATATATGAGAAGACAAAGATTTTCTAGGGAACAGATTGCAGAAGCTGATCAAAGAGACATTCTTGGAGTTGCCAGAGAATTAAATTTGAAATTAGAAAAAAGAAAAAATACATATAAAGTACCTGGATATGGTGGTTTGTATATTACACCTATGAAGAATGCATTTCACTGTTTTTCTGCAGATATGAGCAGAGAGAATAATTGTGGTGGTGGGCCAATTCAGTTAGTGATGTTTATTCATCAGTGTACATTCATTGAATCAGTGTCATATCTTTTAGGTATCAAAGGATTGGATACATATAAAAGAGAACCTGTAGAAGAAAAAGAAATAGAATTTTCTTTACCAGAGCGATCAGATAGCTTTCGACATATTTATGCATATCTTATTAAAACAAGAAAGATTGATCGATGGGTAGTTGATCAGTTCATAAAAGAAAAAATGCTATATGAAAATAAATACCATAGTTGCGTATTTGTTGGATACGATTATGATGGAAATCCAAGACATGCGGCAATCAGGGGAACCATGACAAGTAAAGCATTTAAAGGAGAAACACGAGGAAGTGATAAAAGATTTGCATTTCATCGATCTGGTGAAAACAAGATGTTACATGTGTATGAAAGTCCGATTGACATGATGAGTTATTTAACATTATATCCAGATGCAATCAAAGATCATCATGTAGCACTTTGTTGTCTTGCGGATACGTCACTGCAAGAATATGTAAAACATTATGACATTCAGAGAATATTTTTACACTTAGACAACGATGAATGGGGAAGAAATCAGACAGAAAAATTAAAAGACTTCTATGGGAAGTCATACGATATTTGGGATGAATCACCGTTTGATGGCTATAAAGATTTTAATGAACAGTTGGCAGGTAGAAAAGGATGAAGGACAGAAGAAAAACAATCCGGATAAGCAAAGAAGAGGAACAGAAATTACTGGATTCTTTGAAAGATACAGGGATGAATTTTTCGGATTATGTTAGAAAGGCGATTTCAGATCATCCTATTATTGTCGTTTCTGGTATTCAAGATTTACATCTACAGGTAGCAAGGGTAGGAAATAATCTGAACCAATTGGTTATGTTGGCCCATGAAGGAAGAATTACCAGTGTTGATCTTACCGAATGTTTTGAAATGCTGCAAATGACTTATTCAAAACTAAGTGAAATAAGTGAGGTGATAAATCATGGCGACTGTGATTCAGGCCCAGGATAAGAGTGGAAAGTATATGAAATATGATACCAAGAGTAAAATGAAATATATTCTTGACTATGTTCATGATCCTGAAAAAACCAGATCGGAATTACAGGGTGGAACCCTTCTGATGAATCCGGAAAATGCATATGATGAATTTATGCTGACAAAACAATTATGGGGGAAGGATCAGGAAGGAAAACGAATGTGTATGCACTACATACAATCGTTTAAACCTGGAGAAGTTACCCCAGAACTGGCAAAGCAGATTGCAGATGAATTTGTAAAGCAAAAAAATTTTCAAGGGTTTCAGATTTCTTATGCTGTTCATACAGATAAGGATCATATTCATACGCACTTTATACTGAATACAGTAAATGTGGAAGATGGCCATAAATGGCAGTTAGCAGACTTGAAAATTTTACGGAGAGTTTCCGATCGATTATGCAAAAAACATGGCTTATCAATCCTTCCAGAAAAAGAAGTTGCCAAAAGTAAATCTCCAGCCCAAAGGGATGCAGAGAGAAAGGGAACTAGTTGGAAGAAAGAAACACAAATGGCAGTAGATGCAGCACTAGAGGTTGCTGAGAATCATACGGAATTTTTTTGGCTAATGAATAAGCAAGGTTATCAGGTACGATGGAAGAATGAATATAAATATGTATTGTTTACAAATCCCGATGGCAAAAAAATGAGAAACCGAATCTTTGAGAATCCAGGAAATTATACAAAGGAGGCAATGCGTGAAAGATTTAGAGAAAACTATAAAAGACATAAAAATAAAGAACCAGATGAAAAATCTGAGTCATTAAGTTATCGAACAGAAACATTTTTTATTGTAAGAGATGTAGCTAATACTGCCACATCAAAAAAAGAATTTATTCAGTTGATGGAACAGAATGATTATCATGTTCAATGGAATGATGATCACAAATATATAACTTTTTGGAAAGATGGCCATAAACCAGTGCGTAATCGATCATTTTATCCAAATGAAGAATATACGAAAGAAGGATTAGAAGAAAAATTTAAAAGGAATGAAGAAAGACTTAATAGAATTCGTTCAGGAAAATATGATGCTAAAAATGTTGTAGAACTACAGAAATTAGATAAGCTGTTTTTATTATTTTCAATAATAGAAGGGGCTGATGACAATGCATATCCACATCAGACGAACTTACATGAACACTCTGTAAGATCGATTGACGAATGGAAGAGAGAACAGGCGAAAGGACATGGAATGGATTGGGAAAGATAGAGAGAAGGTGTTTAAGTGGTAAAAAAAGAAAGCAATCCGATTGTGATGTTCTTTAAAAGACGTGCAGTCAGGATTGTTGGAATTATAGGATTATCTTTTGTAATACTTTATGCAAGTGCATTTACAGCAATTTTTTTAGATAGTACATTAAAAAATCCAGAGCAGATAAAATTTGTGACTGATCCAGTTGCTATGAAGCAATGTATTTCAAATAATGAACAGATAAGAATGTTTACGATCTTCTTTTTTGTTATTTTATTATTGGGAATTATAACATTATTAGTTGGTGGCAAATCATCTTTTAAGGTTGATATGATAGAGATTACACCTGAAATTCATACACCAGTGCCTGTGGGACAGGGACAACATGGTACAGCGAAATGGCTGAATAAGAAAGATTTTGATAAAGTATTTGATTCAGTTATTATTGATTCAAAAAAACTAATGGAAGGAAAAGAACATATCCCTGCAGGTGGATTAGTAATTGGAAAAGAAGATATCAAAAAAATCCTTTTTCTCAAGGAAAATAAAAGAAAAAATATATCTGATTACAAAAGATTTACATGCACTTATTATTGGAGCAACACGAAGTGGTAAGACAAGAAATGTGGTTATAGAAACGATAACTATGCTGATACTTGCTGGAGAGAATGTTTTTATACCAGATTTGAAGGGAGAAATAAGAGATTATACGGAAGATACAGCCAAAAGGTGCGGATATGAGACGATTTGTATTAATTTTATAAATCCTTATGAGTCAGACCGAAAAAATTTTCTTGAACCAATAGTTCAGGCACTCCGAAGGAAAGATATATCTCGAGCAATTGAAGAAACATGGAGTCTGGTAAGTCAGCTAGTAGGAGAACCACCAGAGCATGGTGATAAGCTTTGGAATGATGGAGAAGCAGCGACGTTAGCGGCATCAATTATGGCTGTTTGCTATGATAATCAGGATCATCCAGAATATCAAAACTTGACCAACGTGTTTTATTTTATCACTGAAATGTGTTCAGAATATCGAGGAGCCCTGCCTTTACAATTTTATATCGATTCTCTTCCAGAGGATCATCCAGCAAAGATCTTGTTAGCAGCGACAAAGGTTGCAGCTATGCGAACAAGGTCTTCTTTTTATGTTTCAGCAATTATGACATTGAAATTATTGACAATTCCTGCGATTAACCAAATGACGAATGCTAGTGATTTTGACATTGAAGAGCTGATAGAAGAAGGAAAGAAAGTAATCGTTTATCTTTGTCTGCCAGCAAGAGACAAAACATATTTTCCATTGGCCAGTTTGGTTTTGCGTCAATTATCGGATTTGATTGATTATGCAGCAGACGAAAAATATGGAGGACGGGTTCCTGTACGATGGAATTTTGTTGATGATGAGCTTGGAAATTTCACGAAGATAACAAATATGCGACAACAGACTTCATTTGGTACTGGAAAAGGAATCAGACATTTTATGTTTATCCAGTCATATGCTCAGTTGGACGATGTGTATGGAGAAAAAGTTTCACAGATTATTCAGGATAATGCTGATATAAAGATATATCTTCGAAGTCCAAATCCGACTACAAAGAAGAAAATATCTGAAGATTTAGGAAACTATACAACACGTTCTTATTCAAAAAGCAATAATACTCCGTCAGGTACATTTAGAAATGGTGGAAGTGATGGGGAAAGTTCTAATTTAATGGGACGGCCATTACTGTATCCGGATGAGGTCGGCAAGCTGCAAAGGCCATATTCTTTGGTTATGTCAGATTCTGATCCGGCGATTATGTATGCCCCAGATTTATCACAATATGCGATGAATGAATTTTTAGGTATGGGTGATGAAGAGCATAATAATCGGTTGAGACAAAAAAAAGCAGAAGAGCATAAGAAAAATGAACGTCCCCATAATTCAAAAATGGAATTATGGGGAATTTGGAATGTGTGGAAAAGACACATTGATGCACAAATATTAAAGCAACAAAAAGAAAAAGCGGCCAAGGCTGCAAAAAAATAACAAGGAGAAACAAAATGAAGAACAAATTAATGAAACTTAGAGGAAAAATTACGGTAATTATGATGAATATGATTACCTGTTTTTTGATGGCACAAAATTATGTATATGCAGGTGGTATTGGAAGTTCTAAATTATTTACTGGAACTAAAAGCATGTTTAATGATATGAAGACACCATTGATTGGATTGTCTTCTGTGATTGGAATTGTAATGATTATCTATAATCTAATCCGCATGAAAATGGCAGATGATGTGGATACCAAAATGTATAAAAAAAGATATTTATAATCCTTGTCTGTATGGTTCTGGTTGTTTCAGTTGTTGCACTAGTTCCAACAATTTTATCTTACTATAAATAGAAATAATCAGGAGGTCTTAAATGTTAAAAAGCTTATTCAATGATTTTTTAGAAGAATCTCGCGAAGGATGCTGTTAAGTTGATTAATAAATTCCTTGTTGATCTAATGG
>ENA-OQKV01000842-OQKV01000842.1-human-gut-metagenome-genome-assembly--contig:-NODE-842-length-10047-cov-2.875101_pt1 | contig 10047 bp, 11 predicted proteins | sample MGYA00242655_ERZ504811 | MGnify/ENA primary metagenome ERZ504811 (study PRJEB26092, sample SAMD00036406) | human gut metagenome | host: Homo sapiens | study: EMG produced TPA metagenomics assembly of...
TACTAAGCCGGCAATCGTTGAGACTGGTGCACAGGTAAATGTTCCGTTGTTCGTAGAGAACGGTGAGGTAATCAAGATCGATACCAGAACAGGTGAGTATTTATCCAGAGTATAATTTGATCAGAAATTCAAAACAAAATATTTAACGTTTGTTTCAGAGTCAGCTGTTTGATCTAACAGCTGACTCATATACACCTGTAGCTCAGTGGATAGAGCAGTAGAATCCGGATCTACGTGCGGGGGTTCGATTCCCTTCAGGTGTATTGCCTGGAACGATCGGGCGTTCCGGTGCGTTGTATTAAGGAGGACAAGAACTTGGATGATTTTAGAGAATGGTTATCAGATAATCTCCGGTATTTTATGCTGGGTGGAGCTATTCTGATAATTGTGGTTGTCCTGTTTTGCGGCATTCGAGCCTGTTCCGGAAGTAATAAGGGGAATTCCGGAGATGAACAGAAAACCACATCCGAAGACCAGGGAAATGTTCCTTCTTCTCCGATAAGTGAAGGGGAGTCTGACGAGAAGAAAGAAGACGCCAATCCCATGGAAACAGCAGATGCAGATGTTACTGCATTGATCACGAGCTATTATCAGGCTCTGGGGGAAAAAGATATTGCAACGCTGAAGACTCTGGAAGATGATTTTACACCGTCTGATGAGTCAAAAGTCACAAATTTGAAAGATTATATCGAAGGGTATGAAGTAGGCGATGTGTACACGAAGAAAGGTATGACAGATGATTCTTACGTGGTTTACGCCTGTTTCTCGTATATCTGTCAGGGCGTTGAGACCAAAGCCCCTGCACTGACTCAGTTCTATGTATATAAGAACAGCGAAGGGAACTGGGTGATCAATAACGGAGCTTTACAGGATTCTGAGATTTCCGCATATATGGAAAAACAGTTATCAGACAGTGATGTTTCAGCTCTTATAAAGAAGGTGCAGAATGAACTGGATCAGGCACAGCAATCTGATCCGTCTCTTGAAGAATTCCTGAATGGTCTTGGGGAGGAAGCAGGTGTGTCAACAGAGGCAGAAGATGGCACGATGCTTACTGCTTCGGAGGAATGTAATGTACGCGCAGAAGCCAGCACAGATGCTGATATCCTTGGCGTGATCTCAGCAGGTGATCAGGTTCAGAAGACAGGTACTGATGGTGAATGGGTTCAGATCGACTACGACGGTCAAACCGGATACATCAGAGGAGATTTACTTGAATAAAATTGAATATGGAACGTAAAATACAGGCGGTTATCCTTGTGGTGGTAACTGCCTGTATTTTACGTTCCGTTTTTCTGACATTGTTTTTGTCAGCTTCTGCCGGAGATTTTGCTGTTTTTATTACTTTTCGCAACTTCCGCATGGGACTTACTTGATTCAATTAAATTCACCGTATGTAACTCCTGCCGATAATTCTGTCTGATGCAGGGAAGCCAGTTCGTGTACTGTTACAAGTTGATAGCCTTCTTTGATAAGCTGCGGGATCAGGATCTCGGCTGCATCTACAGAGGTGCTGAAAATGTCATGCATCAGAATAATGGAACCATCTTTTACGTTATTCATGACTTCCTCAACCGTAGATTCCACATCCTGCGTTTTCCAGTCCAGAGTGTCAATGGACCACAGAATCATCGGGGTTCCCACAGTTGATTTTACCGTATCATTAACAGATCCATATGGCGGGCGGACCACCGAAGCTCCCTCACCTGTAAGATTTACAAGCTGTTCATCCACTCTTGCAATTTCTGAACTGATCTCATCCGAAGAAAGAGTCGCCAGATCCTTATGGTCATAAGTGTGGTTTCCAAGTTCACAGCCCAGTTTCTTCATGCGTTTTACTTCGTCCGGAAAACTGGCAATCTCAGTACCCACCATAAAGAAAGTTGCCTTTGCATTATTTTCTTCCAGACAGTCCAGAAGACGGCCTGTAAAAGAGCTGGGACCATCATCAAAAGTAAGGGCAACCGACTTCTTTGCCGTAGATGTACCGGACTTGTCAGAGGTAGCTGACTTATCTGAAGATTTCTTCTTCGAGGATTTTTTCTTTGGTGTATAACCTTTCAGAGAACCATCTGTATCCAGTTCATAAGTTTCTTATCTATTATCACAGTCCCTGTCTGCAGAATGCCATCCATATCAAAATAATACCGCTTCTTTCCGATATCTGTCCAGCCTGTCTGCATAATACCGGTCTCATCCATATAGTACTGTTTCCCATCTGTATCTGTGAACCATCCAGTGTATGGTTTATCATCCACCAGAAACATCCAGTTACTTCCGCTGGAAGCCCAGCTGCCCTCTGATGCCTCAGGCGAGATATCAGTGCTTAATGCAGGACCGCCCGGAGAAGTTTCAGATGAATCTGAAGAAGTGCGTCCAAACAGTTTCCCGGAAGAAGAATCCGTAAAATTATCATTGCTATCAGTCAATGTTTCCCCAGAAGTAAACTCCGCAGAATCCTGATCTTCTGACACGAAAGCTCCGGCATCGCTGATGGCATCTGCCTGTGAAGTCACAGCGGAAGAACGGGTGAAAATTCCTCCAAGTATCAGACACAGAATAACAGAAAGTGCGATCAGCCACCGGTTTGTACGTGGTAAATTCTCTGACATGAAAGCCTCCTTTTTGATAAAATCAGTGACAAAAAAGATATCCTGTCATTCGATATCATACAATAAAATCTGACAAAATACAAGGCGATTCCCCATTCCTGCTCTTTTGAAAAAAATCCCAGAAAAATCCCATCAAAATTTCACCGTTGATAAGATGTACAAAAAATTATATAATAGAACAATGGACGAAAAAATCAGAATAAACAAATATTTAAGCGAGGCAGGCATATGCTCCAGACGGGAAGCCGACCGGATGATCGAAGAGGGAAGGAATTACGGTAAACGGAAAAAAAGACAGAAAGCGGTCAGAAAGTCAGCCTGGAAGATGAGATCTGTGCAGACAATATACCTGTCCATAAAAATAGAAAAAAAAGTAACTGCTTCTTTTTAACTAAACCCAGAGGAATCGTGTGCAGCACAAAGCAGCAGTTTGATGAGACGACGGTAACAGATTATCTGGATTATCCTCTGCGTGTTTATCCCGTGGGCAGACTGGATAAAGAATCACAGGGCCTTCTCCTTCTGACAAATGAAGGAGATCTGGTCAATAAGATCATGCGCGCCGGAAACTATCATGAGAAAGAATATTTTGTGACAGCGAATAAGCCGGTGGACAGGGAATTTGTCCGAAGGATGAGCAAGGGAGTCCCTGTTCTTGATACGGTGACCAGACCATGCAGAGTGGTGCAGACAGGAGAATGCAGCTTTCGGATCATTCTGACACAGGGACTGAACCGGCAGATCCGCAGAATGTGCCGGTATCTGGGATATGAGGTACAGAAGCTGAAAAGGATCAGGATCATGAATCTGACTCTGGACGGGATCAGAGAAGGCGAATACAGAGAGATCACAGCACAGGAATGGGAAGAACTGAACCATTTACTGGAATCTTCCACAAGTGAAACAGTGATCAGAACAGGAGAACAGAATGGAAACAGCAGCGATCATGCGAATGAAAGAGCTGGTGCAAAAGCTGGACAGGGCAGCAAAGGCGTATTACCAGCAGGATACAGAGATCATAAGCAACAGAGAGTACGATCAGATGTACGACGAGCTTCAGGCTCTGGAGAAAGAGACAGGCACTGTTCTGGCAAACAGCCCAACCGTAAGCGTAGGGTACGAGGCAGTTGACCAGCTTCCAAAAGAAGAACACGAATCCCCCATGCTGTCTCTGGACAAGACTAAGGACAGAGAAGTTCTGAGGGAATTTATCGGGGAACACAAAACGCTTCTGTCATGGAAGCTGGACGGACTGACGATCGTTCTTACCTACGAGAATGGAGGACTTGCCAAAGCAGTTACACGTGGAAACGGTGTGACAGGAGAGGTTGTCACCAATAATGCCAGAGTATTTAAGAACGTTCCTCTTAAAATCCCGTATCAGGGAAGACTGGTGTTGCGTGGGGAAGCGATCATTACCTATTCGGACTTTGAACGGATCAATGAATCCATAGAAGACGTTGATGCGAAATACAAGAATCCGAGAAACTTATGCAGCGGTTCTGTCCGCCAGTTAAACAATGAGATCACAGCCCGCAGGAATGTGCGTTTCTACGCATTTACGCTGGTAAGCGCCGACGGGGTTGATTTCCATAATTCAAGAGCCCGGCAGTTTGAATGGCTGAAAGAACAGGGATTTGATGTAGTGGAATACAGGACAGTCACAGCTTCAACGCTGGATGAAGCCATGGAATATTTTTCAACTGCGATCACTGAGAATGATTTTCCGTCGGACGGACTGGTTGCTCTTTATGATGATATTGCATACGGAGATTCCCTTGGAAGAACAGCGAAATTTCCCAGAAATGCTTTTGCATTCAAATGGGCAGATGAGATCAGAGAAACCCATCTTCTGGAGATCGAATGGAGCCCGTCAAGAACAGGGCTGATCAATCCGGTGGCTGTTTTTGAACCGGTTGAGCTGGAGGGAACCACTGTGAGCCGCGCCAGCGTACACAATGTGAGCATTCTAAAAGAATTGCAGCTTGGTATCGGGGATACGATCACTGTATATAAAGCAAATATGATCATTCCGCAGATTGCAGAAAACCTCACACGCAGCAGTAAACTGGAAATTCCGGATACTTGCCCTGCATGTGGCCATGGAACACAGATACAGAAGGTAAATGATGTGGAGGCACTTTACTGTACAAATCCTGACTGTGCCGCAAAGAAGATCAAATCCTTTGCACTTTTTGCAAGCAGGGATGCCATGAACATTGACGGACTGTCAGAAGCAACACTGGAGAAATTCATTGCAAGAGGCTTTATTCATGATTTCGGAGATATTTTTGAGATTGGGAAGCATCGTGATGAGATCGTGGAGATGGACGGATTCGGGGAGAAATCCTTTGAGAACCTGATGACCAGCCTTGATAAAGCTAAGGAGACTACTCTTGCGAAGGTGATCTACAGCCTTGGAATCGCCAATATCGGTCTTGCCAATGCAAAAGTGATCTGCAGGCATTTTGATGATGATCTGGAGAAGATCCGTCATGCAGATAAAGAGGAGATCAGCTCTATTGATACCATCGGACCGGTAATTGCCGGAAGTCTGACTGATTATTTTTCAAACGAGGATAATAACAGAAAACTGGATCATCTGATGAGCCATCTGACTGTTAAGAAAGAAGAAAAGACAGGTGAGCAGATTTTCCGGAACATGAATTTCGTTATCACAGGAAGTGTGGAGCACTTTGCAAACAGAGCACAGGCAAAGGAATTTATTGAGTCTCTGGGAGGCAAGGTGACCGGATCAGTAACATCGAAGACGAACTACCTGATCAATAATGACACAACTTCCAATTCTTCAAAGAATAAAAAAGCCAAAGAACTGGGAATTCCGATCCTTTCTGAAGAAGATTTCCTGAAGATGGCACAACAATAAAATAATAAGAACAGGAGATAAGATAATGCCAATTAAAATACAGAGCGATCTGCCCGTAAAAGAGATTCTGGAAAAAGAAAATATTTTCGTGATGGATGAGTCACGTGCATCCCATCAGGATATCCGCCCCATTCAGATCCTCATTCTGAACCTGATGCCTCTGAAAGAGGAGACAGAGCTTCAGCTTCTGCGTTCCCTTTCCAACACACCGCTGCAGGTAGATGTTACCTTTATGGCAGTACAGAGCCATGAAGCGAAGAATACATCTGTGAGTCATCTGAATAAATTTTATCAGACATTTCCGGAACTGAAAAATACAAATATGATGGAATGATCATCACAGGTGCTCCTGTAGAGCAGATGGAATTCGAAGAGGTAGACTACTGGAAGGAACTGGTAGAGATCATGGACTGGACAAACACCCATGTTACCTCCACCATTTATCTGTGCTGGGCTGCACAGGCAGGACTCTACCACCACTATGGACTGAAAAAACGCAAACTTGATAAGAAGATGTTTGGTCTTTTCTGGCATAAAGTGATGAACCGTAAGATTCCGCTGGTACGCGGATTCGACGATATGTTCCTTGCACCTCATTCCAGACATACGGAAGTTCCCATCGAGGATATCCATAACTGTAAAGAGCTGACAGTGCTTGCTGAATCCGATGAAGCAGGGCTTTTCCTTGCAATGGCAGACGGCGGCCGCAAGATCTTTGTAATGGGACATCCGGAATATGATCGTGTGACTCTTGATGGTGAGTACAAACGTGATGTCAGCAAAAACCTGCCCATCGAAATCCCGGAGAATTATTACAAAGACAACAACCCGGAAAACAGACCGCTCCTTATGTGGAGAGCACATGCGAACAACCTGTATACAAACTGGCTGAATTACTATGTCTACCAGTCAACTCCGTTCGACCTGTATGGAACACCGGATTTCAGCGAGATCTAAAGGGTTTGCGGAATTTACAATTTTACGTATCTTACCGTATTTTTACATGATTTCACGCAAAAATGGAGTAAAAATGAGGTCAAACATGTGAGAAAATGGTGTCAAAACTGAGCAGTACAATGCAGATACAGTAGTGACACTGAAAGATTTTCCGAAAATCTCCATGACATTTGCAGAGATGTTTAGAGAATGTAGAATAATCAGTTGAGATAAGAAAGGACACAACAATCATATGAACATAGGAAACAATATAGGAAATATCATGAAGATCACAGGCGCATGGAACACCTTTAAGAGCAATCATCCCAAGTTCCCGGCATTCTGTCAGGCGGTTTCACGCAAAGGACTTAAAGAAGGAAGCATTATTGAAATTGCGATCACCACTCCTGAGGGAGAGAAGATAGAGACAAACCTGAAAGTAAAGGACAGTGACCTGGAATTACTGAAACAGTTGTCTGACCTGAAAATGTGAAAAAGTTTACAAAAATTTTATTTGAATAACAGGTATAAATCTGCTATAGTATTCTATGTTGGTTAAGTTGATTATTATTCGTTCCCATATATAAGAATGATAGGTTCTCAAAAGAAAGAAGAGGAAGAAAATTGCGTAAAAAATCACATATTTTATTAGCAAGATACCTTGCGGATCAGATGCAGACCACAGCAAGCCTGCAGTCTCACAGAAAGGCTTTCTGCCTGGGTAGCATTCTGCCGGATATCAAACCGTCCTTTATCACCAGGAGACACGAGTTCTACGGAACATTTGAAGATGTCAAGAACCGGATGAAAGAACTGGCAGATATCAGACCGGATGAGAGTAACCAGAGAGTTTACTGGCGGCGGTTCGGCGAAGTGATCCACTATATGGCGGATTATTTTACCTTTCCTCATAACAAAACATATACAGGAAGCTTCAGCCAGCATAATCATTATGAGAAAGTACTTAAGAACAGACTGAAAGAATGTATACAGCAGGGAGAAGCACATGCATATCTGGAACCGGCCATCCGCTTCGCAGATTTCTCCACCCTGATCGATTATATCGAAGCTACTCATGAGAAATACCTCAACAAGCTCCGCAGCGTGGAAGAGGATATCCGCTTTATCCTGAATATGTGTTTTCAGGTAGTGCAGGGACTGATACAGATCTGCATTGGTAATAAGAACTTTGCAGGAGCCATTCAGGCAGCCTGACAGAGATACGCTAAGAATACAGGAAGGCTGTGTGGAAATCATATCCGCACAGCCTTCCTGCATTCTGAAACATATCTTCCTCACTGCTTGTTGCTTTTCGCAACTTCTGCAGGGGGACTTACTTGATTCGGTTAAAATGTGACAAAAAAATGAATTTTGGTCAAATCTGGAATTTACCTGCCCTGAGCTGTTGATTTAAAAAAATGATTATGCTAGAATAAAACAGGTTAATATTTCGGGATAATTCACTTATGAAATAACATAATAATGTGAAAAGTAATTTAGACAGTATGCCCTTATAAACAGGGGGTAAGGACATGCTCACAGTAAGAAGGGAGCAATTTAGATATATGAAAAAACAAGTATCTTACCAGATTCTTATGTCTGACATTGATGTCAGGAATGGTAATTATCCGGTCCTGCGTCCGTACTTGCAGCAGAGGATACTGCTGCGTATACAGCAGATGGTTCTGATTTCAGCGATTCCGGTGATTTTGATTCAGGATCAGAGGATCCGGCGCCGGCAGATCCGACTCCTGCAGAGCCAACACCTGCGCCGGTAGATCCGACACCTGCAGACCCGACACCTGCACCGGTAGATCCGACACCAACAGATCCGACACCAACACCTGCAGAGCCAACACCTGCACCGGCAGATCCGACTCCGACACCAACAGATCCGACTCCGACACCTGCGAATCCTACACCAACACCGTCTTCACAGATTACGAAGGCAGCCCAGGATGTGATCGACAGAATCAAAGAGTTGAACGCACAGACCATCACGCTGGAGAAGAAAGCCACTGTTCAGAGCATCCGCACTGCATATAATGCCCTGTCTGATACAGAGAAGGCACAGGTTTCTAATTATAATCTGCTGGTTCAGGCAGAAGCGACTATTGCTCAGCTGGAAGCGCAGAAGAACAATGCGAATACGAATAATCCATTTACGAGTAATACCAGTGCTGCACAGACCGGAACTCCGGTATATTATGCGTCCAATATCCACGCAGGTAAGGATTTCTATCTGGACAGCCTGAAGAATAACTACAATCTGACCTTCTCAGATGATTTCGCTTCTGTTATGGATGAGATCGAGAAGGAATATAAAGAGAAGAACAAAGTAGCAGATGCCAGCGATGTAAACGGCAGCAAGACCACCACATCTGCAGACAGTCTTCTGGTAAGAAACTGGCAGGATATCCTTGCAGTCTATGTATATCAGCAGAGCCAGGACGGAAAAACAGAATTTACCCTGGATTCCTCCTGCAAGAAAGACCTTGCGAAAATCTTTGCAGAGATGAACCCAATTGTAAGGGACAAGCAGGATATCACTCACGTTACATACGCTAATCGTAAAATCAACTACTATATTAAGAAAAATAAAATCGCAAAAAAGGATCGTACGATCCTTAAGAAATATGTGGAGACAGACTGCAAACTCCTCTGCGCGGTAGTAACAGCTGCCAACGGTTTTGTCCGCGAGAGCGTAGGAGATGATGTTTCCGAGGAAAGAGTAAATGTTATCTCCGCAGCCTATTCACTGGTTGGTAAAGTCGGTTACTTCTGGGGCGGCAAATCCACAGTGATCGGTGAAGATCCAGGCTGGGGAACCAGCGAGAAGGTATCAGCCGAGGGAAGCAAGAGCACCGGAACCATCCGCGCATACGGACTGGACTGCAGTGGTTTTGTCACCTGGGCAGTGATCAACGGATATCAGGATAAAGCAATGCAGGAAGCTGTAGGCGACGGAACTTCCGATCAGTGGGAGAAAGCAAACGTGGTAACTGAGGCAGATGCACAGCCCGGAGATCTGGTGTTCCAGAAAGGACCAGAAGCAGGAAGCGATAATCATGTAGGTATTCTCTGCGGTAAAACAGACGCAGGTGACTGGATCGCAGTACACTGCTCCTCCGGCAAGAATGGAGTAACAGTAGGCGAAGCATACAGTGCAAGCTTCCGTTATATCCGCCAGCCATCCTTCTACCCGACACAGGAACAGGTTCAGGAAATGCAGAGCAGCAGTACGGTAAGCACAACAACAGGTGATGCAGCAGCTTCCACAGGAACAGATATCTTTTCTGCAAATGTGACAGTAAGCAATACTCTGCAGGATGCGATGAAGTCAAATACTTCCGACTCAACAGGATTCACAACATCGGAATCCACTGAGAAGACTTCCATCCTTCCGGATAAGATCGACCTGTCAAAAGAGAAAGTCGCTGTATTTAAGGCAAAATAAAATATATAAAAGAAGAGAAAGTCATGCAAAAAAGTCTGGCTTTCCCTTCTTTTTTATGTGTAAACTTTTTTATCTGCTAACTTAAACGGTCAAGTAAAAATTGACGGATTTGCGTATTAACCTGCGGAATATGCTTCAAAAACGAAAAAAATATT
>ENA-OQKV01000845-OQKV01000845.1-human-gut-metagenome-genome-assembly--contig:-NODE-845-length-10031-cov-3.285844_pt1 | contig 10031 bp, 7 predicted proteins | sample MGYA00242655_ERZ504811 | MGnify/ENA primary metagenome ERZ504811 (study PRJEB26092, sample SAMD00036406) | human gut metagenome | host: Homo sapiens | study: EMG produced TPA metagenomics assembly of...
GATGGCTCCCAGCAGCTCCACCAGCTTGCCCTCGTCCATCCGGCTGCTGTTGTTGGCAAAGGCGTAGAAGCAGCCCTGCACGCAGAACGAGAGCAGGATGCCCCGGTTCAAATCAGCCGCGAAGGTCGGGTCGGCTTCCTCAAAGCGCTGGCGCAGCCCCTTCTCGATGCTGTTGGCGAAGATGCCCTGCCGACTGCCCGAAAAGAGGATGTTCACGGCCCGCTGGTTCTGCATGAAGGCATGGAACAGCTCCCGCGTCAGCGTCTCTGCCTGATGCAGCGCCACACTGTCGTTGGTGTGGGGTACGCTGGCCAGGATAGACTCGATGAGCTTGTTTTCCAGCGCGTTGGCCAGCGCGTAGATGTCCTCATAGTGGGCATAGAACGTCGATTTGTTGATGCAGGCCATCGCACACAAGTCTTTTATCTTGATTTTTTCCAGGGGGTTCTTCTCCCGCAGTTCCATGAAAGCCTGTTCGATGGCGCGGTCGGTACGGGCGATACGGATGTCCACAAAATCCACCTCTTCCGTGTTTTAGTTGATTATCCAACGGTTTTCGTCTTTCGTCGATGGACAAGACCCCGTGGATTTTTTACAATGAAAGCAGGTTCCTTATTCTTCTTTTTTATAGAGCAGGCCCTTGGCGTCCAGTGCCGCTTCGATGCGGCGGAACGCCTCCGGCGTGGGGCAGCTCAGGGTGTGCAGATGCACACCGCCGGTCATCCGGCTCAGCAGGCACTCGGGCGTATCCGCCGCCTGCTGGATAAAATGGTCCACGTCGTACCGGCTGGCGAGGTTGAGGTTGCCGCGCAGCTCGCCGTAAAGCGGATTCTCCACGGCCACATCCACCACGATGCCGCCCTGGTCCACCACGGTATACAGCTCCTCCCTCATCTGGTCGGCGGTGCTGTGGACACAGGCGAGGATGCCCGTATAGCCTCGCGCCGCCGGGTGGAGCTGATAACCCCGGGGCGTTGCGTCGATCTGCGTCCCCGACGCCCGCAGCAGGGCCACATCACCCACCACGATCTGCCGCGAGACCCCCAGTTCCCCGGCCAGTACACTGGCACTCAGCGGTGCATCGGCCTCCGTCAGCCGCTCTAGGATCACTTTTCTGCGCTGCGCAGCATTCATCTTCCACACTCCCCCTTTTTATCCTACCAGCCGCAGCAGGGTGGCGTAGTTGGAGGGCAGCTGGACTTTCAGCTTACCCCACTCCACCTGCGTCAGGATGGGCTGACTGCCCACACAGTCGGCCAGCAGGTCTTCGACACTCGAAGCCTCCACCGGCAGCTGGAATTCCATCGAAACCGGGCTGTCGCCGTTATTGTACACCGCCACGACAGCCTGGCCGTCCAGCACCCGGGCGTAGGCGTAGCTCTGGGTGGTCAGCGTCAGCTCCTTGAACTCGCCCCAGCTCAGCTCGGGACACTCTGCTTTCAGCCTGCCCAGTGCGGCATAGATGCTGGTGACAGGGTTCGTCTTCTCGGCGTCGGTGTAGTCGGTCAGCTCGAGGCAGGGGCGGAGCGGCCAGTCGCTGCCCCACTCTTTTTTGCCCTCGATGCCAAATTCCGAGCCATAATAGATGGACGGAATGCCCCAAAGCGTATATACTAGAAGAGCAATATGCCGGATGTGGTCGCGGTTGCGCAGTTTGTTGGGCAGCCGCTCCACATCGTGGTTATCCGAGAAGTTATAGAGCCGGGTATCGTGGCAGAGGCCCTGCAGACGCCGCATGGTATGGGCGATCTCGAAATAGTTGTGGTCGTTGTGGCCGCTCCACAGACCCTTATGCAGTTCGTAGTTGGTGACGGAGTGGAGCATCTCGGGGTTTGCCCAGCGGCTGTAGTCGCCGTGGATGACCTCGCCCATCAGCCAGAACTCAGGCTTCACCTCGTTGGCAACGCGGCGCAGGCCCTTCATGAAGTCGAAGTCCAGCACGTCGGCAGCGTCCAGACGGATGCCGTCAATATCGAACTCATCCACCCAGAAGCGGATGGTATCGAAATGGTAGTTCTGCACCTCGGGGTTGCGCTGGTTCAGTTTGACCAGCAGGTTGAAGCCGCCCCAGTTGCCGTAAGAGAAGCCGTCGTTGTACTCGTTGTTGCCCCAGAAATTCACGTCGCAGAACCAGTCGCGGTAGCGGGCGTTCTCGCGGTGCTCCTTCAGCTCCTGGAACGCGAAGAAATCGCGGCCCACATGGTTGAACACGCCGTCCACGATCACCTTCTGGCCCCGCTCATGGCAGGCGGCGACAAACTGCCTGAATTCCTCGTTGGTGCCGAGGCGCCGGTCTACCAGACGGTAGTCGATGGTGTCATAGCCGTGGGAACCGCTCTCGAACAGCGGGCCGATATAGATCGCCGTACAGCCAAGTTTTGCCGCGTGCTGAGCCCACGCATCCAGCTTTTTGAAAGCCCCGGGGACAGGCTGTCCGTCGTTTTCATGCGCGCAGCCGCACAATCCCAGAGGATAGATGTGATAGAATACCGCATTGTCATACCAAGCCATTGTCTGTACCGCTCCTGTTTTCAAAAAGTTACAGCAGAGCACTTTTCCGACAAAAGTGCATCTGTGTCCTATTCAGTATAGCACATTTTCCGACAAAAGTGTGGTAAAAGTGTTGTATATTTCTCATTTTACATATTCCATCGTATGCGTTCTCTGTAAAAATTGCGATAAAAGGAGTCTTTCGTATGAATCTTCCCTCCATCCCCAAATCCTTCTTCAACGGCGACTGCTTCGACGCCTACCGCATCCTCGGCGCGCACCCCTGGCAGGGTGACCACGGCGAAGAGGGCTGGCGCTTCGCGGTCTGGGCTCCCGGTGCTACGGCTGTGGAGGTCTGCGGCGGCTTTGACGGCTGGGGCGCAGGCATCCCGCTCCAGAAAGCCGACACCGGCGTGTGGAGCGGCTTTGTCTCCGGGCTGTGCGAGGGTGAGCTCTACAAATACCGCATCCACGGGGCCGACGGCAGCGTGGTCATGCGGGCCGACCCCTACGCTTTCGCGTCCGAAGTCCGCCCCGCCAACGCCAGCCGCCTGACCAAACTGGACTTTTCCTTCGACGACAGCGCATGGATGGAGCGGCGGGATAAATGCCGTAATCTGCCCATGAACATCTACGAACTCCATGCCGGCAGCTGGAAGCATAAGCCCAACTCCACCCAGCCCGACGGCTCGGACGGCTGGTACGACTACGAAGAGCTGGCCCGGGAGCTCATCCCCTGGCTGCTGGAACACCACTTCACCCATGTAGAGCTTCTGCCGCTGGCAGAACACCCCTTCGACGGCAGCTGGGGCTACCAGACCACCGGCTACTTCGCCGTCACCAGCCGGTACGGCACCCCGGCCCAGTTTGCTTCCTTTGTCAACGCCTGCCACCGCATGGGCATCGGCGTCATCATGGACTTTGTCCCCGTCCACTTTGCGGCCAACGCCGACGCACTGGCCAACTTTGACGGCACCCACCTCTACGAGTACGACAGCGATGTGGGCCACAGCGAGTGGGGTACCTGCAACTTCAACTACTACCGCCGGGAGGTGTGCAGCTTCCTGAACAGCGCCGCCGCCCTCTGGATGGAGGTCTACCACTGCGACGGCATCCGGATGGACGCCATCTCCCGCGCCCTCTACTGGCAGGGCGACCCTGCCCGGGGCGTCAACGAGGGCGCCGTCACCTTCCTGCGGAACCTCAACCACGGCCTGAACGAGCGCTGGCCCACCGGCGTTTACATGGCCGAAGATTCCACCAACTTCCTCAAAGTCACGGCCCCCACCCGCTACGACGGCATCGGCTTCGACTACAAGTGGGACATGGGCTGGATGCACGATACGCTGGACTACTTCGCCACCCCCTTCGGCCAGCGTCCCGACGCATACGGGAAGATCATTTTCAGTATGCACTATTTCTACAACGAGCTCTACCTGCTGGCGCTGAGCCACGACGAGGTCGTCCACGGCAAAAAGACAGTCATCGACAAGCTCTGGGGCACCTACGAGGAAAAATGCGCCCAGCTGCGCACCCTCTATTTTTATATGTATGCGCACCCGGGCAAAAAGCTCAATTTTATGGGCAACGAGCTGGGGCATTTCCGGGAGTGGGACGAAAAGCGGGATCTGGACTGGGATCTGCTCAAGTACCCCTTCCACGATGCATTCCAGAAATATTTTGGCGCACTGAGCCGCCTTTACGCCACCCAGCCTGCCCTTTATGCGGGTGAGTATGACCCCCGCTGCTTCGAGTGGGTGGCCAGCGAGAGCCGGGACGAGGGCGTGTACGCCTGGCTGCGCAAGGGTGCGGGGCAGACCATCCTCTGCGTCATGAACACCCAGAACACTGCCCACAAAAAGTTCCCGCTCTACCTGAGCTTCCCCGCCGGGGCCGAAGAGCTGCTGAACACCGAGGCCCCCTGCTGGGGCGGCGCGGACAAGTCGAAGCCCAAAGCTCTCCACACCTCGGACGGCGGCGTCTATGGCCGGGACTACACCCTCACCGTGGACCTGCCCGCCATGGGCAGCCGGATGTTCAAGCTCACCCCCGAAGCGCCCCGCCCCGAGGCTGCACAGGCCAGCGCCCGCCGGGCCGCTGCCGCACGCCGCAAGGCAGCCCGCACCCAGAACGCCAGGGCAGATGCCGCTGCACACGACTCCAAAAAGTATATTTGTTTCAGAATATCCCGTCTGCTGAAAACGCAGCGGGATATTCTGCGTTCTGGCGCGGTCTGCGGCTGGACAAGCCTTAACGGATTTATTATACTGTTAGATGGAAAGTTGTGTTTTGCATTTTCCGGAAGTTAAAGGAAAGGGATCATCCTTCTATGCTATCTGCTGCTGTTCGCCGGCTCTCGCCTCTGCAATGGGCGGGGGTCGGTCTGGGCAGCTGTGCGGTGCTGCTGGCTCTTCTGGGGCTGCTTGCACCGGCCAGCGCCTTCTTTTTCCCGCTGCTCAGTCTCTGGGCCAGCGTGGGGCTCTTTGTTCTGGCCCTCTGCGTTCTCCGTGTGGCAGGCGCAGAGCTGGGCTTCTTCCACAAAGCCGTCGTCTTCGGCATCTGGGCTGTGGCTGTCGTCTATTTTTACTGGACATTGTCGAGTCGGAGCTTTGTATACGTCTGGGATTACGCCAACTACCTGCTCAAGCAGTACGACGCCGAAGCCGCCTTTGCCCAGAGTGCAGGCGCGGGCCTCGCGTACATCTTCGGCTCCATGGCCGACGACTACACCAATTTCATCACCCTCTTCACCGAGTTCCCCTTCTGCCTCACGAGCCACACCGGCGACGCCTATTCCTTCAGTCAGGTGTTCTGCATCCTGCCCACCCTGCTGGTGCTGCTGGCGGGCCTCGTCGTCAAGGTCGGGCAGATCCTGAATGTGAAGAACCGGATGTACTATTTCCTCTTCGGGATGACGCTCACGGCGGCTTATCCCTTCCTGCGGATGAGCGCGGTGCTGGCCCAGCCGGACTGGTTCGGACTCATCTTCGCGTTTGCGATTCTTCTACTGACGCTGGATTTCCGGTTCGACAAGCTGGAGCCGGTGCGGTTCGGCCTCATCTTCCTGGCCACTGCCGCCATCATCCTCGCCCGCCGGTGGTACCTCTACTTTGTGGTGGGCTACTACTTTGCCTACGCGCTGCTGCTCATCGCGGGCTGTGTGCGGTTGGCGAAGGGCGGCGAAAAAAACGCCGTCCTTGTTCGAATCAAAAACCTCGTCCTCTTCGGCCTTGCGTCCGTCGTGGCGATGGTCATCCTGCTCTGGCCGATGGTGTCCCACATCCTCGCCTACAACTACGCAGGCCGCTACTCCTATTATAACGGCGGCGGTCTGGCCCTCGAGGCGTTCTATCACATCGGTCGGATGGGCCTGTTCAACATTCTCCTCATGGTGCTGGGTCTCGCCTTTGCGGCGAAGCACAGAGCGCCCTCCCTGCCCTGTCTCGCCGGGTGTGAGCTGGTGGTGAGCATCCTGCTCTTCACCCGGGTGCAGAACACCGGCTCCCATCAGTTTCTGCTCTTCCTGCCGGGATACTTCATCCTCTTTCTGCTGGGCGCCGCCGCGCTGGCCGAGGGCATCACGCGCCGCCGGAACCTCAAGCTGGGCTGCTGGGCCTTCGTGCTGGTGCTGTCCATGTCGGCGCGGTGTTCGCCGCTGACCACGCTGGCCATGCCAGGTTTCGTCATCGAGCATTTCCCGATCCAGATCCCGGCCACCAAGTATTTCATCTCGCTGGACAAGCTCATCTACGACAGGAAGGACATCGGCCAGATCCGGGCCATTGCCGACTGGATCGACACCCACTGCGACGAGGGGGAGCTGTGCTACATGATCCCCCACGATATGCTCTACAACCCCGACCACTTCAAGAACTGCCGCCTGCCGGACGCCCCCATCAACGACAAGCTGGCCTTCGGCTTCTCGGTCCCGGCACCCACAACTTTCCCACCCAGTTCTTTGAGGCAAAATATGTCATCACCTGCGAGCCATTTCCCCAGACTTACGTGGGCAGCGGCGAGATGTCCGGCAGGCTCAACGACCGTTTTCTGGCGGTGCGGGACCAGTATTTCACCTTTGAAAAAAGCTTTGACATGGGCAACGGCACCACCTTTACCATCTGGAAGCGCACCGCTGCCCCCACCCGGGAGGAAGTGGAGTATTATCTGAGCGCTTTCGCTGAGGAAGACGCCCAGTACCCTGAAATGTTCTCTCAGGTGGCCGAAGCCTGGCTCACCGCCCACGGGCTGTGAGCTTGCCCTTTCTGCCGAAAACGTGTATAATTCGATTTGTTGCTATAAAACCCGCAGCGCCGCCCGCCGGCCTGCTTACGTCATAAGGAGTACGCCACTATGGATAAGAAGAATACGCCTGAAGTAAAGCTGGGCCAGTACAAGGGCCTGGCTGTCACCCGTCACGTCCGCCCTGTCACCGACAAGACTGTGGACATCGAGCTTGTCCACCAGACCCGGATGCACGCGGTCTACCACCCCACCACCGAACCTGCCAAGCGCGGCTTCCGCGCCCTGCTGGACTTTGTCGGCTACATGGACGGCAAGGAGATCCCCGACAGCCGGATGGAGAAGGTCATGGTCGTGCTGGGCGACGGCAAGCTGATGCCCGCCGCTGAGCAGGCCATCTACGGCCACCGTGCCGGCGAGGTGTTCCGCTTCGACTTTACTTACCCGCAGGACTTCCGCCTGCCGGAGCTGTCCGGCAAGACCGCACAGTTCGAGATCGAGCTCCGCTCTCTGGCCGAGAAAGTCACGCCCGCACCGGATGAGGCTTTCGCCAGGAGTCTGGGCTTCGACTCCCTCGATGCGCTGAAGGCTGACCTTCGCGCCAAAAAGCAGAAGATCCACGAGGAAGGGGCTGACCGCGCCGCCGGAAAGCAGCTGCTGGACATGGCCGGTGCCAACATGACCGTAGACCTGCCCGCCGAAATTCTCGACCGCACCGCCCAGAATGAAATGAAGCTGCTGAAAGAGCGCCTCTCCCGCAGCGGCATCACCCTCGAGCAGCACTGCAAGAACAGCCGCACCACCCCGGAAGCCCTCGAGAAGGACTACCGCGCACAGGCCGAGAGCCGCATCCGCTTTGTGCTGGCCGCCCGTGCCATCGCCGAGGCGGAGAACATCGTCGTCCACCCCGAGGAAGTCAACGCCGAGTACCGCCGCCTGTCCCAGCTGCAGGACACCCCCGAGGCGGAGATCCGGAAAGCCCTGCCCGAAGATACCATCGCCGCCGCGCTGGCCGCGAAGAAGGTGCAGCGCTTCCTGCTGGACAACGCACAGGTCACTACCGTGACCGATGCCCCCGAAAAGGAGTGATATCGCTATGGGTCTGTTTACCCGTTATGCAATGGACGCCCTGATGAAGACCTCCCACCCCGAGGTCATCCGCCGTCAGTGCTGGAATCTCCACCCCCACCGCACCCCCTGCACGGCCTGCAAGGACATCTGCCCCTACGGCGATGCCATCTTCACCCGCCCCAACCTCGTTAAAGACTGGGACCCCTGCACCGACTGCGGCCTCTGCGTATCTGCCTGCCGCTCGGGCTGTATCGTCCCTTCGCCGGAGCAGGTACAGCGGGACACCTCGCTGGCTGATACCGACAACGACACCCTCTGGCTGGGCTGCGAGAAGAGCACCCGCAAGAACACCGCCGTCCGCGCCTGCGTGGCCTCCTTCTCGTGGGAAACGCTGGCCTATCTTGCTCTGAACAAGAAGCTGGTCCTCGACCTGACCCCCTGCGGCGAGTGCGAGAACGACGTCTGCGCCGCCCAGCTCCGAAAGGAGCTGACCCGTCTGGTGGAGTTCCTCGGCCCTCAGCTCTTCGAGAGCCGGGTCACGCTGGCCTATGAGCAGGACGAAGCGCCCTACCATGTACAGGAGCTGAGCCGCCGGGAGATGTTCTCCCACATGACCGAGGGCTCCCGCGCCGGCACCAAGAAGCTGCTGCAGATGCTGCCCGGCCTGCGCAGCGAGGAGGACAGTGCCGCCGACTTCCGCCTCATGCTCCACCAGCGGACAAAGCAGCTCAAGGTTGCTTCCGAGACGCCGCTGCGCTACGGCTGGTATCTGCCGAACTTCACCCAGAAGTGCTTCGGCTGCGGCAAGTGCGAGAAAGCCTGCCGCTCCGGCGCGCTCAAGCTCGAGGATATGCCCGACGGCCAGACCCGCGTGGTCGTCACGCCCTGGAAGTGCAGCGAGTGCGGCGTCTGCGTCGCGGCCTGCTCCAACAGCGGCATCGACGGCATGAAGCTGCGCCAGCTCACCACCCTCGGCCCGGTGAGCGTCTACAAATGCAGCAAGACCCTCTGCGCCGACTGCGGCAAGCCCATCGCACCGAACAGCTCCGAGGGCATCTGCTCGGTCTGCCGCATCAAGCGCCGCACCAAGCAGCGTCAGGAGGAGGCCGCAGCCCGCGCCAGGGAGCGGATCGCCGAGCGCGAGGCCCGCAAGGCAGCGGAGGAGGCCGCAAAGGCCGCTGCCGCAGAGCTGGCCGCTGAAAATGCCGCAAATGCTGCCGGTGCCGCCGCAGCCGAAACGGCAGCGGCTCCCGTCTCTGCCGCACCTGCCGCTGCAGCGGCAACAGCTGTTTCTGTTGCAGAAACAGCATCTGCACCCGAAAAGGATTGACGCGGCCGCAAATCAATGCTATACTCAGTCATGACCACACTGTTTGGTGGCCGGGACTGTTACAAAGAAGTAACGGATGGATTTCCGTTGCTCTTTTTTCATAAAAAACGGTCCATTTGTCCGTTGCCGGGAAACAGCGGACACCGCACAACGCGATGCTGTCCTTTGTACAGACAAAAACAAAGAAAAGAGGGAATTTATGATGAACACTTCCATCTCCCGCCGTCAGTTCCTGAAGGCCAGCGGCCTGGCAGCCGCCGGTGCCTGCGCAGCCGGCCTGCTGACTGGCTGCGGCGGCTCTTCCTCCGGCAGCGCTTCCGGCGCAGCCTCTTCCGGTTCCGGCTCCAGCTACACCATCCTGTACGACAGCCAGCCCGCTACCCTGAACTACCTGACCACCGGCACTGACCTTGAGATGGTCGTGGGCGCAAACTGCGTGGATACGCTGGTCGAGTACGACAACAAGGGCGTCATGCGCGAAGGCCTGGCCACCAGCTGGGACTGGGATGTTGACACCCTGACCTGGACGTTCCATCTGCGTGAGGAGAACTGGGTGGACTGCAACGGCGAGGTCGTGGCCCCCGTCACCGCACAGGACTTCGTGGACGCTCTGAAGTACGTCCTGACCCCGGACTACGCCGCCTCCAACGTGGGCCTCGTCACCGCTTACATCGCAGGCGCTGACGACTACTACAACTACCACCTCTATCTGAACAACGCCAACACCGGCGTCGTGGACGATGACGGCACCACCTACACCGTGGACGGCAGCGGCGTCGTCACTGTGACTGCCCCCGACTCTAGACCCCGCCACCTACGCACCGGTGGACTTCGACGCCGTGGGTGTCACCGCTGTGGATGACCACACCCTGACCTACACCCTGACCTACGACTTCCCGGG
>ENA-OQKV01000848-OQKV01000848.1-human-gut-metagenome-genome-assembly--contig:-NODE-848-length-10001-cov-2.451489_pt1 | contig 10001 bp, 14 predicted proteins | sample MGYA00242655_ERZ504811 | MGnify/ENA primary metagenome ERZ504811 (study PRJEB26092, sample SAMD00036406) | human gut metagenome | host: Homo sapiens | study: EMG produced TPA metagenomics assembly of...
GAGAATTCTTGAACAATGCTTCTGCTGTGTTTGACGACAAACGTGAGGAAAATCTCAAGGAAAAGCTTGTCGAAGAACGCAAGGAAAAAGCTGAGTATGCAAAAAAGGTTGGTCAGTTAACCATGCAGGTGGACTGGCTCAAAAAAAAATCTGAAGAAATTTGTGGACCTGACTACGAGAGTAAATTTAGTCCGAAACCTTTTGACGACTAAAGAACTTCCTGCTTCTGTTGGCGCAAGCTTACTTGATATCAACCGTACAAGTATTTATTACAAAGGATCTCCAGTATCTGATGATGAACTGGCATGTAAAGAGATCATTGATCATCTCCATACGGATAATCCAACCTGGGGTGCAAGACAGATGTCTGCACAATTAAAAGCCAGAGGATATAGAGTCGGTCGTCGGAAAGCCAGACGATATATGAATGAAATGGACATTCATCCAATCTATCCTAAGATGAATCTGTCTAAGCGTATGCAACAGGCAAAAGTCTGTCCTTATCTACTCCGCAACGCTGTCATCGATAAGCCAAATCAGGCATGGTCCATTGACATTACATATATCCCGATCAAACACGGATTTCTGTATCTGACTGCAGTGATCGACTGGTACAGCCGCTGTATCGTCGGATGGGAAGTAGATGATACTCTTGATACCCAAATGGTGCTCAATGCATTAAATAAATCATTTAAGATAGCCAAACCTCAGATCTTAAACTCAGATCAGGGATGTCAGTTTATCAGCCAGCAATATATCGATTTTGTAAAAGAAAATGGTATCCGTCAGAGCATGGATGGAAAAAGTCGTTGGGCTGATAATATCATGATCGAACGATGGTTTCGAAGTTTTAAGTATGAAGAAGCTTACCTGACACAATATAATAATATCAAAGAAGCCAGCGCAGCTATCAAACGATATGTTCACACCTATAACTTTGAAAGATATTATTCTGCATTGGATTATCACACACCAGCAGAATATTATTATCCTGCAATGCTGATGTCATATGTAGCTTAATTATCTGTAAAGAAAACTAGTTCATCCTACGTACGTCTTTACAGATACAGTAACTTATCAACTTATCAGTTCATTATAAAAGTCTTAGATTTTTGTCTTGACAACTGAACCACTATAATTGTTTTCGCCTTATACAATCTAATAATTTAAAAGTGTATTTTGTTTATAATTTTTAATTAATTCTGATTAATGCCTTAACTTATTTTGTTATCTGATTTCGTAAGGTAACAGGGACCTCTCTGTATTTAATTGATTGTGTGCGTTGCAAGGTATCTCTCTTTCGGATCATTATCATCCATGAATTGTGGATACAGCAAATGAGGTATCATTGGGATTGCTTTATTCTCAATGGCAAAGCGTGAATATTTACGGGCATTTTTGATGTTCTTATCAATATCTCCGCGGAACGGACTGCAAATATATACAAGAGGTCTGTAACCATTATACAAGCAGGAAATGGCAGCCTTTTGAGCTGCCTTCTTCTCCTTGTTGATATTGGTGAGTGCCTTGAATAGTGTCATATCTAAGTAACCTTCTGAATTTTTCTTTTCAACATTCATCTATCGTTCTCCTTCTCCATAATTGGTAAAATTCCATCTTTCTTTAAAAGGTCATAAATGAATAAGCGCCCCTTTTGTGTCCAATAAGTATGAGGTTTCGAATGAGCTGAACCATCTGAACCACTGTAGGTATGTGTTTTTGTTGATGTAAGTCCCATTTCTGCATACTCCTTGTAAAGAAGCCATATCTTTTTTCCTTGCTTGAACTGAATACCTTTTTCTTTGAGATACTGATTCATGCGATTTGCTGTCCAGCCATAGTCTTTTGCAATGACCGAAATTGCCACTAAGTCCTTGCAATTGAGAACCACATCGTAGTAACTTGCTTTCGGCTTCATTTCTACAATCTGCTGATTCTGGACAACAACAGTCTGCTGCATTACCAATTTTTCTTCACGTTCTTTCTTAAGTTTCATAAGAGCATTGATAAGAATATCCGGATTCGCGAGTACCTCATCAACTGCAAACACACCATGTTTTCTGATTGCAGGAAGGACTTCTGCAGTTACCCAACGCTTGAACTTCTTTGCATTTGGCATCTTGCTTGAAAGAATCAAACTGTAAAGACCACTTTCGTTGATAACTGTCAATCCTCTATTCGGAATTTCTAAGGTCGTGTTTTCCGACCTTTGGATTACAGACCTATCTTCCTCATAGACATGAGTTGCAATTGCATCCTTTGTATTGCTATATCCGAGAATCTCTGCAATATCACGTCCGACAAAATGTGGCTCTCCGTTAATCAATAATGTGCGAATAGAACCAAACTCCGAGTTCTTAAATACTTGTAATTCGTCCATATGAATTACCTCCTGTAATTTATTTGAGGTTTCCCTCTAAGTTACAGGCAAAGAAAAACGGCAGGATTTTACCCTAGCCATAAAAGTTTTAATCTTTTTTATAAAATTCTGTTTCATACCCATCTGCACGAAGTAAAATACCTGGAATCCAAGGTGGTGTTCTCTCCATTTGCTCACAAATAACATCCAGCGACACATCTTTACTGCATTCAATGATCGGTTCATCGTGGACATGACCGCAGATAAAGCAATGTGACAGCGTTCTGATGGCATACATCAAAATATCACGGCTGATTGCCTGAACGATATTTTCCACAAACTTAGGACCGTAGCTTTCGATTCGCTCCCACTTCTTTGTTGCACCAACACCTTCATAAGTAACAGATTCACTTCCAAACTTATTTACTCCCATTTTCGGTTTCACATAGCAAAGCCTTCTTCCGCTTGGTAGTTCAATAAACAGCATTCCGCTTTTGTATAAAAATCTGACTGAACTGATGCTTGATGATTCTCTTTGCTTTACTGCCTTTTTCACGGCTCTGTCAACATCCCACCAATACTTTACGATATTTGGATTTGCCTCACGCCACATATCTACCAATGGCTGCAGTTCTTCCTCTTCAAGTCCCATATCAAGGGCACCCATTGATTTCAATGCTCCTACTGATCCGCCATAACCAAGTGCAAGTTCAGCAATCTTACCTTTCTGTCTTAGATGAGCATTTCGACCGTGCTTTTCAACCGGCACCTTAAACATCTGGCTTGCTGACGCACAATAAATATCTCCGCCGCTTGCAAAAACATCTGCTCTCCATTTTTCTCCTGCAAGATGAGAAAGCACCCTTGCTTCGATTGCAGAAAAATCCGATACGATAAATTTCATACCTTTTCTTGGCACAAAGGCAGTACGGATAAGCTGTGACAAGGTATCCGGTATATCGTCATATAGCAATATTCATCGCCTCGTAATTTCCCTGTTTTACAAGAGAACGAGCCTCTGCCAGATCAGACATATGGTTTTGCGGCAGATTCTGCAATTGAATCAGCCTGCCTGCCCATCTGCCACTTCTGTTTGCACCATAAAACATGAACATTGCTCTCGTGTCACGGCATACTGCATTCGCCATCGCCTGATATTTTCTCACAGATGATCTTGCAAGCTGCTGACGAAGGGATAAAACTGTGCGTAATGGTTCCGGTGCAGTTTTTAATACTGCTGCCACTTCCTTTTTGCCAAGACTGTCCATTTCCAGTCCATTCTTTGCAAGCCATTCTTTCATCTGCTGTACGGAATTTGGATTTTCAAGTCCTGTCAGCGTCTTCATTTTATCTGCCAATACAGTCTTCGACTTTTCATCAAATGCGATTGCATTTCTTACAACATCCATATCAAGAGCAATCCCTCTGTCATTGATTTCCTGGTCAAGATGATATTCTTCCCACACAAAATCGGGGACAGGGAAGTTTCGCAGTTTATCCTGAATAGACATCTCCACCTCTACATCCCGCTTATTATATTTTTTAAACATCTCCCATTTGGTCACATCGTGCTGTGGCAGATTTCTGGTTCTTCCTCCGTTAACCTTCGTAGACTTACACGGAACACAGAAATATCGGATGAGTTCTTTTCCCTCAGTCAGCTTTTGTTCCTCAAGACCTAAAACAGCACCTGCACCTGCAAGTGATAAAGGAAGTCCCATATAGGCTGCCCACACCATAGAGCATTTCCATGATGATGGGTCAAGATAATCACTGACGGAATCTTCCTTGGTACTGTAGCTTACAAACTTTTCAGGATAGAATCTCCTAAGATATTCAGACAGACACACTCTTTCAAAATTTGCATTAAATGCCCATTTTGTTATCTGTTCATCTGTAAGTGCGGCAATAATCTCATCTGGGATTTTCTCACCTTGTGCGATGTCTATTACCACAATTTCTCCACCGTCAACAGAATAGCCAAACAGCAATATCTCGAAGTTCTCTGACTGGGCATATTTATAGACACCGCATTTTTGAAGATCCACATCAGAAAATGTTTCAATATCTATGCTTATATTTTCATTACATCACGCTCCTAAAACAGGCGGCAGTGAAAATCTGCCCCACTGCCGCCCTTTTATTTACTCGTTATCTTGCTTCTTTTTCATCAGATTCGGAAACAACCAATGAATCGACCTCTTGATGACACCAAAGAACCACTTCCAAATGCTTACAAGACCAAATCCCCAGAAGAATACGGTGATTCCAAACAATGTACCTCTGATAGAGGCATCGATCAAAGTATTAAGTACATCCATCTTCTATACCTCGCTTATGATAAAAAGTCATCTTCTTCTGTTGCAAAATCATCCTCTGCTCTAGACTTACCGCCGAGAGGTTCTCCGTCCTTAATCTTCTGCAGATTGTTAAGGCCACAGGCGATTCCTTTATTGCCATTGGAATTAAATGCATAAAGATTGATAGATGCCCTGCCATATACACCGCTGTAAACTTCACTGCGGTCGATGATGGTGTTTCTGTCTGCATCTACAATGCCGAGTGCTGTTGCAGAATTTGCATTGATAAAGTAGCTGTTTGCATATGCTTCATCATCCGGACGTTCCAGATCTCCGTCACGAAGAGGTGTCTTAAGAACGGAAAGTGAAGGCACGCTTTTGCCATTGCCTTTAAGTTTAGACTGTCCTTCCTCATACGCAGCCTGAATTGCTTTCTTGATTTTCTCCACGGTTACCTTATCTGATTTTGGAATGATAAGGCTGACACTGTATTTTGGTGTTCCGCCGTTGATTGACTTAGGCTCCCACATATTTGCATAACTCCATCTTGTGTTTGGACCTGTGATTACCTTCATTGGATTGTTAAATTTTGCCATAATAAATTCCTCCTAATTTTCACTAAAATCTTCTTTTGCTGTATTCATTTCCAGACGTTTGTCACTCTCCGGTACGAGTGTTGGTTTGCCTTGCGGCTTGTAAACCAAAGAGCCTAACAGTTCATTGAACTTTTTCTTGCCGAGAAGAGAAGTCATCGCTGTAATTCCTAACAGCTTTTGTTCATATGGGTTGTGTCCTGCCTTTGTTACAGTTTCTGCTACCTTCTCTTCATCGGTATATTTACGGTTGGAACGTCCCTCTACTACTTTGAATCCATCGTAGTGTGTTCCGTTCATTGCCTGTGCAAGAGCATACTCTTTGATATCCGCTACCCAGGACACAAGTTCATCTGCTTTTTCCAAAATGATTGAAATCTCGATATCATCTAAAGTATCCGGCATCTCAAAGTCGTATTTTGCAAGTTCCATGTTGTATTCCATTCTTTTTCTGCAGGTAGCTTTGACCTTGCAGAACTGGCAGTGTTCTCCTGCTTTAAACTCGCCTTCACCATGAAATGCCAGTTGTGCAGCCGGAGCAAGAATGGTATCTGCCCAGGAATATAAGTTTTCTTTCTTCATAACGAAAGTACTCACATTTTCCCTGCGTGGCTGGAAGATTTTCATCGACACTTCCGTGATGTCATAAATCCCGCCAAAGAGATTCAATGCACCAAGTGCATAGCACATCATCTGTGAATTATTATCTGCATGGACTTCCACACCTTTTCTGTGCTTATAGTCAATCACATACAAAGTGCCATCGCCGATAATGACGCAGTCACCGGTACCAAATCCCTCTGGGACATATTTGGAAAAATCAAGTTTCTGCTCTATCAGCACAACAGGGTCTTTGCAGACTTTCTTTACTTCCTCTACTACCGAGGAACAATACTGTGCATATTCTTCCGCACACTGTTCCATCTCTTCATCATAGTAAGTAAGGTTGTTTGTCGGGTTTCTGCTTTTCATTCCGATAGCCTTTTTCAGCTTATGCTCACAAAGGCTGTGTGCATCGGTGCCTTGCAGTGCAAACTCACTTGCTCTGTCTTTTTTATCAGTCACAGAGTTTCGCAGAAGGCGGACAGTTCATCCACTGTGACTTGATGATGCTGACAAAAATGCGTGTGCCGCCATTAAATCACCTCCATCTTCTGTCAAGAGTTCCTCATACTTTGAAGGATCAATGTCAGACAGTTTTTCTACACCAAATGAAGAAATCACTGCTTTACTTCGTCTGTATGTACCATTCTCTTGACTTCGCTGCAAGAACGCCCTTACTTCTTCAAATGAGTAAACTTCTTTCTTTCTTTGGTGCAGCTGCATCTTTGGTTCTTCCTTCACCGGCTTTTCGATATCTGCTGCCGAGAACATCTGTGTCAGTGTTTCGGAAATACCAATGAGAATCTCACCGCATCTTTTAAGCTCTGCGACCTGTTCTGCCAGTTCTTTCATTCTTCCCATTAGGCTTGCCTCCTTCCTTGATTTCTTTTACATCCACGGACTCCACTGTCTATCCGGGAGCCAGCAGATATACCTGTGTAAAATCACCAAATAAGAATCTTGCAATCCTTGACGGTAATCTCATATCCGCTGCTCTTAGGACATTAGCTTTCTTTCCGTTGGGGTCTGAAACGTTGATAGTAATTTTGTGTTTCATTGCCATATCACAGCCTCGCTTTCTGTAAGGTGTTCTCCCTTACAAGTTACAGGCAAAGAAAACGGCTCCATTTTTACCCCTCTCGGAAAATTTATTTAAAAAAGTTTTCCTTGATATAATTCATGGCATTGTCATGATGCTTTTTCACATTTTTAATACTGATACCGATACGCTTTGAAACCTCGGTCAAGCTGTATCCTTCAAACTCTGTAAGCACAAGAATCTTTCTTTGCTTGTCCGTCATTTCGTTCATAAGCTCATGCACTCTATATGTTTCATCACTTTTTTCTGTTTCCACCGTCAGTGCAGCCTGGTACATAAGCTGACTTTTATCAAATGCTGTATCAGAGTCCGATTCAGCATCGTTTTCACCAAAATCATAATCAAAGGAAAGATTATAATTGCTTGGAAACTGTTCCTTTACTGCATCTTCTACTTCATCATCTGTCGGAGCATACCCACGATAGGCTGTTTCTTTTTTTATGTACTCTTCTTTCCATTCCTTAATCGCTGCTTTTTCTTCAGCAGTTTTCTCTGGTCTGATGTTTTTAAGATTGTAATAAACTTCGCTGTCATCTAAAGAATGAAGCATTTTGATGTACGCCTCCGTTACTCCATCCTCTCCCGGACGAAGGATAAGTCTTTCTTCATTACCATCTGCACCGGTAAATGTGTAAGTATACGTCCCTCTTTTTGCTGTGTTTGTCTTACGAATTTTCATTGATTGCCTCCTAACTCGAGGGCAATCACGACAAGATAAAAATAGGTCTGTGATTGAGATACACACAGACCTGTCAAGCCTAAAGAGAGCGCAACAAAGTAAGGGTATCTCTTCGCAGCTCGTCCACTGTTTTTATTACAGTGAATCGAAACCTATGAGATATCCTGCCTGATTGCGCACTCCGGCATGATTTTCTATTTTTGACTTTTAAGGGATTTCTCCCTTGTTATTGCTATTCTACTTTTTTCTTATTCGTATTTTTATGCCTGGACTTTGGCTGTTTTATGCCCGACTTTATGCCTGAGATTTTTCATATTTGCAAAAATGCACTCGGATTAACTATTTATTGATTCAAACTTGTTATATGTGCATACCAACTTGTTTTTTATGTAGTTTTTCGTTATAATAATAAAAGACTTTATCAGATATGGAGGTAACTTATGCGATTCAGCTATAACAAGCTATGGAAAATACTGATAGACAACGGAATGTTGAAAAAAGATCTAGCTACTAAAGCTAATATCACCACTACAACAATGGCTAAAATGGGAAAAGATATGCCTGTTAGTATGGAAACACTCGGCAGAATCTGTGTTGCTCTAAATTGTAATATTGGTGATATTGTTGACGTGATAATTGAAAATATAAAGGAGGACTCTGATTGATAAGATTTACTTCCGGGACATTATTCAAAGTGATTTCATTGTGTAAAAGCGGTCGAAGATATTCTGATGATACCATTGCTTCCATGCTTTTTCCGAATGTGAAATACACAACAAACTATATCGGTCACGTGAAAAACTGCACAAAAAATCTCCCCGATGAAGTCACTCAATACATGAGTAATTCTAATCGGGAAGAAATAATAAAAACTTTGATGAGTTCTGTCAGTGATGTATTTACAACAGTTATCAGCACTGAAAAACAAACGTTATTAATTGCTGCAATACAGACTATTTTAGATTCAGATAAGTCCATTCAAGACTCAGTACAGATTGGATATCTTCCTACCTACACCAAAGGTAGAATGAAGAATGCAACCACTGTAGATCCAATCGAATTTATAGCAAACGCCTTGTTTTGCGTGTGTAATCAGCAAAACAATACAGATGGTAAGGCTGATATCAAAAAAATAAATGATGACTTCATAAAAAGTTTACAATCAAAAGCAGCTTCAATAACGCTTCAGACCATAATCAGTACGCAAGAAGAAGCCATGTCTTCTGTTATGCCTGCAGTAATTGGCGATGATTATAGCATTCTCTACGAGGAGCCAAAGCAAAGCAAAACAGTTGATATATACAAAAAATTTTCTCATTCTTGGAAACTTAAGAACCTACCGGTATTGTCCCTTGGCATGGAAGATATATAACTCTTCAAAACAGCGACTCTGTCAGAATAAAGCCTATACAGGATTTATTTCTAATTCCTGATTTAGAGCCAAACAGCTCTGCTGTTATTACTGTAGAGATGGATTCTCGTTATTTTGAAGGAACATATAATCTTGTGTGGCAGATAAAATTATCAGATGGAACTATTTGCTTTCCAAACAAATCAGATGACTTTTCGTTTAAAGTTACTGTAAAAAGCAATATTTAAGTCCTTTTTATAGGACATTTATATATATACTGATATTAAAGAATCTATTAGAATGAAAGGAACTATTATGAATAATCAAGTACATACACAAATTGTTAGTTTTATATGGGGAATTGCAGACGACTGTCTGCGCGATGTCTATGTTCGTGGAAAATATCGTGATGTTATTCTCCCTATGACCGTTATAAGAAGACTTGATGCAATGCTTGAAGGCACTGTTGAAAATGTAAGAAATACAAAGAAAATGCTTGATGCGGCTAAGGTTGATAATCAATGGCCGGCACTTTGTAATGCTGCCGGTCAACCTTTCTGTAATGCTTCGCCTTTCCTCTTGAAAGATTTAACAAGCCGTGCAAGCAAACAGAAATTAAAAACTGACTTTGAAACGTACCTTGACGGTTTCTCTCCTAATGTTCAGGAAATATTGGAGAAGTTTAAATTCAGAAATCAAATAGCAACTATGATTGATGCAGATATCCTTGGTTCTGTAATTGAAAAGTTTGTATCTTCTGAAATCAATTTAAGTCCTAATCCAATCTATAAGGATGATGAAAAGACAATTCTTAAACATCCAGGACTTGATAATCACGGAATGGGAACTATCTTTGAAGAACTTATTCGTAAGTTCAACGAAGAAAACAAGGGAGTATCCCAAAGTTTGTGTAAACCTTCAAACTGATGTAAGATAATATTACTCAGTTTGGAGGTTTTTTTATGGGAAGAAGAAAAGGAGACACACCACAAAAAGCAGCATTAAGACAATTAATGC
>ENA-OQKV01000851-OQKV01000851.1-human-gut-metagenome-genome-assembly--contig:-NODE-851-length-9963-cov-2.940626_pt1 | contig 9963 bp, 11 predicted proteins | sample MGYA00242655_ERZ504811 | MGnify/ENA primary metagenome ERZ504811 (study PRJEB26092, sample SAMD00036406) | human gut metagenome | host: Homo sapiens | study: EMG produced TPA metagenomics assembly of the...
GACGGCGGGTTCACAGCCCATTGACGTACAGGCACTGGGCATTGATGTGCTATGCTTCACCGGACATAAGGCGCTGCTTGGCCCGCAGGGAACAGGCGGCTTGTATGTACGCCCGGGGCTTTCCATCCAGCCATTGGTAGTGGGAGGCAGCGGCGTACACAGCTTTGATGAACAGCATCCCGCACAGATGCCCACCGCTCTGGAAGCCGGGACGCTCAATGTTCCGGGTCTGGCGGGCCTGTGTGCCGGTGTGGAATGGATTCTGGCTCAGGGTGTGGAAACGCTGTGTGCAAAAGAAACTGCACTGGCGGCGCTCTTTTATAAAAACATTCGAGATCTGCCGAACGTGAAGATCTACGGCGACCCGGAAATGGCGCTGCACGCTCCCATTATCTCGCTCAACATTGGAGACGAAGATTCAGCCCGCATTGCAGATATTCTGTGGGAGGACTACAGCATCTGTGTGCGTGCCGGTGCGCACTGTGCACCGCTGATGCATAAAGCGCTGGGCACGGTGGAACAGGGCGTGGTACGGTTCAGCTTTTCGCATTTCAATACGGAAGCCGAAGCGCTTCAGACCGCAGCCGCTGTTCAGGAGCTTGCACAGGAGATCTGATATGCGCATCAAAAAAACTTATATTGTTCTTTCATTCCGCACAACGCTGGATGCCATGGAATGGGAAAAGCAGTGCCTTGCGGAGAAGGTTCCGGGCAGGCTCATCCCACTGCCGCGCGAGATCTCCGCAGGCTGCGGCCTTGCCTGGCGGATGCTGCCGGAAGAATTTGAGCAGTGGCAGAACCGGCTGGACCCGGCACGTTACGATCAGGCCGCAGCAGTAGAACAGTAATAAAGATAAAACAGGAGAATGACGCATGGGTAAAATGCCGCTTTATACAATGCTGCAAAAAGCCCGTTCTGCGGGCGGCTGGACGATGGTGGCCCAGTTAGAGGGCGATGCCGCGGGGAGCCAGCTGCTTTTGCTGGAGGGCAGGCCCGTGTGGCAGAGGGGAGACAGCACCGTACTGCTGCAGCACCTGACAGAACTGCAGGGCTGCACAGCAGCTGGTATCCACTCTGTTGCAGGCACAGACATCTTTGCGGAGCGCTTTGGCGCGGTGCCGCAGCTGGTAGTCTGCGGCGGTGGACATGTGGCTGCAGCCGTTGTGCAGCTTGCAAAGCTGCTGGGCCTGACGGTCCTTGCAATGGATGACCGCGAGGAATATGCACAGCAGCTGCGGCTGGCCGGAGCCGATAAAGTGCTCTGCCTGCCGTTTGATAAAGCGCTTGCGCAGGTACCTGACGGCGCAGAGACTTATTATGTGGTCGTCACCCGGGCACATGCATTTGATGTGGACTGCCTGAAGGTGATATTAAAAAAGCCTGCAGCCTATGTTGGCATGATGGGCAGCCGCGGGCGTGCCGCACTGGTGCGCCGTCAACTTCTGGAAGCCGGTATCGATGCCGAAAGAGTGGAGGCGTTGTACGCCCCCATCGGGCTTTCCATCGGCTCACAGACGGCAGAGGAGATCGCACTTTCCATTCTGGCACAGATCGTATCGATCAAGAATGCGCGTCCGCAGACGGAGGGCTTTTCATCTGCCCTTCTGGAAGCCATGGCTCAGACAGATGCCGCCGGGCAGCAGGCGGTGCTTGCCGTGATTGCGGCGCGGCACGGCTCTACGCCGCGGGAAATCGGCGCAAAAATGCTGGTTCGCACAGACAGCTCTATTGTGGGCAGCGTGGGCGGCGGTATTATGGAGCACCGCACCATTCTGGCTGCACAGGAAATGCTGACGGGAGCTGCTCCGGCGTATCAACGGCTGCATTTTTCGGCAGACGGCAAAAATGATGATGCAGCAATTGCTGCCTGCGGTGGGTCTATGGAGATCGTATTGACTCGACTCCAGCCCGGAGAGGAGATCAAATGAAGAAGGATGCACTGATCCTTGTGCGCGGCGGTGGCGACCTTGCTACCGGCACCGTTCACCGGCTGTGGAGCGCAGGCCTGCGTGTGCTGGTGCTGGAAGCGGAGCATCCGGCGGCGATCCGGCGGCAGGTTTCTCTGTGCGAAGCCGTTTATGAAGGTGAGACCGCCGTTGAAGGTCTGCGTGCGGTACGGATCGAAACTCTGGCGCAGGCAGAAGAAGTCTGGAAACAGAATGCCGTTCCTGTTCTGGTAGACCCGCAAGGAAAAAGCATTGCGCCCGCAAAGCCGGATGTCCTTGTGGATGCGATCCTTGCCAAAAAGAATCTTGGCACAACGCGGGATATGGCACCCCTGACCATTGCACTCGGCCCCGGTTTCACGGCCGGGCAGGATGTGGATGTGGTGGTGGAGACCAAACGCGGCCACCGGCTGGGACGCATCATTCGGGAAGGCAGTGCCATCCCTGATACCGGCATTCCCGGAATCATTGGCGGCTACGGCAAAGAGCGCGTGATCCATGCCGGCACGGCCGGTATATTTATGGATCTCCGCAAAATTGGAGATATCGTGGAAGCGGGTGAGACCATTGCGCAGATCCGCACGGCAGATGGTGCCATGATCTCTGTGACCACGCAGATCACGGGCATTCTGCGCGGACTTCTGCGCAGCAGTTATCCGGTAACGCCCGGTTTTAAGGTGGCCGATATAGACCCCCGCAAAGAGGAACTTTCCAACTGTTTCCTCATTTCGGATAAGGCCCGCTGCATCGCGGGCAGTGTGCTGGAACTTGTCTGCGCTCAACTGTGGAAATAAAACTGTAAAAAGCAAAAACCTCCGCTTCCCGGCGGCAGTACCGACAGGGAAGCGGAGGTTTCTATTTTTCATTTCAGTTGCGGTAACAGCGGTCCTGGCCTACTAGCCAGTCCTCACACAGGCGCTGGGCTTCCTCCAAACTGCGGCTCTCGCAGTCGAAGAATGCACCGTGCATCGAGCGATAGGAGTAGTGAACTCTCGGAATACCGTTGCCATCCTTGAAGCGTTCGCAGCGTTCTTCACCGGGCATCAGAAAAAGTTGTTCCATGGTTCCTTCTCCTTTGATTTCAGCATTCTGGAGCGGCCGGCCGGGTGCAAGCCGCACAACGCTTGCTATTGTAGCACGCAGGGGAGAAGTTTGCTATTGCCTTTTTGGCCAAAGATATGTTTTGTTTTTCTCTGTGGTTGTGGCACAAAAGGTCTTGACAAGATCATTCGTACAGGATGCATTCCTGCTCCTGCATTTTCTTTTTTGCCGCTGACGCTTTGCAGGGGCAGCTGCCTTGGCGTATGAAAAAACCGATGGAACGGATGAAAATATTTTGTGTACTTTTCACAGTTTTCTTCTCGAGATTTTGGTGGTACAATAGAAGCATTAAAATATATCCTTTCAGGAGGAGCACATGGCAGAAAAGAATATTGAACTGGATAGTGTAGAGGTCGCCGCAGCTGTTTTTGGCAACTGCGACCGGAACATCCGTCTGCTGGAGAACGAATTTTCTGTTACGGCGGTCTGCCGGGGCACGCAGCTGCGGCTTTCAGGCGAACCGGCCAATGTTGCCGCGGCCAGCCGCGCTGTGGAGGGAATGCTGCTTCTGATCGAGAATCATACACCGCTGGAAGACCAGACCGTGCGCTACTGCATCAGTCTGGCGCACGACGGAGCAGAAAAGCGGGTCAAGGAACTGACCGAAGATTTTGTTACCGTAACGGTCAAGGGACGGCCGATCCGGCCCAAAACACTGGGCCAGAAGGAATATCTCAATGCCATCCGCACCAATGCCATCACCTTTGGCGTTGGCCCGGCGGGTACCGGCAAGACCTATCTGGCCGTTGCCATGGCGGTAAAGGCTTTTAAAGCCAAGGATGTTTCCCGCATCGTGCTCACCCGCCCGGCAGTGGAAGCAGGTGAAAAACTGGGCTTTCTGCCCGGTGATCTGCAGCAGAAGGTAGACCCTTATCTGCGCCCGCTGTATGACGGCCTGTTTGATATGCTTGGTGCCGAAACTTACGAGCGCCTTGTGGAAAAGCAGATTATTGAGGTTGCACCGCTTGCCTATATGCGCGGACGCACGCTGGATGATCCTTTATCATTCTGGACGAGGCACAGAACACCACACCGGAGCAGATGAAAATGTCCTCACACGTATGGGTGTCGGCTCCAAGGTGGTGGTTACCGGTGATGTGACCCAGATCGATCTGCCGGAACGCACCCGCAGCGGTCTTGTGGATGCACTGCACGTGCTTAAAAATGTAAATGGGATTGCACAGTGCTATTTTACTGAGAAAGATGTTGTGCGCCACCGTCTTGTGCAGGAGATTATCAAGGCTTACGAAAAGGCTGCACACCCTGAAAAATAAAATCACCAGAATTCATATAAAGCCATCAAAAACAGAAAGGAGTGGACTGATTTATGTCCAATAAAGTTTTGATCACCAATTCACAGAAGGCCGTCAAGGTTCCTTCCGGTCTGCGCATTCTCATCCGCCGTGCCTGTAATGCCGTGCTGGAGTATGAGCATTTTGAAGCTCCTGCAGAGATCAGCGTGACCTTTGTGGATAACGCTGCCATTGCTGAGCTGAACAACCAGTACCGCAACAAGCCCATGCCCACCGACGTGCTGAGCTTCCCTCTGGGTGTAAACGGCAAATATGATGTTGACGAGAACAACGGCTGCAAAATGCTGGGTGACATCGTCATCAGTATGGAGCGTGCACAGGAGCAGGCAAACCTCTACGGCCATCCGCTGCAGCGTGAGGTGGCGTTCCTGACGGTGCACTCCATGCTGCACCTGCTGGGCTACGACCACGAAAATGGTGGTCTGGAAGCCATGCGGATGCGTGAGAAAGAGGAAGCTGTTCTGCTGCAGCTGGGCCTGCCGCGCACCGTAAGCTATACCGAGTAATTGATTCACCGTGCGGTTGCCGCACAATACAGACAGGAGCTAGATTTTGAGTAACGCTACACCCATTCAGGGGCATTATGATACTTCTTCCGTTTTTGTGGCTGTCATTGGCCGTCCCAATGTTGGCAAATCCAGTCTGACCAACCTTCTGGTTGGCGAAAAGGTAGCCATCGTCACTTCCAAGCCGCAGACCACCCGTACCCGCATTACCGGCGTGATCACCCGCGGGCCGCTGCAGTATGTGCTGCTGGATACACCCGGTGTGCACAAGGCACGCAACAAACTGGGTAAACGGATGGATAAGACTGCCAGCGATTCCATTGCAGATGTGGATGTTTCCATGATGCTGTTTGAGCCTTACGGCGCACTGAATGAATCGGAAATGGTGCTGGTGGATATGCTGCGCAGCAGCGGCGGCCCGGCAATTGCAGTCATCAACAAGACTGACCTTGTCAAGGAGCCTGCTGATCTGGAAGCCCGCAAAGAAGAGCTGAAGGCATTGGGTGTATTCGACGATATCTACACCATCAGCGTCCGTGATAACGACGGCTGCGAAGTGCTGTTCGATGCTTTGAGCCGCTATGCTGTGGAAGGCCCGCATTATTTTGATGATGATGCCTACACGGATATGCCGGAAAAGGAGCTTGTGGCGGAGGTCATCCGTGAAAAGGCCCTGCTGTTCATGCGCGACGAGATCCCCCATGGCATTGCTGTTGTGGTGGAGCGCTTCAAAGAGCGCCCGGGCACCGACCTGATCGATATTGATGTAAATATCTACTGCGAGCGCGAAAGCCACAAGGGCATGGTCATTGGAAAAGGCGGCGCAATGCTGAAAAAAATTGCCAGTGCTGCCCGTGCAGACTGCGAAGAGTTTTTGGGCTGCCGCGTCAATCTGCAGTGCTGGGTAAAGGTAAAATCCGATTGGCGCGATAACGAGTTCCTGCTGAACAACTTTGGCTTCAAGCAGAACACCAATAACCGCTGACACTTGCCAAAGCAGGACAGAATTCCCTTGGATGAACGGTTAAAATAAACCTGACACTATCCGTAACAGGGAAGAGGTGCTGCAAATGGATTCACAAGCAAGCTGGCAGGCGTTTGCCTGCACGGGAAACATTCTTCGTTATCTCGATTATAAACAACAGCGGCCGGAAGAAACCCCGGCAGAGGACCAAGAAAATGGAAGCCTTTGTAACCACGGGTCTGGTGCTGAAGGAGACCCGCTATAAGGAATCGGATCGCATTCTGACGATCCTGACACCGGAACTGGGCGTGATCTCGGCAGCAGCGCAGAGCAGCCTGCGGCTGAAGAGCAAGCTGTTCAGCGCGTGCGGGCTGTTCTGCTACTCCGAGTTCACACTGGTGCCGGGCCGCAACATGTACACTGTGCGGGAAGCAGAAGTGAAAAATGTCTTTCACGGCATCTCGTCCAGCATTGAGGGCATGAGCCTTGCCATGTATATGGCTGAAATGGCAATGACCCTTTCGCCCACCGGGCAGGAGGCACAGCGGGAGCTTCGGCTGCTGCTCAACTGTTTCTATATGATCAGCGAGAGCAAAACGGATCTGCGGGTGATCAAGGCCGTGTTTGAACTGCGCACCATGAGCGAGTGCGGCTTTATGCCGCAGATCGTGTGCTGCCGCGATTGCAGCGCCTATGATGGTGCTGCGTTCTATCTGGATGTGCAGGAAGGTCATCTGCTCTGTGCAGACTGCGCCGCAAAAGCAGGAAAGACCTGCAACCTTGATCAGGGCGCACTGTATGCGCTGCGGCACATCTGCCTTGTGGACGACAAAAAAATATTTGCATTCAAAATTTCTGTGGGCAGTCTGGAAAAGCTTTCCGCAGTGGCAGAGCGCTATGCACTGACCCACATGGATAAGCCTTTGAAAAGCTATGACTTTTTAAAGACCCTGCTGCCCTGAGCATAAAGGGAACCTATGAAAACAAGTTACTTAAAAACTCTGGAACTGGATAAGATCATCGCCCGTGCCGCAGAGGGCTGCGTGTGCAAGGAAGCGCGCGAAATGCTGCTTGCCACTCAGCCGCAGTGCGACCCGGACGAGGTGCGCTATGCGCTGGAACAGACCGATGCCATCAACACCCTGCTGATCAAAAACGGCTCCCCGCGCTTTGGCGGCGTGGAGAATGTCAGTCAGCTGGCGGCCCGCGCCGTAAAAGGCGGCGTACTTTCAATGGGCGAGCTGTTGATGGTGGCTGGTGCACTGCGCAATTTTCAGAATCTTTCAAGCTGGTATGGTGCTTCGGAGCACGATGCTCTGCCTACAGACGATCTGTTCTATGCGCTGGCACCGCAGCCGGGCCTGGAACAGCAGATCTCCAGCGCCATTCTGGCACCGGATGCCATGGCAGACACGGCCTCTCATACCCTGAACGACCTGCGCAAAAAGATCCGCGCAACGGAGAACAGCATCCGTGACCGTCTGGAGAGCATGGTCCGCAATATGGATACCTCCAAGTATCTACAGGAAAGCGTGGTTTCCATGCGCAATGGCCGGTATGTTGTGCCGGTCAAGAGCGAATACCGCGGTGAGGTGAGCGGCATTATTCATGATGTTTCGTCTACCGGAGCCACCGTCTTTGTGGAGCCGCAGGCCGTTGTGGAAGCCAATGCCCGCATTTTGCAGTACCGTGCGCAGGAAGCGCAGGAGATTGAGCGCATTCTGGTGGCCTTTACCGCACAGGTGGCCGCCATTGAGCCGCAGTTCCAGTACAGCTACAAGGCTATGCTGGAGATCGATGTTTTGCTGGCAAAGGCACGGCTGGCTTTGGATCTCAGGGCATTCAAGCCTGCTGTCCGCACCGACGATTCCTTCTCGCTGATCCGTGCGCGCCACCCGCTGATCGATCCTAAAAAGTGCGTGCCTGTGGATATTGCTCTGGGCAGGGATTACGATTCGCTGATCATCACCGGCCCGAACACCGGTGGCAAAACCGTCACCTTGAAAACAGCGGGCCTGCTGTGCGCCATGGCGCAGTGCGGCTTCCTGATCCCGGCTGACGAGCGCAGCGAGATCTGCGTATTTGACGAATTTCTGGTGGATATCGGCGATGAACAGAGCATTGAGCAGAGCCTTTCCACCTTCTCCGGTCATATGAAAAAGATCACCGGCATTCTGGAGCTTGCCATGCCGCACACACTGGTGCTGCTGGACGAGCTTGGTGCCGGTACCGACCCCGCCGAAGGTGCTGCGCTGGCTGTGGCCATCATTGAAGAGCTGCGCCGCCGCGGCGTGCTGCTGATGGCCACCACTCACTACGCTGAGCTGAAGGTGTTTGCTCTGGAAACCAAGGGCGTTGTCAATGCCAGCTGTGAGTTTGATCTGGAAACGCTGCGCCCGACCTATAAGCTGAGCGTCGGCGTGCCGGGCAAATCCAATGCGTTCCTCATCAGCGAAAAGTTGGGCATCCCGGAGCGCGTGATCGAAGCGGCACAGCAGCATCTTTCCGCAGAGGATAAGCGTCTGGATGCCGTTCTGGGACAGCTGGATGATCTGAAGCTGCAGCTGAAGGAAAGCCAGAACGAGGTGGAAGAGCTGAAAAATGAAGCTTCCCACCAGCTGGAAGCCGCGCAGAAAAAGCGTGATGAGCTGATCCGTCAGGGCGAAAATGAACTGGAAGCTGCCCGTGCCAAGGCTCGTGCGCTGGCACAGCAGGTGGAAAGTCAGGCTTACGCCCTGACCGACGAACTGCGTCAGCTGCAGAAGGACGAGCGCATGAGCACCCAGCAGAAAGCTCAGCGCGCCCGCGAGATCGCCAAAAAAGAATCGGAAAAGCTGTTTATCGGCTCCGAGGCGGTGCATAACCCAGTCAAGGAATTTGTGCCGCTGAAAGAGGTCAAGGTAGGGCAGGAGGTCTGCATTGCAGAGCTGAACCAGCTGGCCACCGTATTAGCCCTGCCGGATAAAAACGGCGATGTTCTGGTGCGTGCAGGCATCATCAAGACCAAAGTTCCGCTCGAGGGCTTGAAACAGCCGGAAAAGCTGGTCAAGGAAAAGAAACCGCAGACTAAAGCACAGCAGCGCTATTCCCGCCTGACCGGCGATGCCAACCGCCCGAACGGCAGGGTAGAGAGGGTACAGCGTTCCGCCAAGATGGAATGCAATCTGCTGGGCCTGACGGTGGACGAAGCGCTGCCGGAGGTGGATTCCTTTATCGACCGTGCCATCCTGAACGGACAGACAGTGGTTTATCTGATCCACGGCAATGGAACCGGTGCGCTGCGCACAGCTATCCACAAGCATCTGCGCGGCAACCGCATGGTCAAAAGCTTCCGTCTGGGCCGTTATGGCGAGGGTGAAAGCGGCGTGACCGTGGTAGAGCTGAAATAAAGAAAAAGCTATCCGAAGGATTTTTCGGGTAGCTTTTTCTCACATTGAAGGAATTTGCAGAGCAGGATCGTATTCTATAAAGAATGCTAATATAAGGATGTAAGCCAAAATGGCAAAACGATATTCCAAAGCCGCGCACTCAAAAAGACGAAAACAGACTTCTCATGTGCTCAAAAATACGGTCATTCTGCTTTTTTGCGCAGTGGGCATCTGGTTTGGCAGCTCACTCTGGCATGCAGCGCTGACTCTGCAGACAGCTCAGCCAGCGGAAAGCATCGCCGGTGAAGAATTCCGTCCGCAGGTCGGTGATCCGCCTTACCGCGTGGTGATCGATGCTGGGCACGGTGGAACAGACCCGGGTGCAAGGGGAGTGATCGAAGAAAAAGATATGACCGCAGCAACCGCCTCGGAACTGATCCGGCTGCTGCAGCAGGACTCTAATTTTATTCCGCTGCAGACCCGTGACAGCTTTGATGAAACCGCTACGCCCGCCCAGCGTGCCGCCAGAGCGGACGAACAGGCACCGCAGCTGCTGCTTTCCATCCACGGCAACTCAGCTGCAAATGGCTCCACTGCATCCGGCTTTGAGTGCTATCCGGCAGTGCCGGGCCGGACTTGGCATCAGGAAAGCTTTTACTTGCGCAGCTGCTTGCCAAAGGAATGCAGGCTGCAGGAGCATCTCTGCGTGGGCGCGGGGGAGTCCGATACATTTATTATCTGGAAAACGATCAGAAGCAACTGGT
>ENA-OQKV01000852-OQKV01000852.1-human-gut-metagenome-genome-assembly--contig:-NODE-852-length-9951-cov-3.947476_pt1 | contig 9951 bp, 7 predicted proteins | sample MGYA00242655_ERZ504811 | MGnify/ENA primary metagenome ERZ504811 (study PRJEB26092, sample SAMD00036406) | human gut metagenome | host: Homo sapiens | study: EMG produced TPA metagenomics assembly of the...
AACGGATAATGGTTATACATTGAGTAAAGTTTCAAAGAATGGAAAACAGATTCAGGACAAGGATACTTTTACTGTGACCTGCCTTGCAGCACCACAATATATGGAAGCTTATCCGGCAGAGGAAAATATTGTATTTGATGGAGGGGATACCTCTGTGGAAGATACCTGGACAACATATGTTTCAGATGGTGATGCCATTCTTGCAGAGCCTGAAGACTACATGACTCTGAGGTGAGAAGAATGGATGTTAAGAATCATAATACAAACAGAAAGAAACGGGTTGTGAGAAAACGATGGAATGCAGCAGTTCTTATTGCCCTATTTGTTGGAATCCTTTTGACTGTTTTCCAATATTTGGGGTTTGTATCGAAGACTGTTTATGAGGAAAGTGTTTCTCACCTGACAGAAATTTTTCATCAGTCTGATAATATGCTAAGTGAGCTGACAAATAAGAATCTGACTTATCTCCATATATGGGGGGAATATTTGCAGAACACTTCCGATGAAAGTGAAATTCGTGAGTATATAGAGAAAGCACAGGAAGATGCAGGCTTTTTAGATTTTTATTTCCTGTCAGCGGACGGGAACTATAAGATGGCAACAGGTGAAACCGGGTATCTGGGATTGCAGGAAAATATTGAAGATGAGATCCGGCAGGGAAATGATGTGATAACCAATGCAACGGTTCCCGGAAAATCCCAGCTCCTTGTTTTTGCTACTCCCAGGCCTCATGGAAGTTATCAGGGCTTTGAATATGATGCCATTGCCATTGCCTATGAAAACTCTGATATCGTAAATGTGCTGAATATTTCTGCTTTCAATGGAAATGCCCAGAGTTATGTGGTTCATCCGGATGGCCGTGTTGTTGTGGATCATTCTTCTGAGGCATGGGGAGAGGTGTATAATTTCTTTGGGATTCTGAGAGAACATTCCAATATGTCTGAAAAAGAGATCCTTAAACTTTCAGAAGAGTTTAAGGAAGGACATACAGATGCAATGCTGATAAATCTGGATGGAGAGGATTACTATCTGGTCTATGAGAAATCCAAACCTCAGGACTGGATCTTTCTGGGACTTGTCCAGGCTGATATCGTCAATGCAAGTATGAATGTTCTGCAGCGTAGCACTGTGCTGCTTGTAAGTGCAGTAGCGGTGTGTATTGCCGGTCTTTTTATTGGAATTATTCTCCGGAAAAACAGGGTAAACCTGAAGAGAAAGGATACGGAGATCCTGTACAGGGACGAATTGTTTCAAAAGCTGTCAATGAATGTAGATGACGTTTTCCTGATGCTGGATGCAAAAACATATCAGGCAGATTACGTCAGTCCCAATGTGGAAAAACTGCTGGGAATTACAGTAGAACAGATTCGTAAAGATATTTGTGTCCTTGGAAAACTGCATCCCGGGGACGTTGAAGATCCGGAGAAGAAGTATCTGGAAGAAATCCAGGTTCATGAGCAGCAGGAATGGGATCTTGAATATGTTCATCAGAAAACAGGAGAACACCGCTGGTTTCATAACGTTGCAATGGGCAGCGAGGTAAACGGGAAAAAGAAATATATCCTGGTTCTGTCAGATCGTACCTCTGACAGAAAAATGAATCAGGCCCTTTCTGAGGCGGTCCGCGCTGCGGAGACTGCAAACAAGGCAAAGAGCACCTTCCTTTCCAATATGTCTCACGATATCCGTACACCAATGAATGCGATCATTGGTTTTACCACACTGGCTGTAAGCAACATTGATGATAAAGAAAGGGTTCGGGATTATCTGGGTAAGATTCTTTCCTCCAGTAATCATCTGCTCTCACTGATCAATGATATCCTGGATATGAGCCGTATTGAGAGCGGGAAAATCCATCTGGAAGAGACGGAAGTCAGTCTGTCAGAGGTTCTTCATGATCTGAAAACCATTATCAGCGGACAGATCCATGCGAAACAGTTAGAGCTTTACATGGATGTCATGGATGTTATCAATGAGGATGTTTATTGTGACAAGACCAGGCTGAATCAGGTACTGCTGAATCTTTTGTCCAATGCGATCAAGTTTACTCCTGCAGGCGGAACCGTTTCTGTCCGGCTGAGAGAGTATCCGGGTATACAGAGAGGCTGTGAACTGTACGAAATCCGGGTAAAGGATAACGGAATCGGCATGAGTCAAAAATTTGTACAGAAGATATTTTCTCCTTTTGAGAGAGAGCGGACTTCCACTGTAAGCAGGACTCAGGGTACAGGACTGGGCATGGCTATCACCAAGAACATCGTGGATATGATGGGCGGAACCATTGAGGTTCAAACAGAACAGGGCAAAGGTACTGAATTTATTATCCGTCTGCCATTGCGGATTCAGCCTGAGAACCACCGTATAGAGAAAATCGCAGAACTGGAAGGTCTGAAGGCATTGGTAGTAGACGATGATTTCAATACCTGTGACAGTGTGACTAAGATGCTTGTAAAGGTTGGAATGCGTTCGGAATGGACACTTTCCGGTAAGGAGGCTGTTCTCCGTGCACGACAGTCTATGGAAATGGGGGATGCATTCCACGCTTATATCATTGACTGGCGTCTGCCTGATATGAATGGCATTGAAGTTACCCGTCAGATCCGCAGTCTTGGTGATGATACGCCAATCATTATCCTGACTGCTTACGACTGGTCAGATATTGAAGTGGAAGCCAGGGCAGCAGGGGTGACTGCGTTCTGTGCCAAACCTATGTTTATGTCAGATATCAGAGAGACTCTGATGGCTGCTATCGGTCAGAAGCAGGCCGGGGCAGAGGATAATATTCTTCCGGCAGCAGATTCAGATTTCAGAGGCAGGCAAATACTGCTTGTGGAAGATAATGAACTGAACAGAGAAATTGCAGTAGCACTCCTTAGTGAATATGGTTTTCAGGTTGATACAGCGGAAGATGGAGCAGAGGCTGTGGAGAAGGTTAAGAATTCAAGACCAGGTGATTATGATCTGGTGCTTATGGATGTGCAGATGCCTGTAATGAACGGATATGAGGCTACTGAGCAGATCCGTTCACTGGATGATCCGGCACTGGCGGGAATTACGATCCTTGCCATGACTGCCAATGCTTTTGACGAAGACAGAAAGAAAGCACTGGCATGTGGTATGGATGGATTTCTATCCAAACCAATTGTTATAGAGGAATTGATCAGTACATTACAAAACAGTCTGGGGTAAGTTTTCTGTTTGAACTGTGATAATGGGATATGAAAAGTGGTTTGATGAAAGCAAGGAGGAGCAACGAATGATTTGTGGAATGACGTATTTTCAGATATGTCTGTATTTTCTTATTTATTCTTTTGGCGGCTGGGTTGTTGAAGTTATTTTTCATGCAGTAGCGTTGGGAAAAGTTATAAACAGAGGTTTCCTGAATGGACCGGTCTGCCCGGTATATGGATTTGGGGTGCTTTCTGTTTTTGCTTTGCTCAATACAATTCAGGGCAGCGGGCGTCAGATGAGTGATGGAATGATTTTTGTGTTTGGAATTGTTCTGGCAACTGCGGTGGAGTTGGTTGCAGGCTGGCTGCTGGATGTGTGTTTCCACGCAAGATGGTGGGATTATTCAGATAAACCCTTTAATTTTCATGGCTACATTTGCCTGGAGTTTTCTCTGATCTGGGGACTGGCTATCGTTATGGTAGTAAAAGTTTTCCAGAAGTATGTAGAGGCACATGCGTTACATACACCTGCAACCTGGGAGTGGATTGTGATAGCAGTTTTGTATGCTGTGTATCTGACAGATTTTATTGTGACGGTAGCAGTGATCCAGGGACTGAATAAAAAGCTTACCAGACTGGATAAGGTTCGCTCAGATTTGAGAATTGTAAGTGATAAACTGAGTGATACACTGGCTACGACTACGATTGGCACAGCACAGAAAGTGGGAGAAGGAAAGGTTCAGGCAACTCTTGCAGCAGCAGAACTGCGTGATGCAACTGCCGCACAGCGAGAAAAATCTATCGAAATGCTTCGTATAAAAAGAGCGGAGCTTCAGGCTCAGTTTGAGGAACTGTCCAGCTCTATTACCAATCATACCGTTGTCGGTCAGGGGCGTATCATCAAGGCATTTCCGAAGATGCAGCACAGAGACTATTCCGAACTGATTCAGGAGCTGAAAAAGAGATTAAAATAGATTAAAATGCAGAGGGAGGCTTCAGGTGAACAGACAGGCAGTACAGACCTTAAAGACTTATTTTGGATATGATACATTCAGAGAAGGGCAGGAGAGTGTTGTGGAGTCCATTCTGGAACACCGGGATGTGCTTGCAATCATGCCGACAGGAGCCGGAAAATCCATCTGTTATCAGGTACCGGCACTGATGCTGTCAGGAATTACGATTGTAATTTCTCCTCTGATCTCACTGATGCAGGATCAGGTAAAGGCTTTGAATGAAAGCGGGAATACATGCCGCATTTATCAATTCTTCACTGTCGGAAAGTCAGATTAGCAAGGCGTTGTACCTGGCAGCAGGAGGAAGATACAAAATTATTTATGTTGCACCGGAACGTCTGGAAAATTATGAGTTTCTGGAATTTGCCAGACAGGTGGAGATTTCCATGGTGACAGTGGATGAGGCACATTGTATTTCACAGTGGGGCCAGGATTTCAGACCAAGCTATGTCAAAATCGTAGACTTTGTAAAAAATCTTCCCGGTCGTCCGATCGTCAGTGCTTTTACCGCAACTGCAACAGAGGAAGTAAAGAACGACATTCTCTGTACTTTAAATCTGGAAGATCCGAAAGTAGTGATCACCGGGTTTGACAGAAAGAATTTATATTACAGCGTGGAAAATATCCGGCGAAAAGACGATTTTGTGATGGATTACATAGACAGACATCCAACAGAGAGCGGGATTATTTACTGCTCTACAAGAAAAAATGTGGACAATCTTTTTGAACTGCTTTTCCAAAAAGGAGTTGCTGTTACCAGATATCATGCAGGACTGAATAATGAAACCAGAAAAAAGAATCAGGATGATTTCATTTATGACAGAACTCCTGTTATTATTGCAACAAATGCATTTGGAATGGGGATTGATAAATCCAATGTGAGATATGTGATCCATTACAATATGCCGCAGAGTATGGAGAATTATTATCAGGAGGCAGGACGTGCAGGGCGTGACGGAGAGAATTCCCAGTGCGTTCTATTGTTTTCTGCACAGGATGTTATGATCGATCGAATGCTTCTGGATAACAAAGATTTTTCAGATGTGGATGAAGAGGATGAATTTCTCATTCGTCAGCGGGATATACGAAGGCTTCAGATCATGGAAGGATATTGTAAAACAACAGGATGTCTGCGAAATTATATTCTGGAGTATTTCGGTGAAAAGACCTTCGGTCCCTGTGATAATTGTGGAAATTGTCACAGAGAATACCATGAGACAGATATGACCAGAGAGGCGAAGTGGGTAGTGAACTGTGTGGCTGAGACGAGAGGAAGGTATGGACTGACAATTGTGCTTGGTACTCTGCTGGGGGCTAAGAGAGCCCGGTTGAGGGAGCTTGGAGCAGATAAGTATAAATCTTATGGAGCATTGAATGATCACAGTGAGGCAGAACTCAGGGCACTGATCAGCCAGATGACTGAGATGGGATATCTCTATCAGACACAGGAACGTTACAGTGTGCTGAAATTGGGCGATATTTCTCCGCTAAGAGATGAAAATACTCACGTGATCATGCGTACTTACGAGGAAAAAGAACCGGATAAAAGAAAAAGCCCCAGAAATCTGTCAGAAAACGCAGTACAGATGCGCTTACGGCAGCAGGTTACGATTTATTTGAAGCCCTGCGGAAACTTCGTCTGGAAATTGCAAAAGAGGAAGCCATGCCTCCATATATCGTGTTCAGTGATAAGACGCTGATAGATATGTGCATCAAATGTCCGTCAAATGAAGAAGAAATGCTGGAGGTTTCCGGTGTGGGCGAGAATAAGCTAAAGAAATACGGTCAGAGATTTCTGGAAGAGATACAGAAGTTCTGCCTGGAACGTCCGAATGCGGTTTTGAGTATGTCGGAAGATGAAAATGGTAATTCCTGAGAACAAAGGTTGGAAAACAGATGAATATAGAAAAATAATACGGAAGAATTAATCACATTGAGACATTACTTTCATCAACATCCGGAGCTGGCACTTCAGGAAGTGGAGACGTCTGCATATATCCGGAAATATCTGGAGAAACTGGGATATGAGATTGTGCCGATAGAACCTACAGGATTGATTGCGGAACTTCCATCTCTGAGAAACAGGGAGAAACTGGTTGTACTCAGGGCGGAGATGGATGCATTGCCCATACAGGAGCAGACAAATCTGCCATATGCATCAGTAAATCAGGGATGTATGCATGCCTGCGGTCACGATATGATCCTGGCAGCAGCACTGATCCTTGCAAAAATTGTGTCAGAAGAGCAAAGAATGCAGGAAAGTTTTCCGGTCAGACTCCGGTTCCTTTTTGAACCTGCAGAGGAGATTGGTGAAGGTGCAAAAAGAATGCTTCAGGCCGGAGCATTAGAGAATCCGAAAGCAGATGCATTTCTGATGTTTCATTACGCAGCGGACATGACATTTGGAATGGCAGTGCATCAGGGACAGGCATCTTCCATGATCAACAGTATGCAGATTCATGTTCATGGAAAATCCAGTCACTGGTGTGAAGCGGATAAGGGGATTGATGCAATTTATGCAGCTGCTCAAGTGATAAGTGCCATTCATGATCTGAATGAAAGTTTTGGAAAACAGCATCCGGATGCAGGAAAATATATTGTGGGTACGGGTACGATCCATGGCGGTGAATATACGAATATTATTGCAGACCATGTGGTATTAAACGGAAATATACGCGCAGTTCATGAAGAAACTTACATGGCACTTGAGCACGAGCTGGAGAGAAATCTGCAGGAAATTGAAAAGCAGACTGGCACACAGATCCGTATGGAATTTCCAAAAGATCCGGTATATGCGTTTGCCAATGATGAGGAACTTACAGAGACAGCAAAGGTAGTGGGTGCAGAAGTATTCGGAGATAAATTTGTTCTGGAAGGAGAAGATGAGTTGTTTCTTTCCGGTGACAACGCATACAGATATTTTAGAGAAACCAGAGGACTTTTCACAGTATTTCTTGCGGGAATACCAGGAGAAAATCATCCTCTGCATCATCCGAAATTTCAATTAGATGAGAGGATACTGCCGTACAGCGTGGAAGCATTGTATAAGATTATAACTACATTATGAGTATTGCAATTTTGGAAAATAATGAATTGTGATGTGGTTCAGCAGAGCGTGAAATTCTACTGAACTGGATTAATATATTATTTACGCAGATTGCTATGGAAGGAATGTCAGCAGGATGGATAATTTGTATCTGTTCTGCTGATTTTTGAGTATACTCGTAATAATTTCAGAGAATACTGTAAATTAACCAAATTATAGCAATCCTCGTAAATAATGCATTTAAGACAGTTTAGCAGAGTGCGAAAGACAAGGAAGATATCTGCAGGCGTGCTGACGCACGACAAAAATATCTGACGCAGTATTTTACACTCTGATGGTTGTGACACATTATTTACGAGGATTGCTATAGGTAAGTACCCTGTTTCAATTGCGAGTATCCGCCTGACGATATGGAAAACATCATAAATAAATGAAAAAAATTACCAAAAGGACTTGAAAATTGGATTAAAATAGTATAATATAAAAACATAAACAAATTAAGAATGCATAGCAACTATAACTTATTAACGTTGAGTGACAGCAGATTGCTGAATAGTAACGGACAGACGATATACTATAAAGAAAGAATTGAGGGCAGAAATATGAAGATTACAGATACCATTAAATATGTCGGAGTTAATGACCATCAGGTAGATTTGTTTGAGGGACAGTATGCAGTGCCAAACGGAATGGCATATAATTCCTATGTGATTCTGGATGACAAGGTTGCAGTTATGGATACTGTAGATGCCAATTTCAAACATGAATGGCTGGATAATCTTGAACAGGCACTGGGCGGACGTAAGCCGGACTATCTGATCGTTCAGCATATGGAGCCTGACCATGCAGCAAATGTAGCGAACTTTCTGGAAGTATATCCCGGCACTACAGTAGTAGCCAATGCGAAGACATTTGTAATGATCAAGAATTTCTTCGGACTGGATCTGGAAGGGCAGAAACTGGAAGTAGAGAATGGTTCTACACTGAGTCTGGGAAATCATAATCTTACTTTTGTATTTGCGCCAATGGTACACTGGCCGGAGGTTATGGTGACTTATGACAGCACAGATAAAGTTCTTTTTTCGGCAGATGGATTTGGTAAGTTTGGTGCTCTGGATGTGGAAGAAAACTGGGATGATGAAGCAAGAAGATACTTTATCGGTATTGTTGGTAAATATGGCGCACAGGTACAGAGACTTCTGAAAGTAGCAGCTACTCTGGATATTCAGATCATCTGTCCGTTACATGGTCCGGTACTTACAGAAAATCTGGGACATTATATCAGCCTCTATGATACCTGGTCCTCTTACACACCGGAGGAAGAAGGAATCGTAGTTGTATATACTTCTGTATACGGACATACCAAAGAAGCAGTCAATCAGTTTGTGGAGAAATTAAAGAGTAAGGGATGTCCGAAAGTAGTTGTTTATGATCTGGCAAGAGATGATATGTCTCAGGCACTCAGTGATGCATTCCGTTACAGTAAGCTGGTACTGGCAACAACTACCTATAATGCAGGAATCTATCCGTTTATGAATGACTTTATTACCCGTCTGGCAGAGCATAATTTCCAGAACCGCACAGTGGGCCTTATTGAAAACGGTTCCTGGGCACCTCTGGCAGCAAAAGTAATGAAAAATATGCTTTCTGAATGCAAGAAGATCAACTGGCTGGACACCACAGTGAAGATTATGTCCGCAGTAAATCAGGAAAACAGAGATCAGATGGAAGCGATGGCTTCCGAGCTTTGTAAGGAATATATTGCAAAGAATGATGAACTGGCAAATAAAAATGATATGACAGCATTATTCCGCATTGGTTATGGTCTCTATGTAGTGACATCAAATGACGGTAAAAAGGATAACGGACTGATCGTCAATACAGTTACCCAGCTGACAGACTCTCCGTTCCGCGTTGCAGTTAATATCAATAAGACAAATTATTCTCACCATGTTATCAAGCAGACAGGGGTGATGAATGTAAACTGTCTCTCTGTAGAAGCTCCGTTCTCTGTATTTGAACAGTTTGGTTTCCAGAGTGGAAGAAGCGTGGATAAATTTGCGGGACAGAAGGTGAATCGTTCTGATAACGGACTGATATTCCTGGACAAATATATCAACGCATTTATGTCCCTGAAAGTAGAGCAGTATGTAGATCTGGGAACTCACGGAATGTTCATCTGCAGTGTGACAGAAGCCCGCGTGGTAAGTGACCAGGAGACAATGAGCTACACCTATTATCAGAAAAATGTAAAACCGAAACCTGAAACAGAAGGTAAGAAAGGATTTGTATGTAAAGTCTGTGGATATATCTACGAAGGTGATGAACTTCCGGAAGATTATATCTGTCCATTGTGTAAACATGGAGCTGTAGACTTCGAGCCGATTGGATGAAAGATTTCTCTTGTTAAACTGCTAAAGAGTGGCATTCTGTTATATGAATAATTGTTGAGATTTCAGAGTGATCTGATTGATAAAATAAAAATAGAGATTGTCAGTGGTTATTAAATAGCTGGCAATCTCTATTTTTGCTGTTAGGGCAAAGCCCTGTTTGCCATTGTGGAGTTTTTCGCTGATCCGAAAAACGGAGCTTTGGAAACAAATAAACCACCTGCTATGCAGGTGAGTCAGCATTGCTTCAGCTTACAGAAAAAAACCTCCGGTGGTATAATTAATGTAGGTTCGCCAACCGCACTAGAGCGTGTCTGAAAAACATTTTAAAT
>ENA-OQKV01000854-OQKV01000854.1-human-gut-metagenome-genome-assembly--contig:-NODE-854-length-9920-cov-2.807516_pt1 | contig 9920 bp, 9 predicted proteins | sample MGYA00242655_ERZ504811 | MGnify/ENA primary metagenome ERZ504811 (study PRJEB26092, sample SAMD00036406) | human gut metagenome | host: Homo sapiens | study: EMG produced TPA metagenomics assembly of the...
ATATTACACTTTTTAAAAGAAAAGGAGATTTATTATTATGTGGGAAGCGATCAATTCTTTTTTGACAACAGTAGACAATCTGGTCTGGGGCGTGCCCCTTATGGTCCTGATCATGGCAGGTGGTATCCTGTTAACTGCCAGACTTGGACTTCTTCAGATGCGAAGACTCCCTCTTGCATTGAAATGGATGTTTAAGAACGAAGAAGAAGGCGATGGTGAGATTTCCAGTTTTGCAGCTTTATGTACAGCACTGAGCGCCACAATCGGAACCGGTAATATCGTCGGTGTTGCAACTGCTGTCTGTGCCGGAGGTCCCGGAGCTTTATTCTGGATGATTCTTGCAGCATTCTTCGGAATGGCAACAAAATTTTCCGAAGGTCTTCTTGCAGTGAAATACCGTGTGGTAGCAGAAGACGGTCACAGCCTTGGCGGTCCTTTCTATTATATTGAGAAAGGTATGGGAACAAAATGGAAATGGCTTGCAAAGATCTTTGCATTCTTTGGTGTATGTGTAGGTCTTTTCGGAATCGGTACATTCAGCCAGGTAAATGGTATTTCCAGTGCAGTTCAGAACTTCTTTGATCCGAACAAATCAAACTGTGTAAATATTCCGTTCCTTGGAGAGTATTCCTGGGCAGTTGTAATTTCTTCCCTGATTCTTGCAGCCTGTGTTGCAGCAATCCTCATCGGTGGTCTGAAACGAATTGCAACAGTCAGCCAGATTATTGTACCGTTTATGGCGGTGATCTATCTGATCTTCAGTGTAGCGCTGATTCTTTTAAACATTACAGAGATCCCGGCAGCTATCGTAACAGTTGTGAAGGGAGCCTTTAATCCGTCAGCAGTGACAGGCGGTGTGGTAGGAACAATGATCGTATCCATGCAGAAAGGTGTGGCTCGTGGTATTTTTTCAAATGAAGCAGGTCTTGGTAGCGCACCTATCGCAGCGGCAGCAGCTCAGACAAAAGAGCCTGTACGTCAGGGTCTTGTAAGCATGACTGGTACATTTATTGATACAATCGTGATCTGTACAATGACAGGCCTTTCCATCGTGCTGACAGGTGCATGGCAGGTAGAAGGTCTGGAAGGTGTTCAGGTAACAACCTATGCATTCCAGCATGGACTTCCGATCCCTGGACAGATTTCTGCATTTGTATTAATGATCTGTCTGGTATTCTTTGCATTTACTACAATTCTTGGATGGGATTATTACAGTGAAAGATGTCTGGAATATCTGACAAACGGACATAAGAAAACAATCCTTACATACCGCTGGCTTTACATTCTGGCAGTATTTATCGGACCGTACATGACAGTAAGTGCTGTATGGACGATCGCAGATATCTTCAACGGACTGATGGCGATTCCGAATATGATCGCATTGTTCGCATTAAGTGGAGTGATCGTAAAAGAAACAAAAGCATTCTTTGCAGCAGAAAAGCATAAAATGTAAGGAATCAAAAGTAATAAAATAACAGAAAACAGTAAATCCTCTGATTATGGAATTTATAGCAATCCTGATCAGAGGATTTTTTTGCTTACATTTGACTGACTATGACTTTTTTGTGCAAAGTGAACCAAAATCAGTCATTATTTTTATGGATTAGTTTGATTGACTTTGAACGAATATGACAGTATACTAAGAACGTAAACAAAAAACAGTCACGAACATGCAGAAAAGACATGACAATATGTACTTTTGGAATCTTTTGGTGCAAGTGAAATAAAGACTCCGAAAGGATACCAATATAAAACAGGAGGGAAAAGAAGAGATGATTTACACAGTGACTTTTAATCCATCTCTGGACTACATCGTTTCGGTAGATGATTTTAAACTGGGGCTGACAAACAGAACAAGTTCAGAGCTGATGCTTCCGGGGGAAAGGGAATTAATGTTTCCACAGTCCTTATGAATCTTGGGATTGAGAACACTGCACTTGGATTTACCGCAGGGTTTGTAGGGAAAGAAATTATCCGTAGATTACATGAGATGGGAGTAAAATCTGAGTTCATTCAAATTAGTGAAGGGGGTTTCAAGGATCAATCTGAAAACTGAAATCTATTGACGGAACCGAGATCAATGGTGCAGGACCGGTGATCTAGCAAGGATAAAGTAGAGGAATTGATGAAGAAACTGGAACAGCTTGGAGAAGGCGATGTACTTTTCCTGGCAGGCAGCATTCCATCTTCTATGCCGGATGACATGTATGAACAGATCATGGCAAGGCTGGATGGAAAAGGTGTGATGATCGTAGTTGATGCCACAAAGGATCTTCTGGTCAATGTTCTGAAATATCATCCGTTCCTTGTAAAACCAAATAATCATGAACTGGGCGAGATCTTCGGTGTAGAATTAAAAACAAGAAAAGATGTAATTCCTTATGGAAAGAAACTTCAGGAAAAAGGTGCAAGAAATGTGCTGATCTCCATGGCCGGCGAAGGTGCAGTTCTGGTAGCAGAGGATGGACAGGTATTTGAAGAACCTGCACCAAAAGGCAGGCTGGTAAATGGTGTGGGTGCAGGAGATTCCATGGTAGCAGGATTCGTTGCAGGCTGGATGGAGAAGAAGGATTACGAACATGCATTCCACATGGGAATTGCAGCAGGAAGTGCAAGTGCATTTTCTGAAAATCTTGCAAGAAAGGAAGAAATAGAAGCGGTTTATCGTCAGATAACCGAAAATAATAAAGGGGGAAGAAAAGATGAGAATAACAGACCTGCTTGACAGACGAAGCGTATCGTTAACAGCTGCTCCGAAAACAAAGTCAGAAACTCTGGATATGGCAGTTGATCTGATGGTAAAGAGTGAGAAGATCAGCAATCGTGAGGCTTATCGTAAACAGGTATATTTAAGAGAAGAAGAGAGCACAACAGGTATTGGCGAGGGAATTGCTATTCCTCATGGTAAATGTGATGCAGTTAAGAAGCCGGGACTTGCGGCAATGGTCATCAAAAATGGTGTAGAGTTTGAGGCACTGGATGATGAACCTGTAACCTTATTATTCCTGATCGCAGCGCCGAATACAGAGGATAACATTCACCTGGATGTACTCAGCAAGCTCTCTGTGATGCTGATGGATGAGGAGTTTACAGAATCTCTTCGCAATGCATCGTCTGTAGATGAGTTTATGGACATTATTGACAGGGCAGACAGTGAAAAGAAAGATATTGATGAGAGACTGGCAGATACCGGATCAACAGAAGGAACACAGGCTAAGATCCTTGCTGTTACTTCTTGTCCTACCGGTATCGCACATACGTACATGGCAGCAGAAGGAATTGAAAAAGCTGCAAAAGCAAAGAACTGTTTTATAAAGATCGAAACCCGCGGATCCGGCGGTGCAAAGAATGTGCTGACAGATCAGGAGATTGCTGATGCAGACTGTATTATTGTCGCAGCAGATGCCAAAGTTCCCATGGAACGTTTCGATGGTAAAAAAGTGATCGAATGTCAGGTATCCGACGGAATCAGTAAAGCAGATCAGCTCATTGACAGAGCAATCAATGGGGATGCACCGGTCTACCACGCAGCAGCCGGTTCCCAGACATCTTCTGCCGGTAACAAATCCGGCGGCAGTGTAGGACATAAGATCTATATGCAGCTGATGAATGGCGTATCTCATATGCTTCCGTTGGTTGTAGGCGGTGGTATCCTGATCGCCATTGCGTTCCTGATCGATGGATTAAGTGTAGATTTAAGTGCGCTTCCGGCAGATCAGAGAGCAAACTTCGGTACCATTACTCCGGTAGCGGCTCTGTTTAAAGGCATCGGTGGTACAGCATTCGGATTTATGCTTCCGATCCTTGCCGGATTTATTGCAATGGCAATCGGTGACAGACCGGCACTTGCACTTGGTCTGGTAGGCGGTATGATGGCAGCCAACGGTAAATCTGGTTTCCTTGGAGCTTTGCTTGCAGGCTTTGCAGCCGGATATATTATTCTTGGACTTCGTAAATTATGTGATAAACTTCCGGAAGCCCTGGAAAAGATCGCTCCTGTTTTAATCTATCCTGTAGTTGGAATCCTTGTTATGGGACTCCTGATGACATTTATTGTAGAGCCGGTTATGGGCGGTATCAACACAGGTCTGAATAATGCCTTGACAGGAATGGGAAGTTCTAGTAAAGTAATACTTGGCATTGTGCTTGGCGGAATGATGGCTATTGATATGGGTGGTCCGTTCAACAAAGCAGCATATGTATTCGGAACAGCTGCAATTGCAGCAGGTAACTATGATATTATGGCAGCAGTTATGATTGGCGGTATGACACCTCCCTGTGCAATTGCACTGGCAACACTGCTGTTTAAGGATAAGTTCACAAAAGAAGAGAGAGATGCAGGTCCTACCAACTTTATCATGGGTCTTGCATTTATCACAGAAGGTGCGATTCCATTCGCAGCATCTGACCCCCTTCGTGTACTTCCTTCCTGTATCGTAGGATCTGCGGTGGCAGGAGCGATTTCCATGGCATTCGACTGTACACTGATGGCACCACACGGTGGAATTTTCGTATTCCCTGTGGTTGGAAACGCAGTTATGTACCTGGTCGCACTGGTTGCGGGAACAGTAATCTCTGCGGTTCTGCTTGGCCTGTTAAAGAAGAAAGCAGCATAAGCAGCGAAATAAAAAAGCAATAACAAAAATTAAAATAAAGAACATGGAGGATATCAAAATGAAAGAATTTAAGTATGTAGTTACAGACAACGAAGGAATCCACGCACGTCCTGCAGGAGAACTTGTAAAACTGGTAAAAGGCTTTGAATCCACTATCTCCATCGAAAAAGAAGGTAAAAAAGTAGACTGCAGAAAACTTCTTGCACTGATGGGGCTTGGCGTTAAGAAAGGTCATGAAGTAACATTCACAATTGAAGGCGCTGATGAAGAAGCAGCATATGAAGCAGTAAGCAAATTCATGCAGGACAACCTGTAAATTTACGGAATAAAATAAGAAACTGACAGACAGGAGATGATGCATTCATCTCCTGTTTCTGTTATAATGAAATATCAGGGTCAAAAGGCAGAAAGTCGTTCGTGCTTGCACGATAAGACTTTTGAACTTGGGACCCGCCAAACATGAGAAAGTAGCGATTTACGAAGTAAATCTGCGGATTCCGAATGTTTGTAGAATTGCGGGAGCTACGAAGCAGCGGAGCAATTCGTAGATATCGGAGAAAATAATCAGAAGTAAACAATCAAAGCAAATATACAATGGAGGCAGGGGTACATGCTTACAGAACAGAGATTTGATATTATTCTGAAGCTTCTGGAAGAAAAAAAGAGTGTTACAGTAACAGAACTGAGAGAACTTCTGGATGCATCAGAGTCCACAGTGCGCAGAGACATTACTGCATTGGACAAAGCAGGAAAACTTACCAAGGTTTTCGGCGGCGCAGTAGCATTAAATCATAAAGTAACTGCCTATGAACCGACAGTGGCACAGAAATCAGAATTAAATAAAAGAAGAAAAGAAGAAGATTGCAAAATATGCAGCCAGCCTGATAATGCCAGATGATTTCGTTTATCTGGATGCAGGAACTACCACTGGCCTGATGCTGGAATATCTGGCGGGCGCAAGGGCTGTTTTTGTCACAAATGCAGTATCCCATGCCCAGACTCTGGCAAAGATGGGAATCCGGGTTTACCTGATCGGAGGAGAACTGAAGAGTTCTACAGAGGCAATCGTAGGCAGTCAGGCAATGCAGATGATCCAGATGTATCATTTTACAAAGGGATTTTTCGGAACCAATGGAATTACCAGAAGGGAAGGCTTTACCACACCGGATACCAGTGAAGCAATTGTAAAGAGTACTGCAATGAAGCAGTGCAAAGATGTATATATCCTGACAGATAAGTCGAAGTTTGGAGAAGTAAGTTCTGTCACATTCGGCGGGTTTACAGATGCTAAAATTCTTACAGAAGAAATTCCGGAGGAGTATGAGGACAGCAAAAATATTCTGAAAGTGAAATAAATAATGGATCAAATGCCGCCGGCAGACAGAGCAGGCAGGAATGATATTTAGATTGGAGAGATGTGGGATGAAGTTTGCGCATATTGGAGATCTGCATATTGGAAAAAGGGTGCATGATTTTTCCATGCTGGAGGATCAGAGGTATATTCTGGATCAGATGATGAAAATCTTTGCGGAACAGAAAGTGGATGGAGTTTTAATCGCAGGGGATGTTTATGATAAGACAGTGCCGTCGGCAGAGGCAGTGCAGTTGTTTGATGAGTTTATTACAGGACTGGCTAAAGCTGAGATTCCTGTGTACATGATCAGTGGAAATCATGATTCAGCAGAAAGGCTTTCCTTTGGGGCAAAGCTGTTTGAAAGCAGTGATATTTATATTTCGCAGGTTTATGATGGTGAAATGAAAAGGATTGTGCTGAAAGATCAGTATGGATCAATATCTGTATATCTTCTGCCTTTCCTGAAACCTGCGGCAGTACGCCATGCTTTGCAGAGAGATGACATTAATACTTATGAAGAGGGTGTCATGGCTGCTCTGCAGGAGTGTGAGATTGACAGGACACAGAGAAATGTGCTGGTGGCACATCAGTTTGTGACCGGAGCAGACAGAAGCGACTCAGAAGAAACATGGGTTGGCGGTCTTGATAATGTCAGTGCGGAGGTATTTAAGGATTTTGACTATGTGGCACTGGGACACATCCACAGACCTCAGAAAATGGGGAGAGAGACCTTGCGTTACAGTGGGACGCCACTTAAGTATTCTTTTTCGGAAGCAGATCATAAAAAGTCAGTAACGATTGTGGAACTTCTGGAGAAGGGGAATGTGACGGTCAGTACAGTACCTTTGATTCCCAGACGTGATATGCGTAAGCTGAGGGGAACTTATATGGATGTGACAGCGAAGGATCATTATACTGCTGAAAATAAGATGGATTATCTTCAGATTACCCTGACGGATGAGGAAGATGTGCCGGGGGCACTTCAGAAGCTGCGTACTGTTTATCCCAATCTGCTGCGTCTGGAATATGATAATAAACGAACACGTGAGAATCGGGAGGTTCAGGCAGTGGAAGATCAGGAACAGAAGTCAGAGCTGGAGCTGTTTGAGGAGTTTTATGAATTGTTAAATAATGAACCTATGAAAGAAGAGCAGACAGAGTTTGTGGAGAAACTGATCCAGAATCTGAAGGAGGTGCGCGTATGAAACCATTGAAGCTGACATTATCTGCATTTGGTCCATATGCGGATGAGACTGTGATCGATTTTACACAGCTTGGAGGACAGGGACTTTTTCTGGTGACCGGAGATACGGGAGCAGGAAAAACCACGATCTTTGATGGGATTACATTTGCGTTGTACGGGGAGACAAGCGGAGGAGTCCGGGAGGCATCCATGCTCAGGAGCAAGTATGCAAAACCGGAAACACCTACGTATGCGGAATATATTTTTGAATATAAAGATGCAGTGTATACGGTGAAACGAAGCCCGGATTATGAGCGTCCAAAGACCAGAGGCACCGGAATGACTACCCAGAAGGGGGAGGCGTTGCTTACTTTTTCTGATGGAAGAGCTCCTGTGACAAAGCTAAAGGAAGTGAATCAGGCGGTTACTGAGCTGATCGGACTGGATATGAAGCAGTTTACACAGATCGCCATGATTGCACAGGGAGATTTCAGAAAATTACTGCTGGCTGATACAGAGGAACGCAGCAATATTTTCAGAAAGCTTTTTCATACGGATATTTATAAGGTAATTCAGGAAAAATTAAAATTCGAAGCTGGCGGTCTGGACAAAGCGTATAAAGAGCTGCTGAGAAGTATCCGTCAGTATACGGAACAGGTCAGATATTCTACAGAAGATCAGTTGGGACAACAGTGGTTATTGATGGAGAAGAATGGCTTTGAAGGAAATCTGGAAGAAGGTCTGGAAATTCTGGAGCAGTTTCTGAAGGCAGATAAGGATAACTTGAAAGCTGTAAATAAGCAGATCAAAGAGAATGATACAGAACTTGAAAAAGTAAATCAGCTTTTGGGAAAGGCTCATAAAGAAGCAGATGCAAAGGCAAGGAAGGAACAACTTCTGCAAGAGAAAGAAGTATTGCTTCCACAGTTGGAACAGGCACAAAAAGATGCAGAAAATGGGGCAAAGGAACCAGAGGAGATCCAACGCCTGATACTTTCCATACAGAAAGAAAAAGAGAATCTGAAGCGTTATACAAATCTGGAAAATCTGCTCAGAGAAATAGAAAATGTCTCAAAACAGATTGAAAAATTGGAAACAGACAGTATTGCACTGCAGAATCGTCAGAAAGAAAAGAAAATTGTTCTTGAAGAAAAACAAAAAGAATATCAGACAACAGACAGTGCAGAGAAAGAAAAAGCAGAAACAGATTTCCGGAAAGAGAAAATAGATAATCTTTATGCAGGGGTTTATAAGAACTGCGGAAATCTTGAGTTTCTTCAGACAAAAATCAGTGAACTGAAAATACAGTCTGAACAGGAAGAACAATTTGCGAAACAGATAAAAAAGGATTTGACTGATCTGGAAGAGAAAATTGTTTCCGGTGGGAATCTGGAAATCAAAGAGAACAGCCTGGTCGTACGTTTGCAGCAGATACAGAAAATAGAAGATCAGCAGAAACGGTATCAGGATCTGGAAAAGAAAGCAGAAAGCAAAAAGAAGGCTTATCTGACCGCTTCTCAGAAACGGGCAGAAATAAAAGAAATCCTGAACAAAATGGAACAGGCTTATCTGGATGGGCAGGCGGGGATATTGGCAGCAGGACTTCAGGATGGAATGCCGTGTCCGGTATGTGGTTCTGTTCATCATCCAAAGCTTACGCAGACTCCGAAGGAAGTTCCCACAGAAGAACAACTGAAAAAACAGAAAAAGTTAACAGAAGCTGCGGAAAAAGCGGCATCTGACGCAAGCGTGCAGGCAGGAGAGACTGCAGGACTGGTGAAGCGTTGCAGGGAAGAATTGACAGAAGGAGTTAAAGACTATGCAGCACAGTTTCTGTCACAAGAGGAGGCAGAAAAAATACTTCGAAAGGAACTTCCTGATCATGAATTATGCTTGTTTGTAAAAAATCAGGAAAGTATCGTACAGACAGGATTAGAAGAACTCAAAAAACAGAAAAAAGCTCATCAGGATTTACTGAAGAAAAAGGAAGAGTTCACCACACAGTCAGAACAGCATACAAAAGAATTTCAGAAATTACAGATCAGTTTTGAAAAGAGGAAGAGCCAGCTGGAGAGTATTCAGGAGCAGCTGCAGAACCAATTGAAGGAACCTGTACTGACATGGATCTATGAAGAAAGTACAAGACAGAGGATAAAAACTGATTCGGAGCTGTCACAGGATCATAGTAATGAAACAATGTATCCGCAGGAAAGTTGTGATGTATCACAGACTTTGCTGCAGGGAAAGAAAGCAGCAGAATGGTTGAAACAGCAGCAGGATATTCTGGAACAGAAACAAAAGGATCTGACAGTACTTCTGGAACAGAGAAAACTTCTGGAGGCGCAGATTGGTAAGATTCAGACAGAACTCACAACGATCGCAGACCAGATCAATCAGAATCAGCAGCAGACAGCAGCAGAGAAATCCAGATATGAACAGCTGCAGAAGCAGAGAGAGAATATGGAAAAGGAGCTGGGTGAGAAAACAAAAGAGGAAATTCTGTCTCAGATCCGGCTTAAGACTGAGGAACAAAAGAAGCTTGAAACACATTACAAGACAGTAACAGAAGCGAAAGAAGTATTAGAGAAGAAAATGACAGAGTTGAATTCTGTAATCACATCTCTGACAGAACAGTTAAAAGAATCCATAAGTATTTACAACTGAGAACTGAATGCTCAGAAAGAAAACTTTGACACAGCAAAAGAAATACACTTTCAGACAAATCGTGATGAAATCCATGCCCGTCTAGGAAATAAACAGTAGACAT
>ENA-OQKV01000855-OQKV01000855.1-human-gut-metagenome-genome-assembly--contig:-NODE-855-length-9913-cov-2.229103_pt1 | contig 9913 bp, 10 predicted proteins | sample MGYA00242655_ERZ504811 | MGnify/ENA primary metagenome ERZ504811 (study PRJEB26092, sample SAMD00036406) | human gut metagenome | host: Homo sapiens | study: EMG produced TPA metagenomics assembly of the...
ATTATCCTCAATAGTTTCTCCTTTCAAGAATGAGAATAGACGTTGTATTGTAGAAATAACGACATTGCTATCAGAAGGAATAGAAGACGAGCGAAGGCGATTGACCGTAAAGATAGTATTGAAAGCCTCCCCGTTCTCTGTCAGACGGAAAGTTCCAAATTCTCCTTCTGCTTGTTTTCCAAGATTATTTCGGTCTACAAGAAACAACACTCTACGCATTGGTGTATAAGAAAGCATCCGGTAGGCAGCAAGACAAGCAGTATATGTTTTACCACACCGGTGGCAAGAACCATCAACGCCCGATTTTGCCCGGCACGGAAACTCTTTTCAAGTTCTGTCACTGCCTCATATTGGCAATCACGCAGCCCTTTCTTTTTCAATGTAGGGAGTCCGGCAAATGCATCTTCAATTCCCAGCCTCTTTTACCAATTCATGTGGTGTAGGGGATATTCATGATCTGCCTGAAACAAGAATCTTGTTCACGAAAATCACAGCAATATAGTTCCTTACCATTCGAAGTGAAGATAAAAGGCAATGGCTTTTGATATGCCTGATAGATATTCGGAACACTTCTTGCATATAAGGCTGCTTGCTCGCATACCTCTGAAGCAAAAGCATCCGTTTCTTCACGCTTAGCTTCAAGTACCCCTACTGCTTTTCCATTAATGAAAAGGAAATAATCTGCCTCAAGATTTCCTTTCAATAAACCTTCTCTTATGGCTACAGCCGTACAAGTAGGTTCATAATCCTCCCTGTTGACTACTTTCCAACCAGCATCGGCAAACCACTGGTCTATCTTTATTCTTGCTTTTTCTTCAGGAGTCATGTTCTTGATATTGTAAATTATCGGAAGCTTATGTCAAAAAACAAATTGATATTCAAAGCTATAACTTTACTCTTTCAATAATTGATTCACTCTAAGGAAATTCACAAACGAATCAATAATTTTAGAATTACGATTAATAATATCAGTTTCAGTAAAATCACTATATGAATTACTTATCTCTGCCAATTCTACAATTTGAGAGCCATTCTTTTCCTGACCATTAGCAGTGGTAAAACCTTTATAATATTTTACTTTATCTACAAAGCGATAGTCGGAAGCTCTGATATTCAATCTTTTTCTCAAGAAGAACTTTATTCCAAGTATTTCTACATTCTGAGGATTTGATAAGTCTTTTTTCTTTATCCCGTCTGTTTCGTGCATATATATGTTCTATATCGAATCTAGTTCCAATGACAATAATGATTGATTATCATGTTGAAAAGCCCACCAAGTAATCATTGATTTTGTAATCGCACGACTATTATTGAATACATAATTTGTTATTTGCGCACGATAACGTTCTTCTGAAAATTTGAAATCTGAGAATGTTACTTCTTCGCCTTTGATTATTTTAACCATTTCCGCATACACAGGGGTACGCAAAGAATTAACACCTGGATTAGTTATAGCATACGCCCATATGAAAGCTGTTATACAGTCCAAGAAACGACAAAAAGCATTTTCTTCTATTTCATCATTTTCATCACGATGGTACATAAAATACACAGAAGTGATATACGTCCACATTCCATTAGGAGCATAACTAAGTACGAACAAACGCTTTAGAACTTTATCTGAGAAACGTTCTGTTTCTTGATTGTTAACATCTTGCCAAAATTTGGCAAGGCTTACAAGATTACTCAATGTCTTTGGCTGATGCAAAAGAGGATAACTGCCATCTCCTTCATAAAACTTGCGCAAAGCTTCTGTTGTTGATGATTTTATTATATCTAAGAGTTGTGGAGAAACAATGTTAAAGAGATGAAAGAATTTTAAAATAAACATGAACAAACTATGAACGTAAGGAAGTTTATTATTTCTTAATAAAATTCACAGAATTGTTAGCACTCTTTTTGAAAGAGTGCTAATTTTCTATTGACTTTTAAAATAAGCAGTATTATCATATCACTTAGATGAAAAATGATATGATAGAAATATAAAAAGTAGAAATAGGAGTGATTTACAATGGCAGCAAAGAAAGGTAGTTTGTCAATCAGCAGTGAAAACATTTTCCCGATTATTAAAAAATGGGTATATTCCGATCACGATATTTTCGCACGTGAGTTGGTATCCAACGGATGTGATGCAATCACAAAACTGAAGAAACTGGATATGATGGGTGAATACCAGTTGCCGGATGATTATAAACCGGCGATCAAAGTTGAAGTCAATCCAGAAGAAAAGACCCTGAAATTTACAGATAATGGTCTTGGAATGACAGCCGATGAAGTAGAAGAATACATTACACAGATCGCATTTTCCGGAGCAACACAGTTCCTTGAAAAATATAAAGATAAGACAACAGAGGATGATATGATCGGACACTTCGGTCTTGGATTCTATTCTGCATTCATGGTAGCTGACGAAGTACATATAGATACCCTTTCCTATAAAGAAGGGGCAAAGCCGGTACACTGGGTAAGCAACGGCGGAACAGAGTATGAGATGGAAGAAGGCAGCAAACAGGAAGTCGGATCCACTATGACACTGTATCTGAATGAGGACAGTCTGGAGTTTGCAAATGAATACAGAATGAGAGAAGTTCTGGGAAAATATTGTTCCTTTATGCCGGTAGAAATCTTCCTTTCCAAGGCAAATGCAGAGCCTGAATATGAGACGATCGACGAAGCAGATCTGAAAGATGATGATGAAGTAATCGAGCATATTCACGAAGATGCCAAGATGGAAGAAAAAGAGAATGAAAACGGCGAGAAAGAAATGGTAGAGACAGAACCTGCCAAAGAAAAAGTAAAGATCAAAAAACGTCCGGTTTCATTAAGTGATATCCACCCACTGTGGACAAAGCATCCGAATGAATGCAGTGATGAAGATTATCTGAACTTCTACCGCAAAGTATTCATGGATTACAAAGAGCCACTGTTCTGGATTCACCTGAATATGGATTATCCATTTAATTTAAAAGGAATTTTGTACTTCCCAAGAATCAACACAGAGTATGATTCTATTGAAGGAACAATTAAGTTATACAACAACCAGGTATTTATCGCGGACAATATCAAAGAAGTCATTCCGGAATATCTGATGGTATTAAAGGGAGTCATCGATTGTCCGGATCTGCCGCTTAACGTATCACGTAGCGCATTACAGAATGACGGATTTGTGAATAAGATCTCTGAATACATTTCCAAGAAGGTTGCAGACAAGCTTTCCGGAATGTGCAAGACAAAGAGAGAAGACTATGAGAAATACTGGGATAACATCAGTCCGTTCATCAAGTTCGGATGCCTGAAAGATGAAAAGTTCTGTGACAAGATGAAAGACGCGGTTCTGTTTAAGAATCTGGATCACAAATATCTGACATTGAAAGATTGCATCGAGGCAAATGGAGGAACCGTAGAAGATCAGAATGCCAAGACAGATGATCAGAATACTGAGAACAAAGAAGAGGATAAGACAGTTATTTATTATGTGACGGACGAGATCCAGCAGAGCCAGTACATCAACATGTTCAAGAACCAGGGCATGGATGCGGTAATCTTAGGACACAACATTGATTCGCCGTTTATCACACAGTTAGAGCAGCGTAATCAGAATATCAAGTTCCAGAGAATCGACGCCGATGTAACAGTAGGTGCAAAGGAAGAAGTTGCCGAAGAAGAGAAGGAAGCATTCCAGAAGAAATCTGACAGTCTGGTAGAGATTTTCCGCAAAGAGCTTGGAAACGAGAATCTGGATGTTAAAATCGAGAAACTGAAAGATGAAAATGTTGCTTCTATGATGACGTTATCCGAAGAAAACCGTCGTATGCAGGAAATGATGAAAATGTATGGCATGAACGGAATGGATATGGGTACAACAAGTACACTGATTCTGAATGCAAATCATCCGCTGGTTCAGTATGTAGTTGAACATAAAGACAGTGAGAACACAAGTATTATCTGCAAACAGTTATATGATCTGGCAATGCTGGCGCATAAGCCGCTCAGTCCGGAAGAGATGACTGCGTTTGTGCAGAGAAGTAATGAGATCATGATGCTGCTTACAAAGTAAAGATTTGAAGTTAAGATTGGCGGAATGAAAAATAAGAGCCGTGCGGCTGTGGAAGTGAAATCCATGGCGGCACGGCTCTGTTTATATCGGAAACTGCAGATCAGTAGTCACCTTCAATGGATCTGGATTTTAAAATGTTTTTTACTTCCTGATCCCATTCTCTTTCGATGGATTTGTCCATGGTGAAAGTGTTCAGAGAAGTTCCGGTGATACATTGTAAGTGATGTCCATCGTAGTGGAAGTTCAGGTACAGCCCCCGGATCTCTTCCGGGCGGTATCCGGTGAGACCGTGGGTGGTCAGAAAGTACGGGATTTTATCTTCCGGAAGCGCAAGGACAATCTTGAATCCCAATGGAGTGCGTTTACCGCGGATGATCTGGAAGCAGAAGTCTCGGATTTTATTCCAGCGGGAGTAGGTTTCTTCAGGTTTTTCATCAAAGAAGTCTTCCTGGAGAAAGCCGCTGATGGTAAATTTGTTGAAGGTCGTGATCTCGCCTTCTATGAAAGAAAAGTTGTCGAAAGTGTCTTTTAAGAGCAGATGCGACATGCAATTTTTGGCTGATAACTGGTATACATTCATAAGGAAAACCTCCTGTTAATCTATATGATCATTTTCCCCTTTCAGGTATAATGAAATGTATTCAACATTATAGCACAAAAGACGACAGAAAAGAGGATATAAATTGACATTCAAAAAGAAAAACAGTAAAATAAATTGGATATACATATTTAGGATCAACAGAGAAACGAAAGAGGAGAAGATTTCGTGGATATAGAGAGTAAAACTTCAATTTATGAAGAAAAAGAAGAGACTCAGGAGGTGAATCCTGAGGAGCAGAAAAGTGAAATAAAAAGTGAGAAAGAAAAAGACCGGGTACTTCAGACTGCAGTGATCGTTGCGGTTGCTATTCTGGTGATTGGCGGGATTACGGTGGCGCGCAGGCTCAGTAATCCACAGAAGGATACAAAGAAGGGCACAGAGATCCTGAAGACGATGGATGAGATGGATGTGTCTAAGGCAGATAAAAAGATTAAGGAGTTAGAAGCGCAGGAACGTGAGGCAGAACAGGATGCAGAGGAACAGCCGGCAAGTGAAAAATTTACAGATTGTCTGGTCATGGGGGATTCCATCACACAGGGATTGTACGAATATGGTGTGCTGGATCAGGCAAATGTACAGGCAGACCGTGGAGCCGGTGTGTCGGCGGGGGATAATGAAAAACTGGCAGATCATATTGCCAGGGCAAAAGAGATGAAGCCATCAGTATTATTCCTTTCTTACGGGATGAATGATGTCGGAGCGCAGAATGGAGACGCGGATGGATTCATAAAAGCATACAGGCCGGTGATCAGAGATCTGAAAAAATCACTGCCGGATACGAAAATATATGTTAACAGTATACTTCCGACAGCGCAGATTGCAATTGATCAGAATTCTGTCTATGCAAAAATTCCGGAGTTCAATCAGAAATTAAAAAAATTATGTGAAAAAGAGAAAGTAACATTTATTGATAGTACAGAGCTGGTGAAACAGGAGTATTATGCCGGTGATGGAATCCATATGTCAACCGGTTATTATAAAGAATGGGTAAATCATATGGCGGAGGTTGCTGAATTATAATGAAAAACGGAAAATTAGACAAGATTAACCTGTTAAAATATTTGATGGTAGTCCTCCTGATCATTTATGTAGTATTTCTTGTGACCCGGGAAGGGGATAATACCGTATCCGTAGATACGATTGAAAAGAATATCACAAAAGCTGTAAAATTAGAAGGAATGAAAAAAGGCACAACACAGGATCTGAAAAAATATTACAGTCTGAATGCCAATGATTATGAAGGAATCAGTCTGTATATTCCGGATGACGTTATGAGTGTGAATGAAATACTCGTAATAAAGGTAAAAAACGAAAGTCAGATCGAGACGGTTGAAAAGGCAGTGGAAAGTCGTGTAAATACACAGGAAAAGAATTTTGAAGGTTATGGTGTAGAACAAACAAAGCTGATACATGCTGCAATTATTGAGACCAGAGGACGTTATGTGCTGCTGGCAGTTTCAAAGGATGCAGACCGTATCGATGCGGCATTTAAGAAGAGTATTTGATAAAAAGGATTAGAGAGATGTTATTAGCAGTATTGTTTTTTTATTTACTATTTTTGCCGGTCTGTGATGATCTTATATTATTTGTTGCCGGTAAGATTCCGGAATGTGATCTTATTGCTGGCGAGTCTGGTGTTTTATGCATGGGGGGAACCGGTATATCTGTTTCTGATGCTACTGTCCATATTGTTTAATTATTTCAGTGGACTGGATATTGCGCGGAATCTGCAGGATAAGAGAGCTGCAAAGCGGAGCCTGGTTTTTAACCTTATCATTAATCTGGCAGTACTTGGATTTTTTAAGTATGAAGGGTTTGTATTGGACACATTGAACGGGATACTTCCGGTACATATTTCTTATCATGCACTGCCGCTTCCGATCGGAATATCATTTTATACATTCCAGATATTATCCTATATCATTGATGTATATCGGGGAAATGTAAAAGTGCAGACGAATCTTCCTAATTTTGCATTATATGTAACGATGTTTCCGCAGCTTATTGCGGGACCGATCGTGCAATATGCAGATGTAGATGAACAGCTTGCGTCCAGAGAAGTCTCATGGACAAAATTCGGAGAAGGAAGCATGTATTTTATCCGGGGACTTGCGAAGAAAGTATTACTGGCGAATACCTCAGGGATGATTTTTACAGAGGTAAGCGGACTTGCGAAAGGTAATATAGCCGTGATGACGGCGTGGCTTGGAGCTTTTGCATATATGTTCCAGATTTATTTTGATTTCAGTGGATATTCGGATATGGCGATCGGACTCGGTAAGATGTTGGGATTTGAATTCAATATGAACTTTAACTATCCATATGTGTCTAAGAGTATTACGGAGTTCTGGCGCAGATGGCATATTTCGCTGAGCAGCTGGTTCAGGGATTATGTGTATATTCCATTGGGAGGAAACAGGGTATCGAAGATCAAACACATCAGGAATCTTCTGATCGTATGGTTTCTGACCGGATTATGGCATGGAGCTGCATGGAATTTCGTGGCATGGGGACTCTATTATGGGGTGATCCTGATCATTGAAAAATATCTCCTGTCGCCGGTACTGGACAGACTTCCGGACGTAGTCCGTCATATTTACAGTATTGTTCTGGTTGTGATCGGCTGGGTATTGTTTTTCAGCTCTTCATTCGGACAGGCAGCAGATTATATCAGAGTGATGTTTGGTGCAGGTGCACATGGCTTTGCAGACAGAGAGAGTATGTATCTTCTTACAAGCAACCTGATCCTGTGGTTGATCCTGATATTTGGCTCTACGCCGCTGGTTCATTTCAGATACGAGCATATGTTAAGATACAAAAAAATGGAATACAACAATCATTAACAGTGTGGTATATGCTGCGTTGTTTATTGTCTGTATTGCATATCTGGTAACGGAGACCTATAATCCGTTCCTGTATTTCAGATTTTAGGAGCAAAGATGAGACAGTCGAGAAAGAAATGGGAAAGAAAAAGAGAAGAACAGAGAAATAAAGTAATTGCAGTGCTGTTTATTGTAATGATGGTTATCTTCTGCGTGGTAAATATTGCAACTGCTGACAGAGAATTTTCGGCAAAAGAAAACCGGGCACTGGAACAGAGACCTAAGCTTACGATTTCCGGTATTGAAAGCGGAAGATGGATGAATCAGTATGAATCTTATGTATCGGATCAGTTTGCGGGAAGAGATTTCTGGGTAGCTTTAAAGAGCCGTATTGATCTGATCGCAGGAAAACGTAAGGCAAATGGTGTATTTAAAGGAAAGGATCATTATCTGTTAGAGGATATAGCCAGACCGGATGAAGAACAATTGAAAGCAAATCTGGATGCAATGAAAAAGTTTCAGGAGACATATAAAGATATCCCGATGTATATGATGCTGGTACCAAATGCTGCAAATATCGAGTCGGACAAACTTCCGTATTGTGCAGTGACAGAAGATCAGGATAAACAGTTTCAGAAAATAAAGGCTTCGCTTGGGACAGCTTTTCAGTGGGTAAATGTGGAAGATACATTGAAAAAGCACAGAGCAGAAGAGATATATTACCATACGGATCATCACTGGACGACGCTTGGTGCTTACTATGGATATCAGGCGCTGGCTGCGGCTATGAAACTGGATACATCGAAAGCACCGGCTATGAAATCCTATGCAGTGACGAATTCATTTAACGGAACCTTATCGGCGACAAGCGGATATGAAACAGACTATAATGAGCCGATCTATATATACGCACCGGATGATCTGAAAACAGCACCACAGGTAGTTGTAAATAACGTGAATGAAAAAAAGAAAACAGCAACGTTATACGATACATCCAAGTTGAAAGAAAAGGATAAATATGCATTATTTCTTGGCGGTAATTATCCCGTCCTGGATATCAGAACGACGGCAGATACAACAGACAGACTGTTGCTTGTAAAAGATTCCTATGCGAATAGTGTAATTCCGTTTCTGACGGCATATTACAGAGAAATCATAGTGGTTGATCCAAGATATTATTATGATGATATCAGAGAAGTTATGAAGAAAAATAAGATCACAAGTGTTCTGTTCCTGTATAACGGTAATACATTTGTGCAGGATAACAGTATCAGCGGGGTATTGCAGAATGATTAGACTGAACAAGTATTTAAGCGAAGCCGGTGTCTGTTCCAGAAGGGAGGCAGACAGGCTGATCGAGTCGGGAATTGTGACTGTGGATGGAAAGACAGCAGCTCCCGGCATGAAAGTAGAAGACGGACAGAAGGTCCGTGTCGGAAAAAAAAGTGGTCAAAAGCAAAACGGAAAAAACGGTCCTGGCAGTGTACAAACCTGCCGGGATTGTTTGTACAGAAGATAAAAGGGAGAAAAAGAACATCATCCGGTTCCTCAATTATCCGGTACGCATCACTTATGCAGGAAGACTGGATAAAGATTCGGAAGGGCTTCTGATCATGACAAATGATGGAGATCTGATCAACGGCATGATGCGCGCAAGATATGCACATGAGAAAGAATATAAGGTCAGAGTAAACAAAGAAGTTACTCCGGAATTCATTGAGAAGATGAGCCGGGGAGTACACATCAGAGACAAAGAAAAGAATCTGGATGCGGTGACCAGACCCTGTACAGTAAAAAAGACCGGGAAATATACATTTTCCATTATTCTGACACAGGGATTGAACAGACAGATACGGCGCATGTGCGAAGCACTCGGATATAAGGTGGATGTGTTAAAAAGAATACGGATCATGAACGTGGAACTTGGAGATCTGAAACCGGGACAGGTAAGAGAATTAACAGAACAGGAGTTAAAGGAATTATATGGGACAGTCAAAGAACGAGAGAATGCTGGAATTAGTAGAACTTCTGAATAAAGCATCCAGATCTTATTATCAGGATGCGCAGGAGATCATGAGCAACTACGAATATGACAGATTGTATGATGAACTGCAGAATCTGGAAAAAGAACTGGGAATTACATTGTCGAACAGTCCGACGGTAAATGTCGGATATGAAGTTGTCAGTGAACTCCCAAAAGAAAGGCATGAAAGCCCGATGCTCTCACTGGATAAGACGAAAGAAGTAGAAGAGCTTAAGAACTTCGTTGGCAGTCAGAAAGTATTGATGTCTTGGAAGATGGACGGATTGACGATCGTGCTGACTTATCGTGACGGAAAGCTTTATAAAGCGGTCACACGCGGTAAACGGAGAAGTCGGTGAAGTGGTTACAAACAATAGCGAAGGTATTCAAGAATGTACCGGTGCAGATCG
>ENA-OQKV01000858-OQKV01000858.1-human-gut-metagenome-genome-assembly--contig:-NODE-858-length-9898-cov-2.411729_pt1 | contig 9898 bp, 15 predicted proteins | sample MGYA00242655_ERZ504811 | MGnify/ENA primary metagenome ERZ504811 (study PRJEB26092, sample SAMD00036406) | human gut metagenome | host: Homo sapiens | study: EMG produced TPA metagenomics assembly of the...
GTTCATCTACAAGGATAAGCTGTGGTTTTCTTTTCAACGCCATGCCAATGTCGAATTCGTCCAGTATCATACCATTATAAAAAACTTTTCTTGTAGGAAGAACTTCTAAGCCATTTAAAAGAGCTGCTGTTTTGGGACGTGCGTGTGGTTCTACATAACCGGCTACCACATCAATTCCCTGCTGTTTTTCCATATGAGCCGCTTCTAACATGGCGTAGGTTTTACCCACACCAGCTGCATATCCGAAAAAGATTTTCAAATGTCCTTTATTACGGTTTTCTTCATCAGCTTGGATTTCCTTTAATAACTGATCCGGATTGTGTCTGCTTTCACTCATACGGTCATCTCCTTGTACAAAACCATTATATAGAATAATACGTAAATTTCAGAAAAGCATTTTATCACTGACATTAAAATCGCATAAAGATTATACCACCTTTTCTTCTTTTTTTCCATTCGGGCGTGTAGCCGAAAGCAGAAAACGCTCCGAAAAATCACGCAATTTTTCGACAAATAGACCCTTCATACAATTAATGTCATTTTGCCATATCACTCTCACTGGTTTCTCAATCGTGTTGATGGGAGGTACCGCAATGTCTATAGAGCCTGGAGTAATGACACTTTGCTTTATTTGAAGGGATAAGGAACAATACTCATCTTTCAAAATATCGTTGGAATTTTCTATGATAAAGCCCAAATCAAGTTTATTATTTCCCAGCCCATTTATTATTTCATTTACAGAACCGTAGAACAGGTTCAGCTCATAGTTTGGGTATTCGCTTGAAAATTGTTCTAATAGATCTGCAATAGAATCTATGATTGCAGGTGTTTCAAATCCAATCCTGAGCTTAGAATCTGAAATAAGTTTTTGGGATTGATTTTCCTTGAGAAATTTATCCAGCTTTTCCATAAGAAAATAACCATAAATAAATGCTGCCAATACCACTATAAGTAAAACAAAGTCTTTCATATCACCAACTTCTTTCAAAAATTAAATATGAAAACATTTTTGAATATGTTTCGTCTCCCCAAGAACAAGCATGGTACTGTCCTTTAACAACTGCGTATCGGAACTTATTTTCAAATTCATAATATTATTTGTTTTCAGCGCCATAATATTGATGTTATATTTTTTTCGTATATCCAACTGACCGATTGTTTTTCCTATCCATTCTCCCGGTATAGATATTTCAAAGATTGCATGTTCTTCATCTAGTTCTATGTAATCGAAAATATGATCAGCACTATAACGGATCGCAACCCAATCGGCAAGCTGCCTTTCAGGATAAACAATTTCATCTGCGCCGTTTCGTAAAAGAAATTTTGCATGAACATCACGAGCGGCACGAGACACCACCATTCTTGCACCGAGTTCCTTCAAAAGGCACGTTACTTCCAATGAACTCTGAAAGTTATCTCCGATAGCCACAATACAAACATCAAAATTTCCAACACCAAGCGAACTTAAAAAATCCTCATTAGTCGCATCCCCAATCTGAGCATTGGTTACAAAGGGAAGTACAGCATCAACTCGAGTATCTTCTTTATCTACCGCCATCACATGATGATGCAATTCATCTAATTTTATAGCAATGTGCCGTCCGAATCTTCCCAGACCGATAAGTAATATTGATTTCATTTTTTTATTCTCCTTAACCTACTGTAATTTTTTCCTGAGGATATTTTGAACCGTTAGGCTTTTTTTCAGAAATGGTAGCAAAAATCAAGGTCAATCCTCCCACTCTGCCAAAAAACATCAGGCAAATCAAGATTATATGGGAAACAAGCCCCAGATCAGGAGTTATTCCCAACGATAACCCTACCGTCCCGATTGCCGATGCCTTCTCAAACAAAGCGGTCATAAGTGGAATATCTTCTGTTCTGCAAATTACCATTCCTCCGACAAGGAATAAAACGATATACATCAAAAAAATCGTAGCTGCATTTCTGATAGTGCCATCCGGAATTTGTCTGCCGAAAAAATGGGTGTGTTCCTTTTTTCTAAATACAGATAATGCCGATGAAACGAGAACTGCAAGAGTTGTCGTTTTCATACCACCTGCAGTGGAACCGGGCGAGCCACCGATGAGCATCAGCATAATGATAAGCATTTGCCCAACTTCACTGAGTAAAGTCAAATCTGCCGTATTGAATCCTGCTGTTCTCGGCGTAACAGATTGAAACAAAGAAACCCATACTCTTTCTGTAAGAGGCACATTTGAAAACTCAAAATAAAAAAAGTAAAGAGCCGGTAAGAATATCAATATTCCTGTTACCATAAAAATCACCTTGCTTTGCATCCGGTATTTTTTAAAATGCCATTTATGATTCTTTATATCCTCCCAGGTAAGGAATCCAATACCTCCTGCAATAATCAGCATCATAATTACAAGATTTACAATCGGCTGTACAGAATAAGAGGTCAACGAGGAAAAAGGGGTTCTTATACCGATTAGATCAAATCCTGCATTGCAAAAAGCAGAAATAGAATGGAACAGTGAATACCATATTCCTTTCCAAAACCCAAAGTTCCTGCAAAAAACAGGGGCTAAAAGAACCGCACCAATGATTTCGATAAGAATAGTAGTCCGAATAATAAATTGCGTTCTCCGCACAATACCCCCCACCGTTGGAGCCGAAATTGCCTCTTGCATGGTACTTCGCTGCATCAACCCGATTTTGCGTCCGGAAACAACAGCAATCGCAATAGCAATCGTAATAATTCCCATACCTCCGATTTGAATCAGCAGTAAAATAACTCCTTGGCCAAATAAAGACCAGTAGGTTGCCGTATCATTAACAACCAGTCCCGTCACACAAACCGCAGAAGTTGCGGTAAACAAAGCATCCAAAAAGGAGGTACACTGACCGCTTTTTGTAGCAATCGGCAGCATCAAAAGCAGACTGCCTAAGAGAATCACGGATAAAAACCCTAAACTAATCACTTGAAATGATGTTATATGTCGATGTCTTGATCTGTTTGTCTGTTGCATAACTATATCCCCATAATCTTAATTTCTTTTTTATATTTCCTTTATTCTATCTTTATTTGTATTAAATGGGCGTAAGTAAGTTTGTTTTGAAATTAAGATTGTATAAAGATGAGCAGAAGTCTGAAATCTTTTGCTCATCTTTTGAGAGTGCTAGTTACAGGATACCGTCCAACATCAAATTGACTTTCAGAACATTTACTGTTTTCTCTCCAAAACACCTAAAAATCTACTGTCGGTGCATTTTTCAATAATAGCTCCGACTTTTTCTTCACTCATATTATTTGCTTTTGCAATTCTTGTTACCTGATATTTAGCCGCCGCAGGGGAGATATGCTGATCAAGTCCGCTGCCGGAACAGGTCACAAGTTCAACCGGAATGGCTGTTTCCTCCATATCGGGATTTGCCTTACGAAGCATCTGCACCCGGCTCGTGATTCTCTGATGAACACATTTCTTTCTTCTTTGCCATTTTTTATTTTCTCCTTTGCCTTTGAATAAAAGAAAGGACACTCATCTTCCAGAAGTTCTGAAAACAAGCGTCCTTTCGGTTTTTCTCTATGCTATTGAATAAAAAATGTTAATTCCATCCGAATGTGTTTCCTCATACCAGATGCAATACTACTGACACTTCGATGCCATTCATAATCTGCTTTTTCTTGCCCTGTTTGCCTATTGGTGTGAAACTCATATACCTCGCAAAGTGCCTGAAATTAAGGACTTCTACGAATTCACCCGATGTAGACAACACACGACTTCGACATGATAAGTTCCCGGGAATAAATCCACCCCGCTGATCTTCTCCACTTTATATCCACGTCCCTGTATCATCTCCAGATCACGTGCCAAACTGGTCGGTTTGCATGCGATATACACCAGACGCTCCACTCCGAAATTCAGAATCTTCATAAGTGCCTTCGGATTCACACCGTCTCTCGGTGGATCGAGCATGATCAGATCCGGAACTTCCCCCAGTTCATCAATGACTTTCAATACATCCCCAGCCCAGAATGTACAATTGTCCAGATTATTTAACTTCGCATTTTCTTTTGCTGCTTCTACCGCTTCTTCTACAATCTCCACACCAACCACTTTCTTCGCAACCGGCGCAAGAATCTGTGCGATCGTTCCCGTTCCGCTGTACAAATCAAAGACAACTTTTTCATTCGTATCTCCGATGTATTCTCTGGCTGTCTCATACAAGACTTCCGCTCCCAGCGAATTAGTCTGGAAGAATGAGAATGGTGTGATCTTGAATTTTAATCCAAGTAATTCCTCGTAGAAATAATCCTGTCCGAACAGGACTTCTGTTCCTTCGTCTTTTACAATATCTGCGAGACTGTCATTCTTCGTATGGAGAATTCCGACAATCTTTCCGGTAAGCTCAAGTGCCTGAAGTGCTGCTGCCCATTTATCCAGAAATTCCTTTGGTTTACTGTCAAAGCCTTCTTCTGATGCTGTTACAATATCAATGAGGATTTCTTCCGTCTTCACTGCTTTTCTCACGAGTAAATGCCTGAAATACCCATCATGTCTCATGCGGTGATAATATGGCAGGCCTGATTTTCTCGCACATTCCAGTGTACAGGCCAATATCTTTCTGTAATCACCGTCTACAATCTGACAATCACATACATTGACTATATCGTGGAAACTGCCTCGTTTGTGCATACCAAGCGCCAGCGGTCCGTCTTTGTATTCGTCACCAAAAGAGAACTCCATTTTATTACGGTACTCACTTTTTACCGGACTTTCCAGTACACCTTCCCAGATATAGTCTCCGTCAACTGCCTCATCCATCATTGACTTGACTTGTGACTCCTTTAATTTTACCTGTTCTTCATACGGCAGATTCTGATAAGTGCAACCGCCGCACTGTCCGAAATGCGGACAGGCACCGGTTCTATCTCCTGAGGCGCTTTCTCGATTACCTCCAGGAGCCTTCCTTCTGCTTTTCCTTTTTTCACTTTATTTACTGAAAACGTACCTTCTGACCAGGCACACCATTTTTTACAATGACGCATCTGTCCTCCTGTGATACATTTACAATTCCTTTATTCGGGAACTCTACGGATTCGATGACTCCTTCGTATACCTGTCCTTTCTTCATAGCGTTCTCGTCCTCCTTTACAGACTATCTATTTTTTATTGATTTGATAGACGGAAATCTTCTTATAAGCCCGCGCAAGTGTTTATAAAACCTTGCGAAAATGGCTTAAAATCAAGGTTTTCCGCGTATCGTCATTTATCTTGCCGTATCTCCGTATAAGATGATTTTGTAAGACCGGGCACCATTTTGGCACCACAAATTATAGGAGGACGACATGAAAAACGTACTTTTAGACAAGGGTATTATACTCCCGTCCGGCGAAATCAGCAAGGATAAGGTAAACCTTGTAACCGGAGCAATCACGCAGCCATTCGCAGAAATGGTATGGGTAACGACAGGCGGCGACATGGAAACCGTAAACCGCTTGACCGACGTACTTGTTACTATGAACACCCCCGCCGACCGGGGAAAGCTGTTCAAAATCATAAAAATGCTCTACGGGCTTATGGGCTTGCTCTTTTCCGAGGAAGCCGAGCCTATGGACGCAGACCCCGCCGTTTTGGAATACTTCATTTTTTCCTTTACGGCAGACTTTGGCGAAGTCATACAAGACCTCATAGCCGAAGAAGCAGAATAACGCACCGCACAGGCGGCGTTTCTCACTTCCCACAAGGAAGAACAGGAACGCCGCTTTTTTCATGCCCTTTGTTACGCAGTAGGCAGGAAAAAGCCCTTGATTTATGCGGCTTTGCGGGCGCGGTTTTCAGCGGATAAGGGATTGATACCTAAACCCTCAAAATCGCGTTTCTATTGCGTAACAGGTATGCAGCAAAGGAGTGATGAAGCTATGGCAGTTTTCAGAGTGGAGCGCAACAAAGGCTATACGGTTATGAGCAACCACCACTTACGCAATAAGGAGCTATCCCTAAAGGCAAAAGGGCTGTTATCGCAAATGCTGTCCTTGCCGGAGGATTGGGACTACACCCTTGCGGGGCTGTCCTTTATCAACCGGGAGAAAATCGACGCTATCCGGGAAGCCATTAAGGAACTGGAACGCGCCGGGTATATCGTGCGTTCAAGGGAGCGCGACGAGAAAGGACGCTTGCGCGGCGCGGATTATGTGATTTTTGAGCAGCCGCAGACCCCGCCTGTATCGGATTTACCTACATTGGAAAATCCAACATTGGATAATCCAACGTTGGAAAAACCTACGCAGGAAAAACCTACGTTGGAAAATCCAACGCAATTAAATAAAGATATACAAAAGACTAACTTACCCAAAAAGAAAAATCAAATATAGATTTATCAAGTACCGATTCCATTCCTATCCATTCCCTAAATCCCTTGCCTTACGACGGGGAAGCGGCAGAGCCGCCGGAACGGAAGCGAAAGGAAGCGACAGACGCATACAGCGTGTATGAGGAAATCATCAAGGACAATATCGAGTACGACCATTTTGTACGCTACGGGCAGGTAGACAAAGACCGTCTGGACGAAATTGTTTCGATTATCCTTGAAACGGTATGCAGCAAGAGAAAGACAATCCGTATCGCCGGGGACGATTACCCGGCAGAGCTTGTCAAGGCAAAGTTTATGAAGCTCAACAGCAGCCACATTGAATTTGTCTTTGACTGCATGAAAGAGAATACCACCAAAATCCGCAACATCAAACAGTACCTTAAAGCGGTGCTGTTCAATGCGCCGAATACCATTGACAGCTACTATACCGCCCTTGTCGCTCACGACATGGCGACAGGCAAAATCTAAAGGAGGATTACCACATGGCACAGAAAACAGGAGCTTTGATTTTTGACGAACAGACCGACCGCTACGACATTCGCTTTGACATTGCCGACTATTACGGCGGCTTGCATTGCGGGGAGTGTTTCGACGTATTCACAGGCGGCAAATGGAAGCCGACCCGCATTGAAATGAGCGCGGCGCAGGAATGGTACCTTGTGGGTATCCGCGCCGAGGATTTGAACGGCTTGCGCGTCCGTATCTAAAGCCTATGGGCGGCTACCGCAGCGGCGTACCACCCTAACACTATCAGACTACCGCGAAAGGAGGACGGTAAATGCAAGATGAAATCAACGAAAAGACCATAGCCCTTTACATCAAGACCGGGAAGCTGACCGCGCAGACGCTTCAAAAGGCTATGAAAACGCTGCTTGCACAGATGAAGAAGCAGAAAGACAAAACGCCGCAGGGCAAACAGACCTTAAAGCAGCTTATGAAGCAGAACGCGGGCGTTTCCAACATTGAGATTACCGAGGGCAATATCAAAGCCTTTGAGAGTACGGCGAAAAAGTACGGTATCGACTTTGCGCTGAAAAAGGACACGACGGAAAACCCGCCCCGCTACCTTGTGTTTTTCAAAGGGCGCGACGCTGACGTGCTGACCGCAGCCTTTAAGGAGTTTTCCGCAAAGAAGCTGACACAGGAGAAAAAGCCCTCTATCCGCAAGCTGCTTTCCTCTCTGAAAGAAAAGGCGGCGGGCTTGAACACGCAGCGGGACAAGGTAAAGAACAAGGACAGGGAGGTATCGCTATGAAGCAGGAAGTCAAAAAGCTGCTTATCCTCAACCTGCCCTATCTGCTCTTTGTCTATCTGTTTGACAAGATAGGCGCAGCAATACGCCTTACCCCGGCGCAGACGTAAGCGAAAAGCTCTTGCAGCTTGGGACGGGCTTTGCCGCCGCCTTTTCCAGTATCGCGCCGAGCCTGCACCCTATCGACCTGTTAATCGGCATTGCGGGGGCGGTCACTGTCCGGCTTGCCGTTTACATGAAAGGCAAAAACGCGAAGAAATACCGGAAAGGCATGGAGTACGGTTCTGCCCGTTGGGGCGGCGCGGAGGATATAAAGCCGTATATCGACCCCGTTTTTGAAAATAACGTGCTGCTGACGCAGACCGAAAGGCTGATGATGAGCAGCCGCCCGAAGCAGCCGAAGTATGCGAGAAACAAAAACATTCTTGTTATCGGCGGTTCCGGCAGCGGCAAAAGACGCGATTTTTTGTGAAGCCGAATTTAATGCAAATGCACAGCAGCTATGTTGTTACCGACCCGAAAGGCACCGTCTTAATCGAGTGCGGGAAGCTCTTGCAGCGGGGCAGGTACAAAATCAAAGTGCTGAATACGATTAACTTCAAAAAATCCATGAAATACAATCCCTTTGCCTATCTGCGGAGCGAAAAGGACATTTTGAAGTTAGTCAATACCATTATCGCCAACACCAAAGGCGACGGGGAGAAATCCGGCGAGGATTTTTGGGTAAAAGCTGAAAAGCTCTACTATACCGCGCTTATCGGCTATATCTGGTACGAAGCCCCCGACGAGGAAAAGAACTTTACGACGCTGCTTGAAATGATAAATGCGTCGGAAGCCCGCGAGGACGACGAGGACTTTAAGAACCCGGTAGACCTCATGTTTGAACGTCTGGAAGAAAAAGACCCGGAACATTTTGCGGTCAAGCAGTACAAGAAGTACAAACTTGCGGCAGGCAAAACGGCAAAGTCAATCCTTATTTCCTGCGGCGCAAGGTTAGCCCCCTTTGACATACGGGAACTGCGCGAACTCATGGAAACCGACGAAATGGAGCTTGACACTTTGGGAGATAGAAAAACGGCATTGTTCGTTATCATCTCCGACACCGACGACACTTTCAATTTTGTTGTTTCCATTCTCTACACGCAGCTTTTCAACTTGTTATGCGACAAAGCCGACGATGTTTACGGCGGGCGGCTGCCTGTTCATGTGCGCTGCCTGTTAGATGAATTTGCGAATATCGGTCAAATCCCGAAGTTTGAAAAGCTCATAGCGACCATACGAAGCCGCGAAATATCGGCTTCTATTATTTTGCAATCACAGTCGCAGCTAAAGGCAATCTACAAGGACAACGCCGATACCATAGTCGGCAACTGCGACACGACCCTTTTCTTGGGCGGCAAGGAAAAAACGACGCTCAAAGAAATATCGGAAATCTTAGGCAAAGAAACGATTGACAGCTTCAACACTTCCGAAACCAGAGGGCGGGAGCTTTCGCATGGGCTGAACTATCAGAAGTTAGGCAAAGAGCTTATGACGCAGGACGAAATCGCGGTCATGGACGGCGGGAAATGTATTTTACAGCTTAGAGGGGTGCGCCCGTTCTTCTCTGATAAGTACGACATCACGAAGCACCCGAAATACAAGTACCTGTCCGACGCAGACCCGAAAAACGCCTTTGACATGGAAAAGCACTTAAAACGCCGCCCCGCTATCGTGAAGCCGGACGAAGTATTTGACTACTACGAAATTGACGTACAGGAGGACGCAGCACCGTAAGGGAGGTGGTAATCTATCCGAACTGTAAACACGGGCTATATGGTACGCGCCCCTACTTGGAGCGCGGCAGGAAGCCGCAGCGTATCAACCCTTACAAAAATGACAACTGAATACCGCCGCGCCGCAGCAGTTTAAGCAGCGCGGGGACGCAGCCGCCGAACACAGGCGGCTTTTTCATACCCAAAACCAAAAACAAACAATTTTTATCGCCGCAAAGCGGCAGAAAGTGAGGAAATTATATGGCATTTTTCAACAGCGCAGTAAACGTATTGCAGACCCTTGTTATCGCTCTTGGAGCAGGCTTAGGCATTTGGGGCGTTATCAATCTCTTGGAGGGATATGGAAACGACAATCCGGGTGCAAATGCTCATGTACGGTAGAGAAGCACAAAGCAAAACAAGGATAGCCAGCCCTGCCACTATTCCGAAGTCAGGGGAACGCAATAGAAAAATTCATAGCTGTATGCTATACTTAATTAGCATTTGAACATATCAAGCTGACACAGCAATCTCTTTACTTGCCGTTAATGCG
>ENA-OQKV01000859-OQKV01000859.1-human-gut-metagenome-genome-assembly--contig:-NODE-859-length-9897-cov-2.553429_pt1 | contig 9897 bp, 8 predicted proteins | sample MGYA00242655_ERZ504811 | MGnify/ENA primary metagenome ERZ504811 (study PRJEB26092, sample SAMD00036406) | human gut metagenome | host: Homo sapiens | study: EMG produced TPA metagenomics assembly of the...
CTCTGATTTTCCAGTCTCTGGATTCCATGCAGATTGCCATATTATAATCTCTGTATGCAGTCAGCGATGCTATCTTAAAACCTTCTCCAAATCCACCAGCTGTGCAAGCGTTTTCTTTCCTTTTCGTGGAGGTTCCAAGATACAAAAGCCAGTCCAGTGCAAAATCTACATCAGCAGACATGGTCATTGTTGTATTTTCCATCTCATAATGAAATCCGGCAGCAAACTTGTCCATACCCAGTGCATCGTAAAAATTTTGTATAAAATTATTCATGATCGTATTTGCTTTCCACGATACCTGATAAGTCATTACCAGATTTAATCTGATTTTTTCTCCCATATATCTATTCCTTTCTTCTATCGGCAATGAAAAAATTCGCTCTCTTCCAGAACATGTTTTGCTGCATATTCAACAGATAGATGTCTGTATTTTTCCATAAACTTAAAGAAATTCCTACGCTCTTCTGTTTTACACATTTTCTGCATTTCATCCACTATTGCTGCTCTGTCTTTTTTCTTATAAGCCCTAAGTATTGTTACTACTTCTCTATAACTCTCTACTTCCGCTATTATTACCCCAAGCATATAACCTTTATAATATGCTTCGCCTTTATCCCAGACTTTCTCCAGCATATTTCTTTTATCCTTTCCGCTTCCGCCTCCTTCATGTATTTTTTATCTTTCGTTTCTTTATATATTCAATATATTTATCTTTTGTTTTTGCTTTAATCGTTTTGTCGTTTGTTCTCTTTACTTTTTATCTTATGTGTATTTTGATTATTTTCATTTATCCTATGTAATCTGTTGATTTCCTTGATCTGTGTAGTCTACACTATCATAAAGCATATTTCTCACAGACATAACATAACTCTGTACCTTGTCAGAGAGCCAGTTAGTAATCACTATATCCTTTGTTCCCAATGTTTCCCTTCCTTTCGTCTATATAAATTTGTACAACTGATTCATGCGCAGACACTGCGCGGATTTGCCACCTGCAAGCAGGCTGCGAATAGATGTAAACTTATGATTACTTAATTGAATTGAAAACTTAAGAAAATTTCCAGATATAGTTCTTATTTCCTGACAAGATATAGTATAGCATATATTAATTTAGAACGCAATGGGCTTTTGCAGAAACGTTATTATTTAATTTTACATCTTTTCCAATGTATTTTTCCATACCGACAGGGGGTGCGACCCCGCCAGGTTGCCTGGTTCTGTTGACAATCCATATATGAAAGGGTACACTTTCATTATCAGAAATAAAGGAATGGAGGGCATAGAGATGAAGATACTTCTGATCAACGGAAGCCCAAAAGGCAAAAGAAGTAATTCATTAAAGCTTGCATACAGCTTTATTAAGGGATTAGAAAACGGATGTACGAGTAATAAAGAAGAGTTATCTGTTGATGAACTGTATATAGCTTCAATGAATATAGGTGCGTGTAAGGGATGCTTTGCATGCTGGCAGAAAACACCCGGGAGATGCTGTATAAATGATGATATGCAAACAGTCATTAAAAAACTGATTCGTGCTGATCTAATTGTATGGTCTTTTCCACTGTACTATTTTAATGTTCCCGGTATGTTAAAGAATTTGATCGATCGTCAGCTTCCAATGAGTCTTCCTTTTATGAGTTCAAGACAGGACGGATACGGAAGCGGCAGTCATGATGCCAGATATGATATGGAAGGCAAGAAACACGTATTAATCTCTACCTGTGGATTTTATTCTGCTAACGAAAATTATGACAGTGTATTGCGTATGTTTGACCATTTCCTTGGCAGGGGAAATTATACGACCATTTTTTGCGGTCAGGGAGAATTGTTTCGTGTAAAGGAATTGTCAGTGAGAACAAATGAATATCTTGCTGCAGTAAAATGTGCAGGCTTTGAATATGCAATGACAGGAGCAATATCGAAAGAAACAGATGCTGTACTCCATACACTTTTATATCCCAGAGATGTATTTGAAAAAATGGCAGATGCCAGCTGGGGTATTAACAAAACGACCGGAGAGAAAGAACCTGAGGATCTTGTATTTACCCGGCAAATGGCTGCTCTTTACAATAAAGACGCCTATGACGGAAAAGAACGCGTACTTGAGATACATTTTACCGATTTGGATCATACGTATCAGATTCGACTTAACAAGACCGGAAGCCAGATTTTTTACAGATGGAAGCCTTTCTCCAACTACTCGCATTGATACACCTTTTTCTGTATGGTCAGCTATTTCTCGTGGAGAAATTGGTGGCGCAGAGGCATTGGGGAAACAGATGTATACGGTATCCGGTGATTTCTCCTTGATGATCAATTGGGATAAATTCTTTGGAAGCACATCTACAGTCAAAAATCCTGAGAAAAAATCTCCAAACATGATTGAGAAGAAAAATCCTTCTATGATGACAATGCTTATACCATGGATTGCCTTTTGGATTGCTGTTTCTATTGCTCCTAAAGTGGGGGCTTTGATAACTCTTATCGTAGTGGCAGGCATACCGTTTATTATGAGAAATCATGAATTTGTGATCTGGGATCAACTCTCTATGATAGCCGTTGCTGTACTTTCCGCAGCAGCAAATGTAACCGGGAATGGAGATATTCCTACAAATATAGGATATCTTGTGTTTGGATTGTTCTGGCTGCTTTCATGCCTGACAAAAGAACCTTTATGCGCTGCTTATGTAAAATACAATTATGGTGGTGAAAGTGCACATAAAAACCCTCTCTTCATGAAGACAAATTATATTCTTGCAGCGGCATGGGGATTGTTATATGTACTGACAGCAGTCTGGACCTTTCTGCTTAGAAGAGCCGGGTTTGGAAATCTGCTTATCATTGTAAACAATTTAATTCCACTCTTGATGGGATTTTTTACAATATGGTTTGAAAAATGGTATCCCGCAAAGATGGCAAAAGGCAAGAGAAAAGAAGAAAGCTCTGTACCGTAAAAACATCATAAGAAAAAAAGCCACAGGCTGGGTGGGGTTCAGTCTGTCCCGACAGGGGGTGCGACCCCGCCAGGCCGCTGTCACTGCTTATTTTTTACAATCGGAACAGTGAATTTTTCTAACTTAATTAATCGATTATCGTATACTGCATCATTTCATAGTGTAATTTGCTTCCCTCTACAATATCAAAAGGAAGTTTTCATCTTAATTCCAGATTTTCCAGCTACCTCCTATTGAGAAGATGTTTCATAAATGTTACTATTCTTTTGTGCTTAGCTAACACAAATAATAAGAATAAGGAGGACGTAATATCTATGTGTTTTAATTTCAGTAATTGCTCCGAGTTATTTAATGCAATCTGCAAATATTTCAATCTCGGTTGTTAATCCATAATAACAATATTACCGGCAGAATAATTCTTCTGATATTCTGCTGAAAAAACAGCTCTGAACTTTTTGAAAAAAATCAGAGCTGTTTCATTTTATACTTCTCAATGCTTCGTATACTTAATAGATGGTCTGATTTCCTGATTCTGAGACAGTAATTTGTCGATTTCTGCCTGACTACTTTCTTCTTTTTCAAGACCAAGCATTTGTCTCGCTGATTTATTAATCAGCGTAACGTTCCCCTTTGTATCTACAGCAAGGAGTCCCTCTTCCAGACGATCGATCACATCCATTTCTTATCCAACATGCTGCATCTGTAGAAAGCACTTTTGTCAATGTACCTTACACTGACTGGAATTACGATTTCTCTGATTGCAAATGCTGGCAAGAAACATCATCCAGGTGCCAAACATACAGGGCAGAATATTTACAGACAGGTCCATCCACCATCAACCGTGATAACCGCCCCATTTACATACTTTGATTCATCTGATGCCAGATACAGTGCCGCATTAGCAATGTCTTCTGCACTTCCCATTTCTGGTGCAATTCCCAGAAGTTTTTTGACATTTCCAAATCCGACCATATTAGGCATTCCCATGGATTTTGATATTTCTGTACTTATTCCTCCCGGTGCTATGTTATTGCATCTGATTTTCTGGCTCATATACTGGAACGTTACATTCCTTGACACCGCTGCTACAGCTGCCTTGGAAGCCGCATACGCCGCTCCTGCTGTATTATGATCTACACCAACAGATGTTACATTAATGATATTTCCACCTTTTTCCTGCTTCAAAAATACCTGAACAGCCTTACGCATTGCATAAATCGGTGCATACCCGTTTATTTTCATTACGCGATCCAACATTTCATCTGTCATGTCACCAACTGGGCTCATATCGTCCATAATTCCCGCATTATTTACAAGAATATCCAGATGACCAAACTTTTCAACCGCAAAATCAATCATTTCATTATTTTTATCAACTGATGTAATATCTGCTGAAAAACTCTCTATTTCCCCCGGTTCACCTTTTAGGCTCTCTGCCAGTTCTTCCAAACGTTCTATTCTTCTTGCTACAGCAACAACTTTTGCACCTTCCTGTACAAAACGGGTAGTTATGGCTTTTCCCATTCCAGAGGATGCACCTGTAACAACTGCTACCTTATTTTCCAATCTCATTAGTAATTCCTCCTTTAAAGAAAATATTTTTCTGTAATTTCCGCATCGTAACCGTTAATCTTAATTTTATCTCCTGGCTTCAGTGTATTTTTCCTGGCAAGAATATAACCAATATTTTTATCTTTCACATAACTATATACAAATTTATATACTCTTCCTACTTCTTCTCCATCTACAAGTACGGCCTGTCCAGGGCCTCCCAGATGTCGTCCCTGAATATAAACATCTGCTTCATCTACTGTAAAACCAACCATTTCACGCAACGGAACTTCTTCCTTTATTTTCAGTAAAGCTTCTTTACCAATAAATTCCTTATCCCATCCAATCCCTTTTTCCATTCCAACTTCCAGAGGATTTGTATGACGAAGATCACGCATATAATAAAAACCGGCTTCTGTCGGAAGCGTCCATGCCATAACCTGGAACTCTGTTACTTCCACTGCTCCCATGGCATCTCCTGTTTTGTGTAAAAGCTCTTCTATTCTGTCTGCCTGATCTGCTGCAACGTATATCTCGTATCCTTTCTTTTCTCCTGTAAATCCGGCACGATTGATTATGACAGGGAGTTCTTCTATCTGATTCTTTTCAAATGAGAAAAATTTCAGTTCATCTATAGGATTTTTGGTCAGTTTATTGATCATTTCCATAGAATCCGGTCCCTGTACAGCATACATATGATATTGGTCTGTCACATCTTTGTATGTTATCTTCCGATTTCCCTGATGTGATGCCATCCAATGGATCAGATTCCCAGCAAATAATGTTGATACCCAGAATTTCTGTTCTTCCAATCGAAATACTACTACATCATCAATAATTTCTGCATTCTCATCCAGAATTGTTGTATATCGCTCCTTTCCTGTTTTCAATGTTGATATCATCTTTGTGCAAAGAAGATCCAGAAAATCCCGTGCATCCTCTCCCTGCACTTCTACCAACTGATGTGTCCACAGATACCAGCCTACATGCTCACGGACCGCCATATGCTCTCTGCGTTTCATGTCATCATATTTATAAATATTCTTATACATATCCAATCCTCGCTTTTCCCGTAATATCCTAACAGAACTTATCGATTTTCTTTGCTATTCTGATTCTTAATTTGTCTGCCGGAGTGTCATCTTTGATTTCCCACAAAGACCATTGTGCATTCACAAGTGTCTTGGTCATTCCATACCAGTATGCAACATATGCATCTGCCATTCCCGGATTATATACAGTCAAGTTATTACGATCTACAATATACTGAACTTCTTCTTTGTTAAATGCTTCAACCTCATATTTCAATCCCATTGCCTGAAAAAACATTTCCAGATATCCGCCCATCACACGTCCATCTTTCACTGCTTCCGGTGTTCCCATCCATTTACGGATTCCTTCAATTGATGTCCTTTCTCCGAACGCAGTTTTTCCTGCAGCTTCACATACACAGTGAAATACGTGTTCCACGGTTTTTTTCATCCAGTTTACCCTGGCGAAGCAGATACGATATTGTAGGGAAAATATATCCTGCTGCTGCATTTGAACGTCTCATAAGTCCAGCAACACTATTAGAATCATCTTCCATATTAGTGCCATTCGCAAAAGTATAATTAGTTTCCTCACGAAATACCATTGATTCAGAAACCATATCCTCTTCTTTAGTGTATTTGATCTGATTTTCCGTTGCGATCGGTCCAAAGCATTCCCACTGTTCATGGGATGGCATCGGATATTTTTCACGACTTTCTGCAACAATCCTGCAATGGCAGTCCCCGCAGCCTTTTGCTTCTACCATATGAAATTCAAGCTGTGTTCCTGCTCTCAGTTCTTCTGACCAGGCGCGACTGCTCGCTTCCAGAGACTGTGTAGTTGCACGACATAGCTCAGAGCCTACAATGTCCCAGTCACATACATCCAGTTCTTTTTCTGCACGATAGGTTCCAAAATCCTGTACACGTCCACACATAAGCAATGCATCATCGCCCGAATCTCCTACAAGTGCTCCGACAAAACTTCCTCTGCAGAACGGATGTACATTATGCTGTGCCATCTGCGGTTTTCCATACTGTTTCATTGTATAATATAATTTCTGGTATGCTGCTTCGCACATTGCCTGTGCCCTTTCTCTGTAATCTGGCATAAGAATCCTGTATGCCTGCATACAGGCTGCGCTGAACGAGGCATTATATCTCGATAACCAGTGCATTGCCTCTTGATAACCTACCAGATGATTCCATGGGGAACACAAAGCCGCATAGTTTGTAAGAGATTTGCTTCCGGAATCTTTTGGAATACGGGGGTCTAATTTTTTACTCATAATCTTTTTCCTTCTTTCCGATCGTTTTGAAAAGCTATTGTTGTCCATTTCTTTAAGGCAACGTAGATTTTTCTGATAACATCAGTATATAGGATTTCATTTTTCAAACTACAGGCTCTGCTAATTGAATTTTCATTCATTATATATATTAATTTGTACTCTCTTTTTTGATTTCAACTTATAGTTAAGCACTTTATAACGGTATTAAAAATGACACCTTTATTTTATATTTGTGTCATTTTTGATTCTTTTTATCGTTTTTATCCAATTTTACACTTTTCTGTGTCCATTTGCGGTATACTAAACAGTATCAATTTTAACACCATGTAAGGAGGATTTTTCATGAACTTAAATCTGACCATATTAAAAGATTACCTGCCACCAGAGCTGCAAACTCGCCTTTATGGTGAAGCTCAGGATAAACTTGTATGTTCTCGTCCTTTTCTCTGTGAAGCAGACACGTCCGTAATTACAGGAAACACTTATCTTCTCCGTGCAGAACTTCTTCCTTTCATAACACCCGTCAGTGGATGTTCTTTTATCTGTGTCGGATCTCCTGTCCCCTTTAACTGGCAGGAAAGTGGCATTTCTCTGTTACAAATAAATGGTTCTTCCAGTTTTACTTCTGTCTTTAATGCAATTTGCCATATATATGATTTTTTGATCACTGGGATTTTATGCTCCATAAAGAACTTGAAAAGCAGGCCGATTATGAAATTCAGGATATACTCCGGCTTGGCGCCGAACTGTTCAAAAACCAGATTAATGTAATTGATCATTCTCTTTCGATTATTTTTGAAACTGTCTGGGAAACTGACTCTCAACGGAAAAAGAAAAGTACCATATAGATAATACGCCTCATACCATGCGTCCGAATATGACTGAGTCAATAAAAAATAGTCTGTAATTTGGAACGTCGTATTTCCGTTCCTTATATTTCTTCATTGAAAGATAATAATTTTCGCTCTTATTGTAACAACCTGTTTCCTCTTGGATATTTTACCGGCTGTATTTCTATTACAGAAACAGAGCACCCTTTTCGCGACAGTGATTTTTCCCTTGCCGATTATTTTTTCTCTGTTTTCCAGATTGCTTTTGAGAAACACCTTCGCAGCGTGAGTTCAACTAATACTTATGAAAATAACGTTCTTCAAAAACTTCTTCGTCACCAGCCTCTGACTCCTAATGAACAAAAAGAACTGATCTTGTCTGATAACGAAGAATTATATTGTTTTAAACTTCATGAGACCAATAAAACCTCCTGTATGCCAAAAGAATACATGCATGCTGCATTATACTCCTTTGTCCCACAGATTCTGACCTCAACTATTTATCATCAGCATATTATAGGTTTGCTGAAAATACCTAAACAGGAAGGCTCCTCCAGAACTTTTTTATCCTTCAAAGATATGTTGGAACGTATGAATTACTGTGCAGGCATCAGCAATTCTTTTTCCAGACTGGAACAATTGGATGAATGTCTTATCCAAGCCGATTATAGTCTGCAAAACAGTACCCAGACTCTGAATTTTTTTACGAATAATATCGTATCATTCCTGTTACACGAATGTACCACCAGAATTTCCAGGGAATTATTGACTACAGAGGCATTACGTCGTGTAATTGCCTATGATGCCAGAAAAAACACTGAATATCTGCATACTCTTCAGGTCTACCTTGAAAACGAAATGAACATTACTCCCACAGCCCAGGCCCTTTTTATTCATAGAAGCAGTCTCATTAAACGTTTGAATAAACTGACCGATCTATTGCAGGATAATCTTTCTGATCCGAAAACAAACTTTATTACAGACTCTGGTTTGAGTTAAAACAATAATTTTTGTATCATCACTCTTTGTGTTTTCTTTAATCTTCTGAGTACCGTTTTTAAGAATCTTTAAATAATAAAAGCTATTTCTTTGTCCTGAACTTTTTCATTGTGGAGTATGGACTGTAAACTCTGGATTTATTCTTGGAAGTACCTCACCTGTTCCTCTCAATCAACTATATCTTATCTGATATATTTTATATTACAGGTATAAATACACTCATATCAAGCGGTTTTGACATAAAATATTAATAAGGCTATAATAAGGAAAATATAAAAACGAGGGGATATTAAATGCAAAAAACAACAGAAAAATTTCTTCTGCATGCATCAGAAATTGACCGGTTCAGCCAATTAACCAGTAATTTATTGTAGCAAATGAAAATTAATCCAAAAGACATTTTACGTTTTCGATTAAGTATTGAAAATGTTATGGAAATCTGGATACATGAACTTGGAGAAAACACTAGCTGTACATTTACAAGTGGTTCTAAATTTGGCAGAACCTATATTCTTTTATCTGCTGAGGGAAAAATGGTAAATCCCAATGAATATCAGGATGATTTAACATCAATGATCAGTAATGGAAGTTCTCTTCTGACTGCTTTGGGTTTATTTCTTGAGTACCATTACGAAAATGGAAAGAATTTCCTAAAGTTAACCTTATCAAATAAACAATCAGGGCAACTAAAATCTGTGATGCTGGGGATCCTTCTTGGCATCATATGCGGAGCTGCTCTTTCATTTGGACTGCCCAACGCAGGAAATATGGTGCAGACCTGGTTTGTTTCTCCGATATTTGATACATTCATGAACATTTTAACTCTTATTGCAGGTCCAATGATCTTTTTGGCTGTATATTGTGGAATATATGAAATGGGAGATGCTGCAACCTTTGGCAAAATTGGCAAACGTCTGATCATCCGATTCACATCATTTGCCTTTCTGATCCTGATTGCAGCCGGTTTGATGGTCTCCTGGCTTTTTATATCTTTCTCAGGAAAGAATCACATTTCAGGAAGCGCCATTATGGATCTTTACCAAATGGTACTGAATATTATTCCAGGCAATATTATCTCTCCATTTCAGACAGGAAATGCACTGCAGATCATTTTTCTCGCATGTATATGTGGTGCAGGTACATTGGTGTTAGTGGATTCCGTATCAGGAATGACAAAGCAAGCTTATCAGATCAATACTTTGATCCAGCTGCTTATGACTTATATCAGCAAGCTTATCCCGCT
>ENA-OQKV01000860-OQKV01000860.1-human-gut-metagenome-genome-assembly--contig:-NODE-860-length-9892-cov-3.117256_pt1 | contig 9892 bp, 8 predicted proteins | sample MGYA00242655_ERZ504811 | MGnify/ENA primary metagenome ERZ504811 (study PRJEB26092, sample SAMD00036406) | human gut metagenome | host: Homo sapiens | study: EMG produced TPA metagenomics assembly of the...
ACCAATCCCTATATGTGCATTCAACCTTAATGGCTGGTACTGTGTCAATACACCTACCGTATCGATTCCCGAATTAATGCAGTTGCTGAGTGGAAAGTCAATAATGCGGTACTTACCACCAAATGCAACGGCCGGCTTTGCAACTTTTGCTGTGAGAACTCCAAGTCTGCTGCCTTGTCCTCCTGCCAGCAACATTGCTATCATTTCCTTTTTCCTCATGTCATCACCCCTTCTCAGTAGTCTTGCTTTTTTTATTATATCATACTTCCTCCCATGTTGCTAACAATTTTTACAATTTTTCAAACATTTCCGCAATCTTTTTGTTGAATTATTACAAAAACTTACGGGTTGGATTTTTTTTGATATATGTTTATAATAATATGAAGAGCATGTAGTTTTTATGATGATATTTTTACCAAAATGAACATAAAGGATGGTATATTATGTATAAAATTAATTTTGAAACCCCTATACACGTACACTTTATCGGAATCGGCGGAATCAGCATGAGCGGTCTTGCAGAGATTCTTTTAAAAGAAGGCTTCACTATTTCCGGATCCGATAATAAAGAATCTGCCCTTACAGATCACCTTGAGCAGATGGGTGCAAAGGTATTCTACGGACAGAAAGCTTCTAATATTATTCCCGGCATTGATGTAGTTGTATACACAGCAGCTATCCATCCGGATAACGAAGAATATGCCGAAGCAGTAAGACAGAAGCTTCCTATGCTGACCCGTGCGGAATTACTCGGACAGTTGATGACAAACTATGATATGCCGATCGCAATCTCAGGTACTCACGGAAAAACAACCACAACTTCGATGCTTTCACACATTCTCCTCGCCGGAGAATTGGACCCTACGATTTCCGTAGGCGGAATCCTGAAAGCCATCGGCGGAAATATCCGTGTGGGCGACTCTGAATACTTTGTTACCGAAGCATGCGAATACACGAACAGTTTTCTGCATTTCTTCCCGAAGATCGGTGTGATCCTGAATATTGACGAAGATCATCTGGATTTCTTCAAGGATCTGGCTGATATCCGTAATTCCTTCCATCGTTTCGCTAAATTACTTCCGAAGGACGGAACCCTGGTCATCAATGATAACATTCCTGATCTGGAAGAGATCACTGCAGACCTTGACTGCCGTGTGATCCGTTACGGCAACGACAGCTCCCTTGACTACAGTGCAACCAACATTCTCCACGACAAGAAGGGTGAAGCTTCCTTTGACCTGATAAAATCCGGGGAATTTATCGACCGAATCTCCTTATCTGTCAACGGAGACCACAATGTATCCAATGCATTATCTGCAATCGCAGTCGCTGATCTTCTCGGAGTTCCTTTCAGCAAGATCAAAGAAGGTCTGAAGTCCTTCCACGGCACTGACCGTCGTTTTGAATACAAAGGTGAAGTCAACGGATTTACGATCATCGATGATTATGCACACCATCCGACAGAGATCAACGCTACGTTAACAGCGGCAAAGGAATATCCGCACAAAGAAGTCTGGTGTATCTTCCAGCCGCATACTTATACACGTACCAAAGCGTTATTCCCTGAGTTCGTAGATGCCCTGACACATGCCGACCATGTGATCCTCGCAGACATCTATGCAGCCCGTGAGACAGATACTCTGGGCATGTCCTCTGAGATGATCGCAGAAGAATTAAAGAAAAAAGGATGCGATGCTTACTATTTCCCAAGCTTCGAAGAGATTGAATCTTTCTGTCTGGACAGATGCCAGAAAGGGGATGTGTTGATAACTATGGGAGCTGGAAACGTTGTAAACATTGGGGAAAACCTGCTTACCCGCTAGTTATCCACATTATCCACACAATTTTATCCACAAAAAAGTCGGATTTCGGCTCAAAAATTTCTTTTTTCCCCGGCTTCCCGGTGCTATAATGTGTCTACAATGAAACGAACGATACAAAGGTTCCGGGGAGGACGGGGAATTATTATGAAGGAATTAAAACTCACAAAATATGTACAGACGAATGCAACTGTACTGGATAATGAATTTATTGACCATTATATGGTCAGAGCGAATGGAGAGTATGTCAAAGTATATCTCCTGCTTCTCCGTCATATGAATCAGTCCTCCGGATATCTTTCTGTCTCCGAACTGGCTGATCTTCTTGAATGCACCGAGAAAGATATCCTTCGTGCATTGAGATACTGGAAAAGCGAAGGACTGCTCGATTATCTGGATGACACTCCGGATGATCCCTCACCAAAGAGCACGGCTTCTTCACCGGCAGCCTCTTCTGGATTACACGATGTGCAGTCCGGCTATATGACATCTTCCATACCTGCAGACTCTGTCTCTGACTCTGCAGCTTTGGCGTCTACAACGAACATCCAGCAGTACCGCAGCCGCAAAGAACGTGCAGAGTTCAAAGAATTACTGTTCGTAGCAGAGCAGTACCTCGGAAAGACACTTTCTGCTACTGATATTGACCAGATTACTTATTTTTATGATACACTGAATATGTCAGCTGAACTTATTGAATATCTGATTGAATATTGTGTCGAGAATGGTCACAAGAGTATGCATTATATTAATAAGGTGGCCTTATCGTGGCATGAAGAAAACATAACAACTGTGAACCTTGCCAAGACAAGTTCATTTCTCTATAATAAAAACTGTTATTGTGTCCTGAATGCATATGGTATCAAAGGACGTGGTCCTGCTGCCTCCGAGATTGCCTATATCCGCAAGTGGTCAGAAGAATATGGATTCGCTTTGGAAGTCATCCTTGAAGCCTGCGACCGCACGATGAATTCCATTCATCAGCCAAGCTTTGATTACACCGATTCCATTCTGAAGCGCTGGAAGGACAAGAACGTCCGTCAGTTGAAAGATATCGATGCGGTTGATGCTGACTACCGCAAAGAGAAAGAACGTGCAAAAGAACTGGCAAAAGAACGCAAAAGACAACAGCAGACTCAGAAACCTGTAAACAGCCAGAATAATAAGTTCAATAACTTCGATGGCCGTTCCTATGATATGAACGATCTGGAACGCCGTCTGGTTCAACAATAAATTATACATATCAGATTTTATTATATGAATGCAAGAGAGCCTGTCCCTGACAGTTTTTCTTGCATACTTAGGTATAAAGGAGTTTCCATTACATGGCACTTTCCAATTCTCAGTACGATCACTTAATGCGTACTTATGAACAAAAACAACTGGATAATGAATTTCAGCTCAGAAAGCGCTATGAGAAGGCATACGCTCTCATTCCTGAATTAGAGGAAATGGATCATTCCATCTCCTCTTTAAGTGTGAAAAAGGCAAGGCTGCTTTTGGACGGAGACCAGACTGCTTTATCTTCATTAAAGTCAGAGATTGAAGAACTCTCTGCCCAAAAACCTGCACTGTTAAAATCACACGGTCTGCCCGCCAATTATCTGGAAATGCATTACCAGTGTCCCGACTGTAAGGATACCGGTTATATTGGCACACACAAATGTCACTGTTTCAAAAAAGCGATTGTAGACTATTTATACACACAATCCAATCTCAAAGATATCCTTGACAAAGAGAACTTTTCAACCTGTTCTCTGACCTATTATTCCAGAAATCATATCGATCCTCTTACCGGACGGTCTTCTCTGGAATCCATGGAAACCGCATTAAATGTCTGTCACAACTTCGTAGATACATTCTCTGAAGAATTTCATAACATACTATTGTATGGAGACACCGGTGTCGGAAAGACTTTTCTTTCCCACTGCATTGCAAAGGAGTTAATGGATTCAGCTTATTCCGTTATCTACTTTACAGCAGCCGGACTTTTTGATATCCTTGCAGAGAACACATTTGGGAAACGGCAGAACAAGGATTCTGATGTATTTGAACATATCTACGACTGTGACTTACTGATCATTGATGATCTGGGAACAGAACTGCCGAATTCATTCACTGTATCCCAGCTGTTCATTTGTCTGAATGAACGTATATTGAGACAGAAATCAACTATAATATCTACCAACCTTGCATTGGATGATATAAAAACTATTTACTCGGAACGGACATTTTCACGCATCAGCAGTAATTACACCATTCTGCGTATTACCGGTGATGATATCCGTATCCAAAAAAAATTATTAAACCTGGGAGGTACTAATGATGTTACGCCGTAACGATCGTAATCTTGAGAATATACCGGTAGGAGCACTTGGACTGATTGCTCTTGACGGTTGTACAGAGATGGGAGCAAAGGTTAATGACTATCTCGTAAAATGGAGAAAGGAAGATGGACATGTTCATAAGAACGATGTTGCTTTCACAGGCTATGAGAAAGACACATACTTAATTGATGCAAAAGTTCCACGTTTTGGTTCTGGTGAAGCCAAGGGTATCATCAACGAATCTGTTCGTGGTAAAGACCTTTATCTTATGGTCGATGTATGTAACTATAGCCTGACATATTCACTGACAGGAAATGTAAATCATATGTCCCCTGACGATCATTTTCAGAACTTGAAACGTATTATTGCTGCAGTAGGTGGAAAAGGACGTCGTATCAACGTCATTATGCCATTCTTATATGAAAGCCGTCAGCACAAGAGAGGCAGCCGTGAATCTCTGGACTGTGCACTTGCTCTTCAGGAGCTTGTCCGCATGGGTGTTGACAACATTATTACTTTTGATGCACACGATCCTCGTGTACAGAATGCGATTCCATTAAATGGATTCGAGACAATCCGTCCGACTTACCAGTTCATCAAAGGTCTTCTCCGTACATTCAAAGACCTTCAGATCGACAGCGAACACATGATGGCGATCAGCCCGGATGAAGGTGCTACAGGACGTGCAATCTATCTTGCCAATGTACTTAATCTTGATATGGGTATGTTCTACAAACGTCGTGACTTCTCGCGTGTGGTAGACGGACGTAACCCAATCGTTGCCCATGAGTTCCTCGGATCGTCCGTAGAAGGAAAAGATGTAATCATTCTGGATGATATGATTTCTTCCGGTGACAGTATGTTAGATGTTGCCCGCCAGTTAAAACAGCGCAAGGCAAAACGTATCTTCTGTGCCGCTACATTCGGTCTGTTTACAAACGGACTGGAGAAATTTGACCAGGCATATAAAGAAGGTATCCTGGATGCTGTTCTGACTACCAACTTAATCTATCAGACACCGGAACTTCTGGAACGTCCATATTATATCAACTGTGACATGAGCAAATATATCGCACTTGTTATTGATACACTGAACCATGACGGTTCTATCAGCAGCATCCTGAATCCGATTGAAAGAATTCAGAATGTTGTTACTAAATATAAAAACGGCGAAGAAGTTTAAGATTCTAAAAATGCTGCCTGGAAATTCCCGGCAGCATTTTTATTTTCTATCTTACTTCAATTCAACACGTTATAGTTCTATTTTATGATAAGCAATTCCCGCTTCCTTCATCACCTGTTCTTCTCTCTTCTGACAGGTAAACAACAACACCTGTTTCTTATGTGCTTTCAGCCACTTAAGTGTCTGCAGCATTCTCTCTTCATCGTAATATGCGAACACATCATCCAGAATCACTGGCATCTCTTCTTCGCACAACAGTTCTCCGACCGCCATACGCAATGCCAAATAGATCTGTTCTACTGTTCCCCGGCTTACCTGTTCAATCTCCACCAGTTTTTCGTCTGTCACAAGCGATACATGAAGTTTTTCATCTGTGACGAGCTTTGTATATTTTCCCCCGGTGATCTCACGGATGATCGCAGAAGCCTTCTCATTCAGATCTCTTTTCAAATACCCTCGCATTGCTCCTGACAGCTGCTCCAGATGCTCTGCTGCCATCTGAACTGCCTGGCGTTTCATTTCGTATTCTCGGGATTGTTCATTGATCTCATCCAATTCTGCCAGCTGCTCTCCAAGATTATCATACTGAATTGTTTTTTCTTTCAGTTCTTCTGTAATATGGGCCTTTTCCCACCGTAACTTCTCGATCGGAACCTTTTCTTCTTCCTGTGTGATCTCTTCCAAAATGATCTCCGGTTCCGTCTTTACCTGTTTCTTTCCGACTTTCATCCGGTTCCATACATACAGGCCAAATGCAAGGAACAGTACAATCGCCACCAGATAATTCCATGGTCTCGAAAGTATGATCACTGCAGCCACGATAACTAGTGCGAATATCAGTATCTCCATCGGATGGATCCTCCATTTTTCCGGACGTATCTCATCCATGACACCTTTTCCATGTTCTCCTTCCAGTTGCCGTTCTTTCCGTTTTTCTTCCTCTTTTCCGGCTCTGTACTCCAGTTCTTCCTCCACCCGGTCGAGTTCCTCCTCCAGATGATGAACATCACGCCAGATAAACGAGACTTCCTGTTCCAGTTTTTCACGCTTCTGCTGCTTTCTGGACATCTCCATGCGAATCTCATTTTCCAGAACCTTCTTCCTGCCTTTCAGTTGTTCCAACGCCCCATTCAGATCGATCTCTCCATTGCCTGAAGTATAATAATTTGTCGCGTAATTTTTCAATTCCATCGCCATACTTTCGCCCATCTGTGCATTTCTCTGGCTCATGGAAACCGTATTCTCATAACGGTCAACATTCATCTCTCCAAGCAGCATCCGCAGATCCCCGTCCTCTACAGAAAGGACCTCTCCATCCTCTATACAGACAAGCTCTGCCTTTTTGGAATATTTATCAAAATTTCTTTCAATACGGAAATGTTTCCCTCCGCTTGCAAATTTCAGTGTTCCGGAATAATAATTCGGATTGTCCCACGGTTCATAGATGCTGAATGTATCATTCTGCGCCGCTCTTCCTCTTCCCCGTTCGATTCCGAAGAGCATCCCTTTGATAAAGGTATGGATCGTAGATTTTCCCGATTCATTTTCCCCATGGATCAGATTGATCCCTTCTTCCAGATTGATCTGCCGGTCATGAAATTTTCCAAAGTTTTTTAACAATAATTCATTAATCTGCATTTTTCGGTTCTAGCCTCTTCTTGTCTCCATCAACGCCCGTACTCCCTCACAGAGTGCCTGATACTCCAGGCTGTCTGCCGGATACCCCTCCAGGCTTTCAATGTATTGCCCAAGAATATTTCCTTTATTTTCATTTTTTAATTTTGTAAAATCATACGCCGGCTTTGTATGATCCGTAATCTCCACTACATTACCATAGGGATCCATATGATCCAACTCATACCAGATATCCGGATCACGATATCCGGTTAATATGATCTTATACATATGCTGCATTCCCTGCTCTGCGATCATATCTGTAATTTTCTGCCTCAGTACATGACCGGTTACAGATTTATCCACCTTTACCTCGCAGTTTCTGTATTCCCTCAACGCATGTGGTACAAACCGGATCTGACAGCCTTTTCCGGTAATTCTTCCCTCGATATAGCCATGCCTCCCGATATCTCCTGTATCCGTCGGTTCCAGCGAACCGGCATACGCCATCCTGTTTTCCACCAACAGCTGTGGTTTATGAATATGACCGAATGCCACATAATCATAGCCAAGTGTCATAATCTGATTGCTCTTGATCGGAATATGTTTCTCATCACCACCGTGCGCAAGCAATATTTCATATTTCTGCCGTCCTTCCGGGACTGCATGATCGTAGACCGGATCATGGATTTCTCTGGAATGATAACTGCATCCATAGACAGCCGTCTGGATTCGGTCAAGTTCCACACAGTCTATCTCCTGCGAACAGATCATATGCACATGCGGTGCCCAGGAAAATGTCCTGTAATAAGAATTTTTCTTAATATAGTCATGGTTGCCGGCAATCATGACTACCTCCGTATGTTCCAGCATCTCCAGTATGGAATTCATTTCTTTTAATTCTCTTAACAAGGGTTGTCTGTGAAACAGATCTCCGGCAATCAGCAACAGATCTGTCTTCTTCTGGTTACAGATTGTCATGATATCCCGAAAGCTGTCCCAGAGTTCCTGTTCTCTATTTTGACTGTAGGCGTTTCCCGCGTCCGGTTTTCCCCCTAAATGCAAGTCTGCGATGTGTATGAACTTCATCCTTGCTTCCTTCTTTCTGTTCTGTCTTTTCCTTCGATGGCAATGTCACGACAAACTGCGTCTGATTATCATCACTTTTTGCCAGTAATTCTGCCCCCATGCAGCTCCACATCTGTTTGGCGATTGCAAGTCCGAGACCTGCGCCGCCGGTTCCCGTTGATCTGGAACCATCCACACGGTAGAATTTTTCGAATATTGTCTGAAGCATATCACCCGGAATCTATCTCCTGCATTGGTAAATGTGATCTCGATATCCCCGTCCTTTATCTTTGCTTCAATCCGGATCTCCGTATTTGCATAGCAGTAAGCAATTGCGTTTCTTAAGATATTATCAAATACTCTTGCGAGCTTGTCCGGATCTCCATAGATCATCAGATCTTCTTCTACATCCACTTCACAGGTCAGTTTCTTCTCCTGCAGAACTCCGTACAATTCGTCTGCCAGCTGTTCCAGCATCATTGTAAGATCAATCTCTACCGGTTCCAGTTCAATATTCTGAAGATTATATCTGGTGATGTCAAAGAATTCGTTGATCAGTTCACCCAGCCGGATGGATTTCTCCAGGGCAATGTGTGTATATGCTTTTCGTTCTTCTTCCGGCATATCCGGATGATCTTCCAGCATCGTAAGGTATGCCACGATGGAAGTCAGCGGTGTCTTAAGATCATGTGCCAGAAAAGTACCAGGTCATTTTTTTCTTTTCACCTTCCGTTGCTTCCAGCTCCTGCCGCTTCAATGTCGCTTTGATCTCATTTAACCGGATCTCAATCGGCTTTAATTCTGTGATCAGGTGTATGGGATCTGTCGATTCTGAAATGATATTTTCAATTCCGTGATCGATCTGATCCAGATATTTAGTCATCTGGGAAAGTGCCACATAAAAGAAAAGCGCAAAAAGGATCAGATAACCAACGATCATATAGAATGTCTTGTTATCTCCGACCAGTTTCCAATAGAGGTGGATCGCCGTCTTTTCATTTATATTCAGAAACACCAGAGCATCTACAAAAAACCTGGCAAAACTGTCATTATAAATTCCATCGATCACAAATTTGAGCAGTACCCCTCCTACCAAAACGGTAAGTGCTGTAACCAGCACTGTCTGCAGGAGGATACTGAATTTCAATTTCCGATAATTATTCTTCAACCTTATAGCCCACTCCCCACACAGTCTTGATAAAATCAGACTTGCCTGTCGGTGCACTCATCTTCTCGCGGAGATGACGGATATGCACCATCACCGTGTTGTTACTGTTCTTATAATATTTCTCATGCCATACTTTCTCAAATAACTCTTCCGAGCTTATGACCTTTCCCCGGTTCTCACATAGAAGCCAGAGGATGTCAAATTCTATCGGAGTCAGTGTCAGCGGCACTTCATTGTATACACATTCATGAGACGTACGGTTCAAAAGTAATCCTCCGAAGTCCAGCACATCGCCTTCTTCCTTGGTTCCTTCGTTGTATTGTGTATATCTGCGAAGCTGTGCTTTCACTCTCGCAACTAATTCCAGTGGATTGAACGGCTTCGGAATGTAATCATCCGCTCCCAGCGTAAGTCCTGTGATCTTGTCCATGTACTCCGTCTTCGCCGTCAGCATGATCACCGGGAATGTATACTTCTGCCTGATCTGCTTCAGTATCTGGAAACCGTCAATATCCGGAAGCATGATATCCAGGATCGCGAGGTCGATCTTCATATTATTGATACAATCCAGTGCATCCTGGCCGTTATAAAATTTGAATACTTTGTACTGATCATTCTGAAGGTAAAGCTCTACTACATCAGCGATTTCCTTTTCATCGTCTACTACTAATATATTCATACTGCCCTCGATTCTATACAGGGACGGGAGATT
>ENA-OQKV01000866-OQKV01000866.1-human-gut-metagenome-genome-assembly--contig:-NODE-866-length-9864-cov-3.481257_pt1 | contig 9864 bp, 10 predicted proteins | sample MGYA00242655_ERZ504811 | MGnify/ENA primary metagenome ERZ504811 (study PRJEB26092, sample SAMD00036406) | human gut metagenome | host: Homo sapiens | study: EMG produced TPA metagenomics assembly of the...
AAGTAAAACGCCATGCCAACATAAGCAACTACCAGAACTGCTAAGATCACACCAAACGTGATACCTACCTTCTTGCCAATGCCGCCTCTCTTTGGTTTCTCATCTTCATCTTCGTCCAGAGATACAAAGTCTGTCTCGAAATCTTCATCGTCATTATAATCTACGTCAAACTCGTCTCTGCCTTCTTCTACTACTTCTTCGTACTCGTTTTTCTTCTTTTTTCCAAACATGTTCGTCAAACTCCCCTTTTCTAGTTCACACGCTATCATTATAATATGCACTCTTCTAAAAGTACAGAGCTAATTCACGAAAAATTCTTGAAGAATTTATTAAAGATTGTTTTATAATAAAAAGAAATCTATAACAAAACCTATGACATCAAAGGAGAAATTGACATTATGGCTGGATCAACTTATGGAACATTGTTCCGTATCACCACATGGGGAGAATCTCACGGACCTGCAATCGGTGTTGTGATCGACGGCTGTCCCGCAGGACTTTCCCTAAGCGAATCTGATATACAGGCTTTTCTGGACCGCAGACGTCCGGGACAGAGCCGCTATACGACCAAGCGCAGTGAGACCGATCAGGTAGAGATTCTCTCCGGTATCTTTGAAGGAAAGACAACCGGAACCCCAATTTCTCTTTTGGTGCGCAATCAGGATCAGCGCTCCCGGGATTATGGGGAGATTGCTTCCTGTTACAGACCGGGACATGCTGACTATACATTCCAGAACAAATACGGTTTTCGGGATTACCGCGGCGGTGGCCGCACCTCCGGCCGGGAGACGATCGGCAGAGTAGCTGCCGGAGCAGTCGCTTCTGCCCTCTTAAAGACACTGGGGATCAAACTGACTGCATTTTCAAAATCCATAGGTCCCGTAACTGTACCGGAATCCGAATATCGTTTGGATGAGGTCACAGAAAATCCGCTTTACATGCCAAACAATGGGTTGGCCAAAAAAGCAGCCGACTATCTCAATGAGATGATGGAACAGAAAGATTCCTGCGGCGGAATCATTGAATGTCGTGTAACGGGACTTCCCGTCGGGCTTGGCGAACCGGTATTTGATAAACTGGATGCTCAGCTTTCGAAGGGAATCATGTCCATTGGTGCGGTAAAAGCAGTGGAGATTGGAGATGGATTTCTTGCTGCTGCCTCAAACGGGAGCACGAACAATGATGCATTTGCCGTTCAGGACGGACAGATGATAAAAGACCAACCATTACCGGCGGGTTCTGGGCGGTATCAGCGACGGCTCCGAGCTGATCGTACGCGCTGCCATCAAGCCGACGCCTTCCATTGCCCGCCCTCAGTCCACGGTAAATATAGATAAGGAAGAGATTGAGATTTCTATCAAGGGAAGACATGATCCGATCATCGTTCCCCGCGCCGTGGTGGTAGTTGAATCCATGACTGCACTTACACTCGCAGATCTTCTTCTGTGCAATATGTGCAGCCGTCTGGATTCCATCAAAAACTTTTACCAGGAGGAGAAAGATGTCTAATAAGCTGATCGATATTGTGAATGTCACAAAATCTTTTGATGAGAGCGTCATTTTGGATCACTTAAATCTTTATATCCGTGAAAATGAATTTCTGACACTGCTCGGTCCAAGCGGCTGCGGCAAGACCACACTGCTTCGGATTCTGGGTGGTTTCGAGACTCCGGATTCCGGAGATATCATTTTTGACGGGAAGAACATCAACAAGCTGCCGCCCAACAGACGGCAGCTCAATACTGTGTTCCAGAAATATGCGCTCTTTACCCATATGACCATTGCAGAAAATATTGCATTTGGTCTTAAGATCAAGAAAAAGTCCAAACATTATATTGATGACAAGATCAAATATGCACTGAAACTTGTGAATCTGGAGGATTTTAAAGACCGGTATCCGGATTCTTTAAGCGGCGGTCAGCAGCAGAGGATCGCAATTGCCCGCGCAATTGTAAACGAACCGAAAGTGCTGCTTCTCGACGAACCGCTTGGAGCACTGGACTTAAAACTCAGACAGGACATGCAGTATGAGCTGATCCGTCTGAAAAACGAACTGGGTATTACTTTTGTCTACGTTACCCATGATCAGGAGGAAGCTCTGACCATGTCCGATACGATCGTTGTCATGAATCAGGGATATATCCAGCAGATCGGAACACCGGAGGATATTTATAACGAACCACAGAACGCCTTTGTAGCAGACTTTATCGGAGACAGCAACATTCTTCCTGCCACCATGGTGGAAGATAAGGTTGTCAAAATGCTGGGAGCCACCTGGCAGTGTGTGGACGTTGGATTCGGACGCAACAAACCGGTAGATGCGGTGATCCGCCCGGAAGACATCGATCTGGTCAAGCCTGAAGAAGGAATTATCGAAGGTGTGGTCACCCATCTGATCTTCAAAGGTGTTCATTATGAAATGGAGGTACTTGCCAACAATTACGAGCTTCTCGTACACAGTACCGATATGTTCCCGGTTGGCACAGAGGTCGGTATCCGTGTGGATCCATTTGATATCCAGATTATGAAAAAACCAGAATCTGAAGATGCGGAGGCGGCAGGAATTGAAGAGTAGAAAATTATTGAGCGGTCCATACCTGTTCTGGGCAGCCTCCTTTATCATCATTCCGCTTTTGATGATTCTGTATTACGGACTGACTGACAAAAACGGAAATTTCACACTGATGAATCTGGCACAGATCACCACCCAGGAAAATTTAAAAGCACTGGGACTGGCACTGCTGCTCTCTTTCGTGAGTACGCTCATCTGCCTGATCCTTGCTTACCCGCTTGCCATGACTCCTGTAACCGAAAAAAATGTCAATCAGACCTAGTTTCATTGTACTGATCTTCATTTCCTTCCCATGTGGATGTAATTTTCTGCTGCGGACACTCGCATGGCAGAATCTGCTAGGAAAAAACGGTGTCATCAATATGGTTCTGCGTCTTTTTCCATCTTCCGGAGCTTGCGCTGATCAACACACCGTTTGCGATCATTCTCGGCATGGTATACAATTTCCTGCCGTTTATGGTGCTGCCGATCTACAATGTACTTTCCAAGATCGACCGGGACGTCATATCTGCAGCCCGGGATCTGGGAGCAAACAACCTGCAGACTTTTTTTGAGGATCATCCTGCCTTTGAGCGTACCGGGCATTATCAGCGGAATCACCATGGTCTTTGTACCATCACTGACCACATTTGTCATTTCCGACCTGCTTGGCGGCAGTAAAATCCTGCTTATCGGAAATGTGATCGAGCAGGAATTTAAACAGGGCAGCAACTGGAATACCGGCTCCGGTCTTTCTCTTGTGCTGATGATCTTTATTATTGCCAGCATGGCAATGATTGCAAAATACGATAAAGAAGGGGAGGGAACCGCATTTTGATGAAGAATACAGCCAAACGGATTTACTTGATCCTGATCCTCATTTTATTATATGCACCGATCATAACACTGGTCGTTCTATCCTTCAATAATTCCAAAACCCGGGCAAAATGGGGTGGGTTTACCGGGAAATGGTACATTTCACTGTTCCAGAATCCGGATATTATGAATGCACTTTATACGACTCTGATCATCGCATTGCTTTCTGCACTGATTGCAACCTTGATCGGAACCGTAGCCTCTCTCGGGATTCAGGCAATGAAACCGAAGATGCGCACCTTTATGATGGGCGTAACCAACATCCCGATGCTCAACGCAGATATCGTAACCGGAATTTCCCTGATGCTGCTCTTTGTTGCATTTCGTTTTACCCTTGGATTTTCCACGGTACTGCTGGCACACATCACATTCAATATTCCTTATGTAATATTGAGTGTCATGCCAAAATTAAAGCAGACAAAAAAGAGTACTTATGAAGCCGCACTGGATCTGGGAGCTTCTCCGATCTACGCATTTTTCAAAGTCGTACTGCCGGATATCATGCCGGGGATCATTTCCGGTTTCTTCTGGCATTTACAATGTCACTGGATGATTTTGTAATCACACATTTTACGAAAGGACCGGGGGTGGATACCCTTTCCACCAAGATCTACAGTGAAGTGCGTAAAGGAATCAAACCGGAAATGTATGCACTTTCCACAATCATGTTTATGACAGTACTTGTTCTGCTGTTTTTGATCAACTTTACACCGGAGCAGAAGAAGTCTTCCCCATCAGCCGCTTCTAAGCGCAGAAGGCATCAGAGCATCAGCCATATCATCTTCAAGCGCGTAGTACCGGCTGCCATGATCCTTGTCATTGCCGCCGGCGGATTTTATTACGGATCCAAAAACGGAGTGACCGGCGGAGACAATCAGCTGATCGTATACAACTGGGGCGAATATTTAGATCCGAACGTAATCCCGATGTTTGAAAAGGAAACCGGTATCCAGGTCGTTTATGAAGAATACGAGACAAATGAAATCATGTATCCCAAAGTGCAGTCCGGCGCCATCGCTTATGACGTGGTCTGTCCTTCCGACTATATGATCCAGCGTATGATTGAAAATGATCTGCTTGCCAAGATCAATTTTGACCATATTCCGAATATCAAATACATCGGCGACACTTATCTGGAACAGTCCCGCCAGTTTGACCCGGACAACCTTTACTCTGTCCCTTACTGCTGGGGAACTGTCGGTATCTTATACAACAAGACAATGGTAGATGAACCGATCGACAGCTGGTCCGTACTCTGGGATGAAAAATATAAAGACAACATTCTGATGCAGGACAGTGTTCGTGATGCATTTGCAGTGGCATTAAAATACATCGGCGCCTCGCTCAACTCCACAGATTTAAATGAACTGGAGGAAGCAAAGCAGCTTCTCATTGATCAGAAACCTCTTGTGCAGGCATATGTTATTGATCAGGTGCGTGACAAAATAGATCGGAAACGAAAGCCGCCATCGGTGTCATTTATTCGGGAGAAGCCATCTATACACAGGCAGAGAATCCAAATCTGAAGTACGTAATTCCAAAAGAAGGATCGAATCTCTGGATTGATTCCTGGGTAATTCCGAAAAATGCACAGCACAAAGAAAATGCAGAAAAATTTATCAACTTCCTCTGCCGGCCTGATATTGCCAAAATGAACTTCGACTACATTACCTACTCCACTCCGAATACCGGAGCACGAGAACTCATCGAAGATCCGGCCATCCGCAACAGCAAGATTGCGTTTCCGGAACCGGAAGATCTTGTCAACTGCGAAACATTCCGTTTCCTCGGGGACAAATACGATGCAATCTACAACCAATTGTGGCGGGAAGTAAAATCCAAATAGTATCCCCCTCCGGGCATCCCGTAATGCATGCCTGCGGCGGGCGGACTTACGTCCGATAAATAAAAATGAGCGTGTTCCAAACCATGTGGCAAACACGCTCATTTTGTCTTATCTTTTATTTTCTTGTATCCATAAATCCTTCACCGAACACCTCGCTCGTCTCTGTCAGCATCACAAATGCATCCGGATCCACCTCATGTGCAGCACTTCTGACGGAGTACGCCTGAGAGCTGGAGCAGGCACAGAGCAGCACATCCTTTTCCTCTTTTGTATAGGTTCCGATCGCCCGGATTGCTGTGGAACCTCTTCCGCTGATCTGATCAATCTTTTTGGAAACCTCATCCGCCTTTATCGTAATAATCAGGATCAGTTTACCGGCTCCCATGCCATACATGATCTTATCGATCACGACAGATGTCACAAATGCCGAGATCAGACCATAGAGAACTGCGTCCACATTTCCGAATACCGGCCATCCAAGCAGAATAATCAAAAGATCGATCGCCATGGTTACAAATCCGATTGACAAATGCGGCTTGATCGCTTTGATCGACATAGTCAGAAAATCGGTACCGCCGGAGGAGGATCCCCGCATATAGAACAACGCAAGCGCTGCTCCCAGGCAGACACCGGAAAACAGTGCCGCCATAAACGGCTCCCCTGTATAAGGCTTTGTATACGGAAAAATAAGATCCAGAAATATCGTACAAACAATCATGGTTCTTGCTGATTTGAACATAAACCTCCGCCCTACCAGCTTAAAGCTCAAAATGATAAGCGGAATATTTAGGGCAAGGGTTGTAATACCAATCGGAAATCTCCATAAATGATTCATGATCAGCGCCAGACCGGATAATCCGCCCGGTGCAAAATCTGCCGTTTTTGCAAACGTATAAATCCCAAGGGCATATAATACACTTCCCACAATATCATAAGAAATATCCAGTACAAGCTCTTTTCCATTGATCTTTTTACGATTCTGTCCCATGTCTCTTCCCTTCTTTTCTCTTATACCGGGAAGCACCCGCCTCCGATAAATTCTCTGAGCAGCGAATTTGCCGGAACATAGTCACTTCCGATTCCGATAAAATAGTCAAAAAATTTCAAAAGTCTTTTCGCCTCAAGATATTCCGGTGAATCTTTTTCCACTCCGAACAAAAGAGGCTCCACATACTGTTTTAAAACAGCCAGTTCATACAACAGGGAAGAATTAAACATCACATCCGCTTCTTCCTGATACGGAAAAATATTCTCTTCCTCACCTCTTCTGACTGACGACCACATTGCGAGCGTTTTCTGTGCTGAAGTTCCTCTTGTTCTGGCATCCCGCACCAGCCGCCGGATCAGTCTTCCGTCTGTAGAAGGGATCCGGTTATGCTCATCAATATTCAACTGTGTCAGAGCACTGATGTAAATCTTAAACTTCCGGTCTGATGAAAGCTGACGGGAAAGCTCCGGATTCAAACAGTGAATTCCTTCGATCACAAGAATATCCTGTTCCTTCAGCTGTGTCGGAGTCGTGTCATAGCTCCTGCTTCCTTTCTTAAAATCAAAGATTGGAAGATGCACCGCCTCTCCGGCTAAAAGTGCCTGCATATCCTTATTGAACTGCTCGATGTCAATGGCCTCCAGACATTCAAAATTGTAATTGTCATCCTCATCCCGGGGTGTTTTTTCCCGATCCACAAAATAATTGTCCACTGCAATCGGATGCGGTCTCATTCCCTGCGTCCGAAGCTGAATGGAGAGCCTGTGCGAAAACGTTGTTTTTCCGGATGAAGACGGTCCTGCGATCATCACCAGCTTTGTTTCCGGCTTCGCGGCAATCTGCGCGGCGATCTGTGCGATCTGCCGTTCCTGATAAGCCTCCTGCACAAGTACGATCTCACGCATATCATATTTTGTGACCATGTCATTGAGTGCTCCGACTGTCTCAATATTCTGAAGGTCGCCCCACTGCACACTGCTCTTTAATACCTGAAACAGCTTTTCACGCGGTTCAAAGGCCGGGACTACATCCGGTTCCTTTCGGAACGGCATCTGGAGTACAAATCCTTCATCATACAGATGCAGCGCAAAATTCTTTAAATACCCGGAATCCGGCACCATATATCCATAGTAATAATCCTCAAACTCATTCATCCGGTAGATATTTACCTTGGAAACCCTCCGGTATCCAAACAGCCTTTCCTTGTCATACATCCCGTGTCTGCCAAAAAGCTCTACTGCATCCGATGTATGCACAGAACGCTTCTCGATCGGAATTTGGGCTTCTGCAAGTTCATGCATCCTTGCATCAATCTGATCCAGAAACTTCTGATCCAGAACGACATCTCCGTCAATTGTACAGTAATACCCATTGCTAACGGAAAAATGGATCTTCACATTGCGGATCTTGTCATGTCCTCCGACATCATGAACTGCTTTGACAAGCATAAAACAGAGACTTCGACGATAAGTCTCATAACCGATCGGGTCTTTCACTGTCACAAATTCGATTTTACAATCCTGCTTTAATCGTTTGTTCAATTCCTGAAGACGTGTCCCGTCCACCAATGCCAGTACGTATTTTGGCCGGGTATTCTTCCTGAAATTCTTCTGCGATCTTCTTGTAGGCAATTCCTCTCTCGTAACACTTTACCTTGTCCCCTGTCTGAACGGTACAAAATTCTTTCTCCATAAGCCTGCCCTCCCGTCTGGAATCTTACAATACCTGAAACGGATGCACGACCGGTGCGGTGATGATTTTAGCTGCAGGAAGTCTCTCTTCCAGAAACCGTTTCATATCTTCCAATAAAAATATACTCTGTCCCATAATGTCCCGCATCAATCACCGAAACGCCCTGTGCCGCCGCATCCAGACCTTCATGGTGTCCGATATCTCCGGTTACAAGAACATCCGCTCCTTTTGAGACAGCCGGAGCAATGGCACTTTTCCCGGATCCCGGAGAAACCGCAAGTCTTTTTACCGGCTGCTTCATATCTCCAAACACCTTGACCGATCCCAGTTTTAATTTATGCTTCACATAAACACAGCATTCTTCCAGTGTCATCTCTTTTGGAAGGGATCCCACTCTTCCGATCCCCTCTTCTTTTGTCTGTGTATTCATGGTCACATCCAGCACTTCGGTATCTGTCAGTCCCAGAATCTGTCCGGAAAGCTCTGCCATGCCAAGCACATCATAATTGGTATGCATTGCATAATAGGAAATATCACTGCGGATCAGCTTTAACAGCCTGCGGCCGATAAAATCTTCATCCGTAATATGCTTAAGCGGCGAAAAAATCAGCGGGTGATGGGTAATGAGCATGTCCGCTTCCTGCGCAATCGCCTCCTCAATGACCGCATCTGTTGTATCCAGCGCCAGATAAATCCGACGGACTTCTTTTTCACTTCTTCCCGCCTGCAGCCCTACATTGTCAAATCCCAGAGCAGCACTCTTGGGATATGTACCCTCAATCATTGCCATAATGTCTTTACACTGCATAATACTTCAGTCCTTTCCTGATGCAGACAAGCTCCTCTTTGAGTTCTGCCTGTCTCTTTGTGATATGTTCCCTCTCTGATGATCCAGTTTTTCCAGAATCTCTGCTTTTAACTGTTCTTCTCTCTTTAAATACTGCTCCAGTATGGGGTGGCGCATCTCCAAAAGTAATTTTCCGTATCGAAGCTGGGTTTCATCCCACTTCTCTCTTTCGCTTTCCTTTGAAGGAACCACACGCATCATCGGATAGTACTTTCCTTCATCCAGTACCATCTCTTCCTGCACGATCTGATAGCCGTTCTGCAGAAGAAATTCCCGCACCTTTGCGATTTCCGACTGGGGCTGCAAAATGCACTCTTGTAATGTCTCTGCCACAGCCTGTCCCTCTGTCAGAATCCTCATCACAAGTCCGCCGCCCATACCTGCGATAATGACGGCTTCCACTTCTCCCGGAGACAGTTTTTCCAGGCCATTGGATCTGCGCATCTTGATCTGCTCTTTTAATCCGGCTTCTCTTACATGCTCTTCTGCCCGGATCAGCGGACCTTCGTTCACATCCATTGCAAACGCTTTTTTTACTTTTTTATGCTCTGTCAGATAAATCGGAATATAGGCGTGATCCGTTCCGATATCTGCCACACACTCCCTGACTGTCACAAGGTCAGCCACTGCCTGCAGTCTTTTTGATAATTCATTCCTCATATCTTAGTCCAGATAGTCTCTCAGTTTGCGGCTGCGGCTTGGATGACGCAGCTTCCGGAGTGCTTTTGCCTCAATCTGGCGGATACGTTCACGGGTAACATCAAATTCTTTTCCAACTTCCTCCAGCGTTCTGGCACGTCCGTCATTCATTCCGAAACGAAGGCGAAGCACTTTCTGTTCTCTTTCTGTGAGTGTATCCAGCACTTCATCAAGCTGCTCTTTGAGCAGTGTCTGCGCTGCTGCCTCTGCCGGTACCGGTACGTTATCGTCCTGGATAAAATCTCCCAGATGACTGTCTTCTTCCTCACCAATTGGTGTCTCCAAAGATACCGGCTCCTGGGAAATCTTCAAAATCTCACGCACACGTTCTACCGGCATATCCAGTTCTTTTGCGATCTCTTCCG